>Ga0366770_1003_pt1 | contig 32899 bp, 32 predicted proteins | sample BONcelHN113001C9_FD_207086 | JGI IMG/M metagenome (GOLD analysis project Ga0366770, IMG submission 207086) | Enriched cells from coal bed in the Powder River Basin, Montana, United States - BONCAT cells N11 rep2 HSBNCT.N11.300.1.C9 ...
CTCGGCGAGACGCTCAGCAGTGTAAGATGCCTGCTGAGGCTCTGGACGAGTATCTGGAATCTGTTCAACAATCTAGTGTTGCGACGACCGGTTGAATTCGCCGGTACTAATTCTGGGGTACGGTCAGCGCTGGTTTGCATTGGCTGCAGCCGTTCCAATGTTTATGGTGCAGCACGCGGTACAAGGATGGTGCCCGCCACTTCCTATATTTAGCGGGGATGGGGAATTCGCACAGCAAAGGAAATCAAGAACGGGCGATTCGCGTTGAAATCATTGCGTGGGGACTTCGACGCCGCTGGAAATTCTCGTGATGCGGTTGCCCTCGAAAGGGCGGTCAAGGCCTGACATAAGTTTCGAGAAGCGGTAAATGCCAAGGAGAAACGGCATCATGGCCTATCTCTATTAATCAATATCTGCGAAAACTTTAAGTGGGTAAAGTGGCTGTACACATTGAACGCCCTGCATCTTCGAGGATGCAAGGAAATTCGATCTGCGCAATTGTTCCTTTTTCACCGTGAGCGAGTAGCTGGAAATTGCCGCCGAAGCGTTTCACAATAGCGTCAACAATGGATAGACCAAGGCCGCTGCCTTGTCCAGATCCTCTACGCCAAAAGCGCTGTACAACCTGAGCACGGTCTACTTCGTTCAGGCATTCTCCTTCGTCCAGCACGGCAAAACTGAACCTCTTGTCTGAACCGCTTAAGCGAAGTATAACGAACGAGTTTTCCGGAGAATAGCGAAGAGCATTATCGATAAGATTGCGAAGCGCGGTCACTACCAGTGAGGGAGGAACGGCAATGTGGCATTCCGCATCTGCCGGTTCAATGATGATCCGCTGTCTCGAACTGGCCGGAATTTCATGAATCGTAAGTTCCGCAATCTCCTTTGCCGTCGCTATCCCTTCTCCTGTATAGGAAAAGGGGCCTTCGACGCGCGCGAGCGTCAACAATTGCTCCAGCGTGTACTGTAATCGTTGCACGCCTTCCTCTGCATATTCCAGTGCAGTGGCAGTTTCATCATCCGCCGTAAGCCGGGCGACCTGAATATGTGTCTTAATGGCCGTAAGTGGAGTCCGCAGCTCGTGCGCGGCATCTCCTGTGAAGCGGTGCTCACGTTCGATCGCGCTTAATGTTCGATCGAGCAGCAGGTTAATGGTCTGCACAAACTGGGCCAATTCCGCCGGAACGCGCGCCGCTGGAAGAGGCGTGACCGCGTCCGGTTTCCTTTCTGCGAGTGCCTGCCGAATCGATTCCAGCGGCGCGAGCCCTTGCCGAATTCCGAACCACAGCACGGCCAGGCTGCCAAGCATTGCAATGGCAAAGGGCACCACAGTCGCCACGATAATATTGTTCATCAATGCCTGCCGTTTTTCAACGCGGTCCGCAGTGGTGACGCGCTTGCCGCCTTGCTCCAGAGTGTAACTTCTCCACTGCTCGCCTCGCATGGTGCGCGTGCTGTAGCCAATTTTCACCTGGCTGAGTCCAGTGGGGCTGTTGTGTGTACGGGCAACTAAGCCGCCATGGAGTAATTGCACTTCACAGGCGACGCCGTCCTTCGCGACGACATCGAGTACGCTTTGTGGCGCTGACGAGGGTGTTCCGGGTGAGTTCGGTATCTGTGATACTAAGCCGGCAACCATGCGGGCTGATGCCGCCAAACGCTCATCTAAGGCATCGCGGAATTTTGTCCTTACGTCGAGAAACATCCAGACGGAAGCCGCTCCCCAAAGGATGGTGAAGGACAATCCGATAATGACCATCAACCGAAAGCGTAATGTCATCGCCCCGCTTCCCCCAGTCGATATCCGACCCCCCGCACTGTTTCAACAATGCGCGCCCCGAGTTTCCGTCTCAGGTGATGGATATGTACATTAATCGCATTGCTTTCAACATTTTCTTCAAAACCATACAGGCTGTCTTTGACCTGATCGGAGGTCAAGACGCGTTTCGGATTACTCAGTAGCGCTTCAAGTAGCGCGAGTTCTCGTCGTGATAAGTCGACTCTTGCGCCGTCAAGCGTGACTTCGCGGTTAGCCATGTCGAAACAAAGCGTTCCGTGGCGAATCAAGTTGATGCTTCGTCCAGCCGCGCGACGTTGTAGCGCCAGCAGTCGGGCAATCAGCTCCTTGAGGTCAAAGGGTTTCAGCATGTAGTCGTCCGCTCCGGCCTGCAGGCCGGATACCCGATGCTCAATCGCGTCCCGCGCAGTCAATACGAGAATGGGATGTGAATGGCCGAGATGGCGTAACCGATTTAGCAACGCCATGCCGTCCGCATCTGGCAAGCCGAGATCGAGAATGACAATATCAAAGTGCCCGGCCTCTATTGCACTTTGCGCAGCCCGCGCGGTTCCGACATGGTCAACTGTCATCGCATGATGACGCAAACCGGCAACGATTCCGGTTGCAACCAGAACGTCGTCTTCAACAAGCAAAATATGCATGTGTGAATTTCAAGCAATTCAAAACAACAGTATAAAACTACAGCATTAAGCCCGCGTTAACGTTGCCTTAATCCTCGCCGCTTAGCATCGCGAAGAGAGAGCTGCTTGGTATTAAAAGCAATGAGCCTCCGCCGGCTCAGTCCATAAATCAGCAGTTAGGACACGACGGGAAACGCCGTTGATGGAAAGGTAATGAAGATGTATTTCCGCCGCTCGCTATTGGGAGTTATTAGTGCAGGCTTATTTCTAAGTCATGCCGTGCAGGCTGCCCCATCAGCACCTGCCACTTCGAAAGTGGACCTCACGCTGGTTGAGCGTGGCAGATATGTGGCACAACTGGGCGATTGCGTCGCCTGCCATACTGCGCCCAAGGGGGCTGCCATGGCAGGGGGACTCGAACTCAAGACGCCGATGGGTACGATCTATTCGACCAACATTACCCCGGATCCCCGTACCGGCATTGGCCGATACTCTTTTAACCAGTTCGAGCGCGCCATGCGAAAGGGCGTGGCGGCGGATGGGCGCAATCTCTATCCCGCCATGCCTTATCCCTCCTATGCGAAGATGAGCGACGATGACATGCGTGCATTGTATGCTTATCTCATGCAAGGCCTGACCCCGGTCGATCAGCCGAACAAGCCGTCGGAAATGCGCTGGCCGTTCAGTATGCGCTGGGGCTTGTCATTGTGGAACTGGGCGTTTTTGGATGACAAACCCTTCAAGCCTGATCCTGCCAAGGGCGCGGTCTGGAACCGAGGGGCGTATCTGACACAGGGACTGGGGCATTGCGGCTCCTGCCACACGCCGCGTGGCATTGCTTTCCAGGAGAAGGCATTGAACGATGAAGGGGCGAGCGGCAAATCTTATCTGGCCGGCGAAACGGTCGAAGGGTGGCGCGCCCTTAGCCTGCGCAATTTATGGACGGTGGAAGACACGGCTCAACTCCTCAAGACAGGCCAGAATCGCTTTGCGACAGTGTCTGGCAACATGGTAGAGGTGATTCACCACAGTACGCAGCACTTTACGGACAGCGATCTGACAGCTATCGCCACCTATCTGAAATCCCTGCCAGCAGGCAAAGATGATCTGCGGCCGGCAGTCCCGAAGCCGGCCGCAACGGCAAAGGCGCCGGACAACCTCTTCAGTTCACGCGGAGGACTCGGCTATGCGCAATTCTGTGTTGACTGTCACCGGCAGGATGGTGGCGGAGTTAAGAACGTTTTCCCGCCACTGGCAGGCAATCCGGCCGTTGCCTCCGCCAATCCGGCCACGCTGCTGCACATTACGCTGACAGGCTGGAAAACCGCCGAGACGGCAGCGCATCCGCGCGTCTATACCATGCCCGGTTTCGCTCGCCTGGCGGATCAGGAAATTGCAGAAATCTTGAGTTTTGTCCGCAGCAGCTGGGGCAATCATGCGCCTCCCGTATCTGCAGCCCAGGTCAAGGCGACGCGTGCTGAGCTCAATCCCAAGGTGACGGATTCCTCTAAATTTGAGACTCCGCGCTTGGCCGACATGCTTGGCAAGCCCAATGCTGATCAGCTTGTTCGAGGCATGCGTCTGCACATGGAGACGAAAGCCCTATTGCCCAATAACGTTGGCAATTCCCTGAACTGCACGAGCTGCCACCTGAATTCGGGCACGGTCGCTGACGGCTCACCATTTGTCGGTGTATCAGCATACTTTCCCAGCTACGCGGCGCGTGCTGGCCGAGTAATCACACTCGAAGATCGCATCAATGGATGTTTCCTCCGCTCGATGAATGGCAAGGCGCTACCGGTCGAATCAGCAGACATGAAAGCAATGGTCGCCTATTTTGACTGGATGAAGGGGGAAACTAAGCCGCAGGACAAGGTAGCGGGGCGTGGCGTCGGTAAGATCGACATGGCAATCAAGCCTAACGTGGAAAATGGCAGAAAACTCTATAACCAGCAGTGCGCCGTGTGTCACGGTGATAACGGGCAAGGCGTGAAGAGTGCGAATGGCCGGTTTGTTTATCCGCCGCTGTGGGGCGATGAGTCTTTCAATATCGGCGCCGGCATGGCCCGTACCTATACGGCAGCTGCCTTCGTCAAGCGTAATATGCCGGTTGGTTTTCATGAGAATTTCCCGCTGGGTCAAGGTGGTCTCTCGGACCAGGAAGCTGTCGATGTCGCCGAATTTTTCACGCATCAGCCGCGTCCGGATTTCCCAGGAAAAGTGAAGGACTGGCCTAAGGATAAAAAGCCAGCGGATGCTCGCTATTGAGTAAAGGAATAGTTGTGCAATTCCTGCTCGTATAAAAACATTTTCTCTAAATATTCACCATGCTAGCAATTAACGCTATTGGTCGCGCTGTCGGCCGGTAGCGTCAGCCTTTTTGTAAATGCTGCGCGCCTCACGCGATTGGACTGGCTACGTTGAGGTGCCTGTCCTGCGGTATTTTTATTCTCTGCTCCATTGGAGCAAGGAAAAGTCCATCCGGCATCGAGTTGAATTTCTGGCAATGCACAAAGCGTGCGATACAACACTGGTGCGCCAATAAGTCCGGCTACAAAAGCTACGCGCCAGCCGAGATCGCCGAGAGCCGGGCGCAGCAAGCCGTCGAGAATGCCGCTGATGCCCGCGATCCGCCCGTTGAAAAGTGTGAACATGGCCGCCGCTAATCCGATCAGCAAGCCGCCAATAAACGAGGCGAAGGGTGTGAAATGAGCCTAATCAATTGCCATTGTGTTTCTCCTTAATCTTTCGGGCAGTACAATGCATACAACGATTTGAGTAGCTCAAGCACGTTCCTGGCGACGACGGAGTAGTAAATGCGCTTGCCGTCGCGTCGGGCAATAACAAGACCCTCGGTCCGAAGTACACCTAACTGCTGGGAAAGTGTCGGTTGCCGGATGTCGAGCAGCTCTTCCAGCTCGCTTACCGACTTTTCCCCCTGGCTTAACTGACAAAGCAACAGCAGGCGGTCTTCATTAGCTAATGCGCGCAATACCGCCGTTGCCTCTTGCGCCGCTTTACGCATCACTTCAACGTCGAAGCTCGTATCAATTTCCATCGCTATCCCTAAAATCTGCTTGACTTCATTATACACAATGATATTATATTGTTCAATATAAGTTTTGCGGATATAGGAGTGCACAATGGACGCCAAATTGAATCATTTCACGACATCACGACGGGAACGATGGCGAGATTTTTCAGATCGGGACTTTGACCGTTCGCGCCATATTCGCCCCCGGACATACGCCGGCCGACATGGCATGCCAGGTAGGGGACGCGGTTTTCGTGGGCGGCGCTTTATTCATGCCGACGTTGGCCGCGCGGTGTGAGAAACGGGGTTAGCTATCTGAAAATTCCACTCAATAGCTTGTAATCAACTTTCACTTAACAAGGAAAGATCATGAAACACAACATCGGAAATATCGACCGCGCGCTGCGTATCTTGATCGGTCTTGCATTGATCGGCGCCACACTCGTCGGGCTGATCGGTACATGGGGCTGGATTGGGCTTCTGCCGCTCGCTACAGGCATATTCCGCCTCTGTCCGGCTTACCTGCCGTTTGGCTTGTCGACCTGCCGTCTTTCAAAAAAAACAGTAACTCACATGGGAAAAATGTAAATGAACACAACAAGCTATCGGGAACTTACCCAAAGTGTTTCCAAAAATTTGGCGACGCTTCGAGCAGATGCTCCGGATGTCATGAAGGGCTTCAGCGATCTGGCACGTGCTGCCACGAAAGATGGCGCGCTGGACAAAAAAACTAAGGAGTTGATTGCGCTGGCTCTTGGTGTTGCTGTCCGCTGCGACGCCTGTATTGGTTTTCATGCTCAGGCCCTAGTAAAACTGGGTGCCACAAAAACAGACGTGGAAGAGACTCTTGCGATGGCGGTGTATATGGGCGGTGGACCGTCGTTAATGTATTCCGCCAATGCGCTTGCCGCATTTGACGAGTTCTCATCGGCGGCTTGAACTGCGGGCTCTGAGTATTCAAGTTCTGCCCGAAGAGATTCCAAGTTGAAAGCAAAAAAGAGGACCTGCAGGTCCTCTCTCATGGCCTGTCGCTGGTAATTGATCAGCTAGCGACTTTCTGGTCGATTCTTTCCTGGAGCTTAGCAGTCAGGCTGGTTTCAGCTGACCTCCTTCCTTGCCTGATTCCCCCTCCGATTGGCCCGCGTTTGCCTGTCCCAGCAAAAACTTGACCGTACCCCAGAATTAGTACCGATGGATTCAACCGGTCAATTTGCTCTGCGCGCGGGATGGACGACTGCTCGTGCTGGAATTGAAATCCACCTATCTGAGACGTTCCGTCAAGGAGTCATGGATGCACTGCCACTCGACACTGCGCAAGGCTGGACTGCAGTTGCTTAGGAAGGTGAATGCAGTTCGTCACGCGCTGGAATGCGGCGGATTACTGCAGCAGGCACTTGAGTTGGAGGCTGCCTGCGTGCCGGAGATCACGGCCTGGTTCGTCGACACTTCCATCGAATGTGATCACCAGCACTTCCACAGTTTTCTCAAAGTGTCGTTGGAAGAAGTCTTGATCGCATTGCATGACGATCGAACTGGTTGTCCATGATCTTGGCCGCGTAACCGGCGCTCCACTTTGCGCTGCCTTTTTTGTGCCACTCGCGCGCGACTCGTTCGAAGGTCTGTTCGCTTTTCTCGATGGTCTGCCGTTTTTTCTCCCGTTTCACGTTGCTCGGGTCTTCGCCGGCATCGAGCATCTTCCGGGCGGCATCACGTTTTTGCCTGGCCTCGCTTAGCGAGACTTCAGGGAAGACTCCGAGCGCCAGCAGCTTTTCCTAATTGGCGTACCTGTACTTCAAGCGCCAGTAGCGTGCACCGTTTGGCTGCACTAGAAGACACATGCCGCCGCCATCGGCTAGTTTGTAGGGTTTGTCCTTGGGCTCTGCGTTCTTGCATTGAGTGGCAGTTAGCTTCATTGGGGGTATTTTTTAAACCGGCAGTTTGGGGGTAGAAAAGTACCCTAAATGTCCCCCCGAATTTCTTGGATGTAAATGCTCCCCTTGGCGCGCCCTAAAACATGAAGCCCGCGTACTCACTGGGAAATTCGCGGGCTTTTGGAATGGATTGAACTGCTTTGGATCGGTACTTGGTCCCGCCGACAGGAATCGGACCTGTATCTAGCGCTTAGGAGGCACTCGTTCTATCCATTGAACTACGGCGAGACGCGACCGCGTGGCGATCCGTCGCGCATTATAGCTGACGGTTGCAGCACAGCGGCGCGGCCGGCGTCGTACAATGCGGACTTCATTCTTTTGCCGGCGCGTTTTTTCTCGCGCCGCTTTCTTTTTTCATCTTATGGCTGTCATTTCCCTTTCTGACGCACAACTTGCGTTCGGTCACGTTCCGCTGCTCGACCATGCAGAATTTTCACTGGAAGGCGGCGAACGCGTCGGCTTGATCGGCCGTAACGGGACCGGTAAATCCTCGCTGCTCAAGATCATCGCCGGCAGGTCCCGGCTCGACGATGGGCTGTTCGTCATGCAGCAGGGCATCAAGATCGCTTATGTGGAGCAGGAGCCGCAGTTCGATGCCGACATGTCGGTATTTGATGCGGTCGCTTCCGGCATGGGAGACCTGCAGGCATTGCTGACGGAATACGATGCGCTGACAACGCAGTTCGGCGGCGATGACGACGACGCGCTGATGGAGCGCATGCATGACATCCAGCTGAAACTGGATGCGGCAGACGCCTGGAATCTCAATCACAAGGTGGAGGCCACGCTGGACAGGCTTAACCTGGTGCGCGATGCTCCCATGCGCACGTTGTCCGGCGGCATGCAAAAGCGCGTGGCGCTGGCGCGCGCGCTCGTCAGTGCGCCGGACGTGCTGTTGCTGGACGAACCGACCAATCACCTGGACTTCACCTCGATCCAGTGGCTGGAAGAACTGCTGCGCGAGTTCAAGGGCAGCGTGCTGTTCATTACCCATGACCGGCGCTTTTTGGACAATGTGGCGACGCGGATTATCGAGCTGGATCGCGGCCGCCTGTTGTCGTTTCCCGGCAATTTCACAACCTACCAGGCGCGCAAGGTGGACCTGCTGGCCAACGAAGAAGTCGAGAATGCCAAGTTCGACAAGTTCCTGGCGCAGGAAGAAGTGTGGATTCGCAAGGGGGTGCAGGCCCGTCGCACGCGCGACGAAGGTCGCGTGCGCAGGCTGGAAGAACTGCGTCGCACGCGGAGCGAGCGACGGGAACAGCAGGGCCAGGTCAAGCTCGATGTGTCGTCCGGTGATCGTTCCGGCAAGATCGTGGCGGAGCTCGACAACATCAGCAAGACGTACGGTGGCAAAGTGATCGTGCGCGATTTCAGCGCGACGATTCTGCGCGGCGACAAGGTCGGCCTGATCGGACCCAATGGCGCCGGCAAAACCACGCTGCTCAAGATTATCCTCGGCCAGGAAGCGCCGGATGCGGGCACGGTAAAGCAGGGCACCAAGCTGCAGATCGCCTATTTCGACCAGATGCGCGCGCAGCTGAACGAGGAAGCCAGCCTGGCGGACACGATTGCGCCGGGCAGCGACTGGGTCGAGATCAATGGCCAGCGGCGTCATGTGATGACGTACCTGAACGATTTCCTGTTCGCGCCGGAGCGCGCGCGTTCGCCGGTCAAGTCGTTGTCCGGCGGCGAGCGCAACCGGCTTTTGCTGGCGCGTCTGTTCGCCAAGCCGGCCAACGTGCTGGTGCTGGACGAGCCGACCAACGACCTCGATATCGACACGCTGGAACTGCTGGAAGAATTGCTGGAAGAGTACAAGGGCACTGTCTTCCTGGTCAGCCACGACCGCACCTTCCTTGACAACGTCGTCACGCAGGTGATCGTGGCGGAAGGCAGCGGCTCGTGGCGCGAATATATTGGCGGCTACAGCGACTGGGAGCGCGTGCGGGCGACAGCGGCTCCCGTCGCGCAAAAGGTTGTGACGAAGCCGGAGGCAAAGGCGGAGTCGACACTATCCGCCACGGCGCCGGTACAGTCGGCGCCGAAACAGAAGAAGCTGAGCTACAAGGAACAGCGCGATCTCGAAACCTTGCCGGCGCAGATTGCACAGTGGGAAGAAGAGCAAAAGGCGATTACCGCCAAGCTGGCCGATGCGGCAATCTATGCGCAGCCGGAAGAAGTCAAGCGCCTGAACCAGCGCTTTGCGGAAATCGATAGGCAGCTGCTGGCGGCGCTGGAGCGCTGGGAGGAGATCGACAGCAAGGCCCGCGGTTGACGCGCTCAGTTCAAGCGGTCGCTTGCTTCGCGCAGTTCCGGCAGGCGTGCGCGCAGTGAGGCGACATCCATCGCATACGGGCGCTGCTCGATATACGCTTCCAGGTCTTGCAAGGCGGCCTGCGGACATTCCAGATTGGCGTAGGCGATACCGCGATCGCGGCGTTCTGCAATGTCGCGCGGCAGCAAAATCACCAGCCGTTGCTGGACCTCCAGCAGGCTTTGCCAGCACTCATGCTGCATGAACAGTGCCTTTAGATTGCGCAGCATGCGAACCAGGATGTCGCGCGGCTTCGCGTTTTGCAGATATGCCGCGAGCTGAAAGTCGTCGGGGAATTCCTGCTGCAGGATGTAGGGCTCGATACGCTCTTCCAGCTCTTCGCGCGAGAGGCTGACGCCATTGAACGGATCCAGCACAATCTCGCCGGACGGCACCGACAATTTCATCAAAAAGTGGCCGGGGAAGGAAATGCCGTGCACGTTCAGGCCGATTTGCTGTGCCAGCTCCATGTACAGCACGGCGAGGGAAACCGGTATGCCGCGGCGCGTTTCCAGCACGCGGTGCAGATAGCTGTTGTCGGGCAGATAGTAATCGTTGACGTTGCCGCCGAAGCCCAACTCATTGTAGAAATAATGATTCAGCATGCGCAGCTTCTGAATCAGCGATGCATCCTCGGGCAGGCGCTGCATCAGCCTCGCCGCGAGCGCATCGACTTCCTCCTGCACCGAAGACAGGTCGAGTTCCGGTTGCACATCCTGGCCGATGGCCAGCGCTGCCTCGAAAAGCGGGAGATCGTCGTCTTCCCGGACCAGCATCGAAAAGTACTCGAGAGTTTGCATCGTCATAGGCTTCCATCATAGCGATGAAGCTGCCGACGCGCTGAGCCTGTCGCGACGGGACTCAGCGCGCGATGCGTTTGAAGTCCCGAAAGCGGAATCCCATCGCCAGCAGCGCACCGAAATACACCACGCCACATGCAGAAAGTATGCCGACCAGCGCAGCCACGCGATGCAAGGGCGCCGCGCGCATGGCGACCCAGTCGATGTAGCCTGCCAGCCATAACGCGACGCCCGCCATCAGCAGCAGCGCGCCGGCGAGCCGGATCAGGAACATGCGCCATCCCGGCAGGGCCGTATAAATGCCGCGCTTTTTCAGGCCCCAGTACAGAAAGCCCGCGTTCAGGCATGCACCCAGCCCGATCGACAGCGCCAGCCCTGCGTGCGCAAACCAGGGCACAAAGATCATGTTCATCAATTGCGTGGCGATCAGCACGCCGACCGCAATTTTGACCGGCGTCTTGATATTTTGTTGCGCATAAAATCCGGGCGCCAGGATTTTCACCAGGATGAGGCCGATCAGCCCGACGCCGTAGGCGACCAGCGCCTTGGCGGTCATCGCCAGCGACAGCGCATTGAATTTGCCATAGTGGAAGAGCGTCGCCGTTAACGGTTCGGATAGCGTGGCCAAGCCGACTGCGCAAGGCAGGGCCAGCAGGAAGGTCAGGCGCAAGCCCCAGTCCAGCAGCGAGGCATACTCCTCGGTATTGCCCTCGAAGTTTGCTTTCGACAGGTTGGGCAGCAAGATGGTACCGAGCGCGACGCCCAGCAGGGCGGTCGGAAATTCCATCAGCCGGTCGGCGTACGAAAGCCAGGAGACGCTGCCGCTTGGCAGGCGCGACGCGATATTCGTATTGATCATCAAGCTGATCTGCGCTGCAGATACGGCAAACACGGCCGGCCCCATTTTCTGCAGAATCTTGCGCACCCCCGCATCGCCCAGCGCAACCAGCGGGCTGACCGCAATACGTGGCAACATGCCGATGCGCATCAATGCCGGAATCTGGATCGCAAGCTGCAGGATGCCGCCGACGACGACGGCAATCGCCATCGCGTAGATCGGTGTCTTGAGGTAAGGCGCCAGGAAAAGGGTCGCGAGGATGAAGGCGGCATTCAGCAATACCGGCGTAAAGGCGGGAATTCTGAATTCGCGCCAGGTATTCAGGATACCGCCGCTCAGCGCAACGAAGCCCATGAAGCCGATGTAGGGAAACATCACGCGCGTCATCCAGACCGATGCGTTGAAGACCTCGGAATGCGCTTTGAGGCCGGTTGCGATCAGGTACACGATGACCGGTGTGGCGACCACGCCGAGCACGCACGTCAGCAGCATTGCCCATATCAGTACAGTAGCCACATGATCGACCAGCGCTTTGGTCGCGACATCGCCTTTCTGGCTTTTATATTCGGCAAGAATGGGCACAAAGGCCTGCGAAAATGCGCCTTCGGCGAACAGCCGGCGTAGCAGGTTGGGGATGCGAAAGGCGATGTTGAAGGCATCGGTATAGGCGGACGCGCCGAATGCGCGTGCAAACAGGATTTCGCGCAGCAAGCCTGTCACACGGGAAACCATCGTCATGCCGGAGACCGCGGCGAGCGTTTTGTGCAAGTTCATGGAGCGCGATTATAGCCGCACGGGCCGCAGCCCCTGTGGGGCAGAACCGAGACAGCGCCCCGGGGGGGAGTGGCAGCCATGGACTTGTATAGTTTTATATGATGCTTCCGCGACGCTGTTGAGGCCTGTTGGGAGGATTTGCCTCATTCCGGAAAACCCGCTATAATCCAACGCTTCGCAGAATTCCGTCTCACCAATCTGCGCATTTGCGAATGCGCAATGACTCCGTTTTAGGAAATATTTCATGGCAAATACCGCACAAGCGCGCAAACGCGCTCGTCAAGCAGTCAAGCAAAACGCGCACAATTCGGCCCAGCGTTCGACCCTGCGTACCGCAGTCAAGGCAGTTCGCAAAGCAATCGAGGCCGGCGACAAAGCGGCGGCGGCACAGGTTTTCCTGGCTTCCGTTTCGACGATCGATCGTATCGCCGACAAAAAGATCATCCATAAGAACAAGGCAGCCCGCCATAAGAGCCGTCTTGCCGCTGCTCTGAAAGCGCTGGCTTAAGAGCGTTTTTGTCGCCGCGGCGACACGAGCTGATCGGTCATCAAAATACAACCCGCGTGACGCAAGTCACGCGGGTTGTATCGTTTGTGCCGCGCATGTCTACCGGTGTGGGGACAGGCCTTCGATCAGGCTGCCCGGCTTGATATTTTTGTGCTTGAACCAGCCCGCGTTCATTTCCAGCGCGTAAGGCACCGGTTTTTTCGAGCAGTGGGAATCCAGTGTCTGCGGCGCCATCTCTTCAATATTGACGATCCGGCCGTCGCCGTCAATAAAGGCGACCGACAATGGTATCAGTGTGTTCTTCATCCACATGCACACGCCGGCGGGCGCGCCGAATAGAAAAACCATTCCCTCATTTGGCGCCATTTGCCTGCGGAACATCAGGCCCTGCTCCCGTTTCGCCTCGGTATCGGCGACCTCTGCCTGGATAACGTACAGCCCGGCGTTTAACCGGGTGACGGGAAACTTCGTGGTTTGCTGTGCGTGGGAACAGCAGGCGCAGAGGGCGAATGCAAGGGCGGCTGAAGGGCGGATCGCGCTGAAGAGCTTGTTCATGAATAGACAAAAAGCGGGAGACGTGAGCAGTGTAATGGAAAGCTGCCGTCGTCGCCGCGCCTTCAGCGGCTGACAGCCATGGTGGGCAATCCCATCTCGGCGACCGCAATGTCGCGAAATTCTCCGGGCCACAACGGGTGGGTTTCCAATGACAGCGGCCCGATCGCGATGCGCACCAAGCGCAGCGTGGGCAGGCCTACTGAGGCAGTCATCCGGCGCACCTGGCGGTTTTTTCCCTCCGACAGCGTGATCGTGAGCCAACTGGTCGGCCTGTTCGCACGCCGGCGCACGGGCGGCGTGCGCGGCCATAGCCAATCCGGTTCCTGTACGTGTTTCACGTCGCACTGCCGGGTGACGAAGTCGCCCAGGTTCAGCGGCGCACGCAAACGGGTGAGCGTTTCTGCGTCGGCTATGCCTTCCACCTGAACCAGATAGGTTTTCGTCTGTTTGCTGTCCGGATGGCTGATCGCATGCTGCAGCTTGCCATTGTCGGTCAGCAGCAGCAATCCTTCGCTGTCCGCATCCAGCCGCCCCGCCGGGTAAATTTCAGGCGTCGTCAGGTAGTCGGCCAGCGATGCATGCTGCGGATGCGGCGAGAACTGGCATATGACGTTGAACGGTTTGTTGAATAGAATCAGGGCCATGGGCTGGGCACGTGGTAACTAGGCGTTCATCGCGGAAGGGAAGGCAACTGATTGCCGATGTAATGCCGCATCATAGGTAGCGCATAATGCCAGCTCATCTTAGGTCTTGTATAAGACATGATGTAACGCTTGAGCGCAGGCGAAAACTGCATTGCAGTGCCATTGTACGTTTTGTTGTTATTTGGAGACCGCATGTTTCAGCACATCAAGGTACCAGTCGACGGTAAAAAAATTTCCGTCAACGCTGATTATTCGCTCAACGTTCCGGGCAATCCGATTATCCCGTTCATTGAAGGCGACGGTACGGGCGTCGATATCACGCCGGTCATGCTAAAGGTTGTGGATGCTGCCGTCGCGAAGGCGTACGCAGGGGAACGCAAAATCAGCTGGATGGAAGTGTATGCGGGTGAAAAAGCGACCCAGCTGTATGGTGCGGGCGTCTGGCTACCGCAAGAGACGGTCGATGCGTTGCGCGATTATGTCGTTTCCATCAAGGGGCCGCTTACGACCCCTGTCAGCGGCGGCATCCGGTCGCTCAATGTCGCGATGAGGCAGCAACTCGATCTTTATGTCTGCCTGCGGCCGATCCGTTATCTGAAAGGCGTTCCTTCTCCGCTACGCGAACCTGAAAAAACCGACATGGTGATTTTTCGCGAAAATTCGGAAGACATTTACGCGGGGATCGAATGGGAGGAAGGTTCGGCAGAAGCGAAGAAAGTCATTCGTTTCCTGCTCGAAGAAATGGGCGTCACCAATATCCGCTTTCCGGACTCGTCCGGCATCGGCGTCAAACCGGTGTCGCGTGAGGGGACGCAACGCCTGGTGCGCAAGGCAATTCAGTACGCAATCGACAACGACAAACCTTCAGTTACCTTGGTCCACAAGGGGAATATCATGAAGTTCACCGAAGGCGCCTTTCGCAATTGGGGCTATGAAGTGGCATGCCAGGAATTCGGGGCGCAGCCGTACGGAGACGGCGGCTGGCATCGGTTCAGCAATCCAAAAACCGGCCGGGAAATCGTTATCAAGGATGCGATCGCCGACGCGTTTCTACAGGAAATCCTGCTGCGGCCCAATGAGTACAGTTTGATCGCCACGCTCAACCTGAATGGGGACTACATCTCCGATGCGCTCGCGGCGCAAGTTGGTGGAATCGGTATCGCGCCGGGCGCCAATCTTTCTGACTCGGTTGCCGTTTTTGAAGCGACCCACGGTACGGCACCGCGGTTCGCTGGCAAGAATTATGTAAATCCGAGTTCCATCATCCTGTCAGCGGAGATGATGTTGCGCCACATCGGCTGGCACGAACCGGCAGATCTGATTCTTGGTTCATTGGAGCGTTCCATTGCATCGAAGAAAGTGACGTTCGACTTTGCGCGCGCCATTCCGGATGCCATCCAGGTTTCGTGCTCGGGATTTGGCGATGAGATGATCGGTCACCTGTAGGGACCGAATGGAGGCGAAAAAAAGCCCCGCCGAGCGGGGCTTTTTCTTACCTTAACCGGGGTTAAGGCGCCTGGATGTTGGAAGCTTGCTTGCCTTTAGGGCCTTGCGTGACTTCGAACTGGACTTTCTGACCTTCTTTGAGCGTCTTGAAGCCATTCATCTGGATTGCGGAAAAGTGTGCAAACAAATCTTCACCGCCGTCGTCCGGAGTGATAAAGCCGAAGCCCTTAGAATCGTTGAACCACTTGACAGTACCTGTTGCCATAAAAGCGTCTTTCTAATTTAGACTTAATCACACGAGCCGCAAAAGAAAGAAGCCTCGCCTAACGTTGCCCCTCCTCGAACCTGCTCAATTCTTATTAACAAGCAGTTGCTAACGCGCTTGTCAATGAGTTTCATTCTTTACGCAAAAAATATAAATGTCAAGAGATTTAATGTCGACTTAACAAGTTCCCTTTTGCACGCCCAAACGGGGTGCCATGCCCTTGATTTACGACGTTTGGTCGTCATCTGCGTCAACGGGAGAAAAAGCGTAAGATTGAACCTCGTTTTGCCTGCTCTTCTCGACATTGTGCAGACGGTCGAACGTATTAGAATAGACCTATGGCAACTAAGCATGATGATGGTACGGTCCTTGTACGGCAAGAGCAAAAGCTCAAGCCGCCGTCCATGTACGAGGTGTTATTGCTGAATGACGATTACACGCCGATGGAATTCGTCGTGATGGTTCTTCAGGAGTACTTTAGTAAGAATCGTGAGACTGCCACGCAGATCATGCTCATGGTTCACCGGGACGGAAAAGGTGTTTGCGGCCTTTATCCGAAAGATATTGCGTCGACGAAGGTTGAGCTTGTTATGAACCACGCACGAAAGGCAGGACATCCGCTGCAGTGTGTGATGGAGGAAGTATGATTGCGCAGGAATTGGAAGTTAGTTTGCATATGGCGTTTGTGGAAGCGAGGCAGGCGCGTCACGAATTCATCACGGTGGAGCATCTGTTGCTTGCCCTGCTGGACAACCCTTCGGCTGCAGAGGTGCTCCGTGCCTGCGCGGTGAACATCGACGACCTGCGGAAAACCCTCACGAACTTTATTAGCGACAATACGCCAACCGTTCCCGGCGCGGCCGAGGTCGACACGCAGCCCACGTTGGGTTTCCAGCGCGTCATCCAGCGCGCGATCATGCATGTCCAGTCTGCTTCGAACGGCAAGAAAGAAGTGACGGGGGCGAACGTTCTGGTGGCCATTTTCGGCGAGAAGGACTCGCACGCCGTCTACTACCTGCATCAGCAAGGCGTCACGCGTCTCGACGTGGTGAACTTCATCTCGCATGGTGTACGCAAGGATCAACAACCGGACACGCAAAAGTCGCCGGAAGGCGCCGAAGATGGTGCGGCTGCCGAAGCGCAGCAGAAGGAAAGCGCCCTCGATCAGTTCACGCAGAACCTGAACAAACTGGCCTCCGAAGGCAAGATCGATCCGCTGATTGGACGCGAGTCTGAAGTCGAGCGTGTCATTCAGACCTTGTGCCGTCGGCGCAAGAATAATCCGTTGCTGGTAGGCGAAGCGGGGGTGGGCAAGACTGCGATTGCAGAGGGGCTCGCTTGGCGCATCACCCAGGGCGACGTACCCGAAGTGCTGCAGAACGCCGTTGTATATTCGCTCGACATGGGCGCGCTACTCGCCGGCACCAAATACCGTGGCGATTTCGAGCAGCGGCTCAAGGCCGTGCTGAAGCAATTGAAGGACAATCCGAACGGCATTCTGTTCGTCGACGAAATCCACACCATTATCGGTGCCGGTTCGGCATCTGGCGGAACGCTCGACGCCTCCAACCTGCTGAAGCCTGCGCTGTCCAACGGGCAGTTGAAATGCATCGGTGCGACGACGTTTACCGAATTCCGCGGCGTGTTCGAGAAGGACCACGCGCTATCGCGTCGTTTTCAAAAGATCGACGTCAATGAGCCGAGCGTCGAACAGACGATCCAGATTCTGCGCGGACTGAAATCACGTTTCGAAGAACATCATGGAGTCAAATATTCTTCCTCGGCGCTGACGTCGGCTGCGGAGTTGGCAGCGCGCTTCATTAATGATCGTCATCTGCCTGACAAAGCCATTGACGTGATCGACGAAGCGGGCGCCGCGCAACGCATCCTGCCAAAGTCAAAGCAGAAGAAGACCATCGGCAAGTCCGAGATCGAAGAGATCATTTCGAAGATCGCCCGCATTCCGGCGCAAACGGTCAATCAGGACGATCGGTCCAAGCTGCAGACCATCGAGCGTGACTTGAAGAACGTGGTGTTCGGTCAGGATCCTGCGCTTGAAGCGTTAGGCTCTGCAATCAAGGTTGCGCGCGCGGGCCTGGGCAAAGGGGACAAGCCGATCGGCTCGTTCCTGTTTTCCGGCCCTACCGGTGTCGGCAAGACCGAGGCAGCCAAACAGCTTGCGTTCATCCTGGGTATCGAGCTCATCCGTTTTGACATGTCTGAGTATATGGAGCGCCATGCGGTCAGCCGTCTGATTGGTGCGCCCCCCGGCTATGTCGGCTTCGACCAAGGCGGTTTGCTGACGGAGGCGATTACCAAAAAACCCCATGCCGTCTTGCTGCTGGACGAGATTGAGAAAGCGCATCCGGATATCTTCAATATCCTGCTGCAGGTAATGGACCATGGCACGCTGACCGATAACAATGGTCGCAAGGCGGATTTCCGCAACGTGATCATCATCATGACGACCAACGCCGGCGCTGAGAGTTTGCAGAAGCGCACGATTGGCTTCACCGAGAAGAAAGAAGCTGGCGACGAGATGGCCGACATCAAGCGGATGTTTACGCCGGAGTTCCGTAACCGCCTCGATGCAATCATCAGCTTCCGTCCGCTCGACGAAGAAATCATCCTGCGCGTGGTGGACAAGTTCCTGATGCAGCTTGAAGAGCAACTGCACGAGAAGAAAGTGGAAGCGATTTTCAGCGAGAACCTGCGCCGCTTCCTTACCAGAAAAGGCTTCGATCCGCTGATGGGCGCGCGCCCGATGGCGCGCCTGATCCAGGACATGATCCGCAAGGCGCTGGCTGATGAATTGCTGTTCGGACGGCTGGTCAGTGGTGGGAAGGTCACGGTCGATCTCGACGAGAACGATCAGATCAAGCTTGACTTCAGCGAGGGCGATCCCGCGCCGGCGGCGCCTCCTGAGACAGTCGAAGTCGAGTAGCAGGAGCGTTGGAAAAAAACCCGCGGATTCAGCGGGTTTTTTTGCGGGTCGTTTTGGGGTCGATCTCAGGCGCGATGGTCGTCGGGGATGCGTAACACGGCTGCGCACTCCCGGATCAGCGCCGGCCCACGATAAATGAGCCCTGTGTAGAGCTGTACCAGCGATGCCCCGGCCGCGACCTTGCTTTTCGCATCTTCGCCGCTCAGGATGCCGCCCACGCCGATGATAGGAAGCGCATCACCGATCTCCTTTTTCAAGCCGCGAATCACGGTGTTCGATGGTTCCAGCAGTGGTGAGCCTGACAATCCACCGGCCTCGCCAGCATGTTTCAGTTGACTCACCGATTCGCGCCGGATGGTGGTATTGGTCGCGATCACGGCATCCGGCTGGCAGTGCAGCAGCGTCTCCGCGATGACCTTGATCTGTTCGGCGTCGATGTCGGGCGCGATCTTCAATGCAATCGGCACATAACGCTTGTGCCGGTCGGCCAGGCGCAATTGCGCGTCCTTTAATGCGGACAGCAAAGCCCCCAGTTCGGACGCGCCTTGCAGCTGGCGCAAGTTCTTTGTATTGGGCGATGAAATGTTGACGGCGACATAGCTGGCGAACGGGTAAACCTTTTGCAGGCAGATCAGATAGTCGTCGACCGCACGCTCGATCGGCGTGCCCGCATTTTTGCCGATATTCAGGCCCAGTATGCCCTGCTTGTTCTGGTGGAACTGCGACGCGCGTACATTGGCGACAAATGCATCCACCCCGCCATTATTGAATCCCATCCGGTTAATGATGGCTCGCGCCTGGGGCAAGCGAAACATGCGCGGCATCGGGTTGCCCGGCTGCGGCCGTGGGGTAACCGTGCCGACCTCGATAAAGCCGAAGCCGAGCGAAGCCAGTCCGTCGATGTATGCGCCGTCCTTGTCCAGTCCTGCAGCCAACCCTACCGGATTGGGAAATGTAAGCCCCATCAGCTGACGTGGATCGGGTGCAGGTTGCTGGACGTGGACCAGCCCCCATTGCGCTGCGCGGCGCAGGCAGGGCAAGGTCAGGTTGTGTGCGCTTTCCGGATCCATTGCGAACAGAAGCGGACGCGCAAGGGCGTAGAGAAGTTTGTCGGACACGATAAGGGCAATGAATCGAGATGCGGCCTGGTGACTGGCCGGTAATGGGTCCGCATTGTAACGCGGCTTGATCGCCACAACCCGTTTCGGCGCGCGCTTAAAGCGGTTCCCAGTTGCCTTGACGAAGCGCTTCCAGCGGTCGGAAGTTGGTTTTGTATGACATCTTCGCGCTTTCCTTGATCCAGTAACCAAGATAAACGTAGGGCATGTTCAACTGCCTGGCCTGGTCGATCTGCCACAGGATATTGTATGTGCCGTACGACGCGCCGGTGGTTGCAGGGTCATAGAATGTATAGACTGAGGAAAGTCCGTCACTGAGGACATCGATGATGCTGACCATGCGCAGCGTATCGTCGCTTTCGCGGAATTCCACCAAGCGCGTGTTGACCTTGCTTTGCAAAAGAAATTGCGCGTACTGGTCGCGGCTGTCCTGGTCCATGCCGCCCCCCGCGTGCCGCGCCGCCTGGTAACGCAAATACAGATCGTAATGCTCTGGAAGATAGGCGAGCTTCATTACCGATGCCTGCAGGTCATTGTGGCGCACGCGGGCGCGGCGCTGGCTCCGGTTGGGGGCGAACGCATCTACCGTGATGCGCACCGGCGTACAGGCCTGGCAGCCGTCGCAATAGGGCCGGTAGGTGAAAATTCCGCTGCGGCGGAATCCGGTTCTCACCAGTTCGGCGTAAATATCGGCATTGATCAGATGGGAAGGGGTGGCAACCTGTGAGCGTGCCTGACGGCCATCCAGATAGCTGCAAGGGTAAGGCGCGGTCGCGTAAAACTGCAACGCCGCAAATGGCAGTTCTTTAGGATGCGTCATGGTTCGGAAAGGCAATCATTATCAAGATAATGCCAACTTGTAAAAACGCGGCGGCGTCTTTATTGATTCAAAATAATGCAATAGGTTTCCAGCGGCGAATGCCTGGCGCATCGATCGCAATCTTCAGGCGCGAAATGAATTCGGCGCGAGGGATGGCGATCGCCCCGAGCGATGCGAGGTGGGAGGTTTCCTGCTGGCAGTCTATCATTGAAACTTCGTGGCTTTTCAGAAAACGGACCAGGTAGGACAGGGCGATTTTGGAGGCATCCGTCACGCGGGCGAACATCGATTCACCGTAGAACATATGACCGATGCTTACGCCATAGGCGCCCCCAACCAGCTTGCCGTCCAGCCAGACTTCGCTTGAATGGGCGTGCCCCAGCTGATGCAACCCCGTATAGCCCTTGATGATCCGTTCCGAAATCCATGTCCCATCTTCGGCCTCCCGGGGTGCCGCGCATGCGCGCATGACGGCCTCGAACGCCGAGTCAAATCGAATCTCCCATGGGCCGCCGGTACGAAACGAAGCGTCGACCTTCTTCAGCGTCTTATGCAGACTTTTGGAAACCTTGAACTGGTCAAGGAACAGCACCATACGCGGGTCGGTGCTCCACCACATGATCGGCTGGCCCGCGGAAAACCACGGAAAGATGCCGCTTCGATACGCTTTCAACAGGCGCTCTGGCGACAGGTCGCCGCCCGCTGCCAGCAGGCCGGGCGCACCATCGTCCTCGGTGAGCGCAGTGCTAACGTCCGGAAAATCGCCGTCCGCGTCAATCCATGGAATCATTGCGCCGCCCTTTTTTGGCCCGGGCTATCGCACATTTGTGGTGCGATCTGTGCCGTGCCGCTCAAAGCCTTTTAAAATATCTTTACTTTTCAATGACTTAAAGAAAATCAAGAACTTGGAACAATTTTTGCTTTTATGGTGCACTTGTTTTCCTGTTTGCACTTTTATTGGGAGTTTTAATGGACCTTCATCAGAGCGGCGGCAACGCTTTGTTCATCATGCTTGGCGCGATCATGGTCCTCGCCATGCATGCCGGATTCGCCTTCCTGGAACTGGGAACAGTGCGGAAAAAAAACCAGGTCAATGCGCTGGTCAAAATCTTAGTTGATTTTTCGGTTTCCACCATCGCGTATTTTTTTGTCGGCTATAGCGTCGCTTATGGCGTGACTTTTTTTGGAAGCGCCGAGGCCCTTTCGCAGCGTAACGGCTTTGAGCTCGTCAGGTTTTTCTTTCTGCTGACCTTTGCCGCGGCGATCCCAGCAATCATTTCGGGTGGCATCGCCGAACGCGCGCGCTTCAAACCGCAATTGCTCGCGACGGCGTTGATCGTCGGACTGGTCTATCCGTTTTTTGAAGGCATCGCATGGAATCATCACTTCGGTATTCAGCAATGGCTGAAGGAGACCTTTTCTTATGAGTTTCATGATTTTGCGGGATCGGTCGTGGTCCACGCGGTCGGCGGCTGGATTGCATTACCCGCGGTCCTGCTTTTGGGCGCGCGACGCGGTCGCTATAGCAAGGATGGCGCAATTGCTGCGCACCCGCCATCCAGTATTCCGTTTCTCGCGCTCGGGGCCTGGATTCTTACCGTGGGCTGGTTTGGTTTTAACGTGATGAGTGCGCAGACGCTGGATCAGATGAACGGACTCGTGGCGGTCAATTCCCTGATGGCGATGGTAGGTGGAACGCTGGCCGCACTATTCGCCGGACGCAGCGATCCTGGCTTTGTGCATAACGGGCCTCTGGCCGGCCTGGTAGCAGTTTGCGCGGGGTCCAACCTGATGCATCCGATAGGGGCGCTGGTGACCGGCGCAATCGCGGGGTGTGTCTTTGTCTGGATGTTCACGCTGACGCAAAACAAGTGGAAGATCGACGACGTGCTCGGCGTCTGGCCGCTTCACGGTCTGTGTGGCGCCTGGGGGGGATTGGCAGCCGGCATATTCGGACTCAAGGCGCTGGGCGGGACCGGCGGTGTCTCGTTCATGTCGCAATTGATCGGCACCGGCTTAGGTATTCTCGTCGCATTGGCTGGCGGCGCGGCTATCTATGGCCTGTTGAAGGTCACGCTAGGCATACGGTTGGACCCCGAGCAGGAGTTCAACGGTGCCGATCTTTCCATTCACAACGTGAGCGCAACGCCGGAATACGAAACGTCCTGGTGACGAAGGCGGGCCCCGCCTTGAACGTCCTCAGTCGGGCGCCGTCACCTGTGCCGGCTTGACGATGTCGAGCGTGTGGAAGCGATAGTGGCCACCATTTTCCAACGCGGCGTGATCTTCAAGGAAAAAGCGTAGCGTGTGGCTGACCGTTTGGAAGGCTATATCGTCCCACGGAATTTCATCGGGATGAAACAGTTTGACCTCCAGACTTTCCACTCCCGCCTTGTAGTCGAGGTCAAGCAGGGTTGCGCGATAAAACATGTGCACCTGATGCACGTGCGGGACATTGATCAGCGAAAACAATTCGTGAAGCACGATATTGGCGCCTGCTTCTTCCACCGTCTCACGGAACGCTGCCTCGGCGGTTGTCTCGCAGTTTTCCATGAAGCCTGCTGGCAGCGTCCAGTAGCCTACGCGCGGTTCGATGGCACGTTTGCACAACAGGATGCGCAGATCCCCTTCGGCGTCCCAGACGGGAATGGAGCCAAGGACCATCTTCGGGTTTTCATAGTGGATCAGGCCGCAATGGCTGCATATATGGCGCAGGCGATTGTCGCCTTGCGGAATCGACAGGGAAACAGGATGTGCGCAAGCTGAGCAAAATTTCATGGAGCGAACGTGGCGGAATCGTAAAGAGAAGGACCGGGCGGTGATCCATAGGGGGGTGAACGTTCAATGCGCGGTCATGCGTACCGAGTCGCAGAAGTGTATCACCACAAAACCTGCGTCAATTAGATTGCTTTATGCAAGCAGACGATGTACACTTCATTTCTTCAGACGCGGGGTGGAGCAGTCTGGCAGCTCGTCGGGCTCATAACCCGAAGGTCGCAGGTTCAAATCCTGCCCCCGCAACCAAGTCTCACAAGTCTTATATAATCCACGCTCATTCAAACCTTCCTCTAAACGAGCGTCGGAAAAAGCAGTATCAACAGGTTCTCTAGCCGAGGCAGCGTCGCTGTCGTTGAATAAAAATTCTGCACCTTGCAACTAAACAGTCGTACGTCATCCTAAATGAATATTTCTGAGGCGAAGAAAGTCCTCGAAACGGCGTTGCTTTGCGCGCACGAGCCGCTATCCCTTGTCGACATGAAAAAGCTGTATGTCGAGACGGAGGGCGCGGATGCGACGTTCGGCGCGGATGAAATCGGACAGATGCTCGATGAGCTGCGTGCGGACTGGGCCGACAAGGGAATTGAAATTGTTGGCTTGTCGACGGGGTGGCGTTTTCAAAGCCGCCCGGAAATGAAGATTTATCTCGAGCGACTAAACCCGGAAAAGCCACCGAAATACACGCGGGCGACGCTTGAAACGCTGGCGATCATCGCATACCGGCAGCCGGTGACACGCGGTGATATCGAGGAAATTCGCGGTGTGACAGTCAATTCGCAAACCATCAAGATGCTGGAAGATCGCGGCTGGATCGAGTCGATCGGGCATCGGGACGTGCCGGGTCGTCCGGCGTTATTTGCGACCACCAGGCAGTTTCTTGACGATCTGGGCCTGACGTCTCTTGACCAGCTGCCCCCTTTGCAGCAAGTAGCGCAAGACCAGGAGCGCGAGGGTTCCCTGTTAGAGATGCAGGCGCTGGGCGCGGAGCTGGCAGCGAACCTGGACCAGTCGACGATGGATTTCGTGTCGTCGGCCGGGCCGGCACAGGCGGCGTACGGACCTGATGAAGAACGGACTGAACTTTCCGGGACGACTGATAATCTAGACAAACAATCCGCACCGCTAGGTGCGGCCACTTCATCCTTGCCGGCAGAAAATACCACTGCAGACGCGAGCGGTACGGCAGACCTCGATGTCGCCGGGCTCAACCAAGAACCACATAATGAACGACCCGAAGAAAAATAATCTGTCCGATGTGGTCGATACCACGTCGTCCGACCCCGCTGCGCGTGAATCCGTCTCGAAGGCCGATGAGGCTGCAAAAAGCGATGGACAAAAGCCAGCCAGACGCGGTTTGCGCGGTCCGCGAACGTTGCGACGTGCACGAAGTGCTTCTCGCAACGAGCAGGATCAGGGGCAGAAGGCCGACAATTTGCCTGTCGAAGGCTCATCTGATTCGAAGGCGTCCGATCGGCCGCGCGAAGTCAGGAAAGCGCAAACCCCACGCGGCAAGGGAAGCAATCCCCGGCAGGCGAAGGGGAGCGCCAAAGTTGCGGATGCGGACGATGTTTTTTCTTTTGTCACATCGGACGCGTTTGATGCACACGCCAGCGAAGAGGGTGGCGGCGAAAAACGTCGGCAAGAAGCAAAAAATCCCAAGCGCAACCTGACTTCGGAAGATGATGCGCCCAAGCTGCACAAGGTTCTCGCGGAAGCAGGCCTCGGCTCCCGGCGTGACATGGAAGAACTGATCATCGCCGGGCGCGTCTCTGTGAATGGCGAACCTGCGCATATCGGGCAGCGTATCCTGCCAGCCGATCAGGTTCGTATCAATGGCAAGTTGATTCAACGCAAGGTGGCCAAGCGCCCGCCACGTGTGCTGGTTTATCACAAGCCTGCCGGCGAAATTGTCAGCACCAATGATCCCGAGGGACGTCCTTCGGTCTTCGACCACTTGCCGACGATGAAGGCCGCAAAATGGCTCGCCGTCGGCCGCCTAGATTTCAACACGGAAGGCTTGCTTCTATTTACGACGTCGGGTGACCTGGCGAACCGCTTGATGCACCCGCGCTACGGTATCGATCGCGAATACGCGGTACGTACGCTGGGCGAACTGGAAGAGGGTATGCGGCAGAAACTGCTGGCGGGAGTCGAGCTGGAAGACGGGGTCGCCCAGTTCTCGCGGATCGCCGACGGTGGCGGCGAAGGGGTCAACAAGTGGTACCGGGTGACGATTGGCGAGGGTCGCAACCGCGAAGTGCGGCGCATGTTTGAAGCAGTTGGCCTGACCGTGTCGCGCCTGATCCGAACCCGCTACGGATCGATGGCATTGCCGCGCGGGTTAAAGCGCGGCCGGTGGGAAGAGATGGACGAGCATGCGGTGCGCGATCTGATGGCACTGAGCGGTCTGGAAAAACCTGCAGGCACCACGGCCGGCAAGGCGCGTGGCGATCGGGCTGACGGCAACCGCGGGCCCCGCTTCGATGCGCTGGCGCAACCAAGCAGCCCCAGCCAATGGCAAAACGTGGGTGGACGGCAGGGAAACGGGCAGGGTCAGGGAAAAGCGGGGCGTCCACCGGGTCAGCCACGTAGCCGTCAGCCCGACCCGCTGCAAACTGCCCTCGGTTTTCCGGGGATGGGGCAACCGCGGCGCGGCAACGGGGCCAGTCGTTCCGGCGGCGTTGCGCGTGGAACGGGCCCGCAGGGCGGCGTGCGGCGTCGATCCAAGGCTTGATTGCCGCGCCACGTTGTCAATCTGAATTGCGGTGGCAGGCATATTCGACTATAATGCGGCAGGTCGCCAGCCAGATACTTATTTTTTTGGCATGAATGCGGTGGTCAGAATGATAAAAAAGATGGGCAGATGCCCATTTTTTTTTTGCTAAACCGTTTGCGTGCACGCCGAATGGCCGTTACCGCGCTCGGTGCGCCAATCGGTATTCTCCGGAGATTCTTTTGCAGTTGTCGGCGTTGATTGAAAAAACGGTAGCTGGCATGGGCTACGAACTGGTCGATTTCGAACAGGCGGCCCGCGGCTTGCTGCGCGTGTATATCGATTTCCAGCCGGAAAACGCCGGCAACGGTGCAATTACCGTCGAGGATTGCGAAAAGGTGACGCATCAATTGCTCCATGTACTCACGGTGGAGAATGCCAATTACGAGCGGCTGGAAGTATCGTCGCCGGGGCTGGATCGCCCGCTAAAAAAGTTTGCGGACTACGTGCGGTTCGCCGGGGCCGAGGCTGTCGTCAAATTGCGTATGCCGATGCCGTCGGCCGCGAATCGGAAATCGTTTCAGGGAATCTTGCAGGAACCGGTCGGCGACACGCTGGCACTGGAATTTGAAGGCAATCAGGGACCGGCGATGCTTGAGTTTACGCTCGCCGATGTGGACAAGGCACGTTTGGTGCCAAAAGTGGATTTTAGGAGTCGCAAAGCATGAGTCGCGAAATTTTATTGCTGGTTGACGCGCTGGCGCGGGAAAAAAACGTGGACAAGGAAATCGTCTTCGGCGCGCTGGAGCATGCGCTCGCGCAGGCGACCAAAAAGCGCTACGAAGGCGATGTCGACATCCGTGTTTCGATCGACCGCGAAAGCGGCGAGTTCGAGTCGTTCCGCCGCTGGCACGTGGTGCCTGATGAAGCCGGCCTGCAGCTGCCAGACCAGGAGATTCTCCATTTCGAGGCACAAGAGCAGATGGGCGACATCGATGTCGACGACTATATTGAAGAGCCGATTGAATCGGTCGACTTCGGTCGCCGCTTTGCGCAAGACACCAAGCAGGTCGTCCTGCAGCGGATTCGCGACGCCGAGCGCGAGCAGATTCTGGCGGATTTCCTGGAGCGTGGCGATTCACTGGTGACCGGCACCATCAAGCGCATGGAGCGCGGTGACGCGATTGTCGAATCCGGTCGCATTGAAGCGCGCTTGCCGCGCGACCAGATGATTCCAAAGGAAAACCTGCGTATCGGCGACCGTGTTCGCGCGTACATTCTGCGCATTGATCGCAATGCACGCGGTCCGCAAGTCATTTTGTCGCGCACCGCGCCTGAGTTCATCATGAAGCTGTTCGAACTGGAAGTGCCGGAAATCGAGCAGGGCCTGCTGGAAATTAAATCCGCGGCGCGTGATGCCGGCGTGCGCGCCAAGATCGGCGTCTTCACCAGCGACAAGCGCATCGACCCGATCGGTACTTGTGTTGGCATGCGCGGTTCGCGCGTGCAGGCAGTCACCGGCGAACTTGGCGGCGAACGGGTCGACATTGTGTTGTGGTCCGACGATCCGGCGCAGTTCGTCATTGGTGCCCTGGCGCCGGCGAACGTCTCTTCCATTGTGGTGGATGAGGACAAGCACGCAATGGATGTCGTGGTCGATGAAGAAAATCTTGCCATTGCCATCGGTCGTGGCGGTCAGAACGTGCGGCTGGCCTCTGAACTGACTGGCTGGCAGATCAACATCATGACGGCGGAAGAGTCAGCCGATAAATCGCAAGCCGAGACGGCTGCGATCCGAATGCTGTTCATGGAAAAACTCGACGTCGATCAGGAAGTCGCCGATATTCTGGCGGACGAAGGTTTCGCGACGCTGGAAGAGATTGCCTACGTGCCGATTAGCGAGATGCTGGATATCGAATCGTTCGACGAAGATACCGTCAATGAACTGCGCAACCGTGCACGCGACGCGCTGGTGACCGAAGCGATCGCTTCCGAGGAAGGCCTGGAGGGCATGGACGATGCGCTGGTCAATCTTGAAGGGATGGATCGTGTCATCGCCGGCAAGCTGGGCCTGGCCGGTATCAAGACGCTCGATGCCTTCTCTGCACTGGCCTATGACGAATTCGGCGCAATCCTCGCACTTTCTGCAGATCGCGCCCGTCACTTGATTGAAACTGAATTTGAAGATGTGACCGACGATGAGATGAAACTCATCGATGCCAAATACGACGACCATGCCAAGGCGCTGCAAGCCAAGGTGTGGAGCCTGGCCGAAGCCAAGTAATCAGCGGGGTCGATTGTCATCAAACGTGTCACACAGAAAAGAGGACTGAATGGCGAGTAACAACGTAGCCCAATTTGCCACCGAGCTTAAAATGCCGGCAGATCTGCTGCTCACGCAACTGCGCAATGCCGGCGTGGAGAAGAGTTCAGCATCCGACGAATTATCCAAGGCCGACAAGGACAAACTTCTCGACCATCTGCGTCGTGCCCACGGCGTCGCGCCCGATCGCGAAAAAAAGAAAATTACGCTGACCCGCAAGGAAACCACGGAGATCAAGCAGGCGGACGCCACCGGCAAATCGCGCACGATTCAGGTGGAAGTTCGCAAGAAGCGCACGTTTGTCAAACGCGACGAGCCGGCTGCGGAGGAAGAGCCAGTCAAGCCCGCAGCGCCCGTCATTGATGAAGCTGAAACGCAACGCCGTGCTGAAGAAGCGCGCCGTCAGGCTGAGTTGATCGCGCGCCAGGAAGCCGATTTACGCGAAAAGCAGGAGCGTTTGGCCAAACTCGAAGCCGAGAAGGAAGCCCAGGCTAAAGCCTTGCAACAGGCGGAAGGTGAAGTCAAGAAAGCGACCAGCGAGAAAGTAGGCGAAGCCAAAGCGGATGAAACGGCTGCCGAGGAAAAGAAACGTCTAGCGGCCGAGGAAGCAAGCAAGAAGGCAGCCCAGCTGGCGAAGGACGCGGCGCGCGATGCGTCTGAAAAAGCCGCCGCGACGGAAGTTGCGCGCAAGGCGGTCGCTGATGAGGTTGCGCAAATCAAGGCCATGATGAATGCGCCACGTCGCGCGATCAAGGCGCCCGAGCCCGTACCGGTTGCGAAAGCTGCCGAGGGCACGCTGCACAAGCCGGCTGAGAAAAAGCCCGGCGAGAAGAAGGATGACAAAAAACCCGCTACTGTCGACAAGAAGTCGATCAAGTCGGCCAATGTTTCGTCTACGTGGCAGGAAGATGCGAAAAAACGCAGTGGCGGCCTGAAGACGCGCGGCAATACCGGCGGCGGTCGCGATGGCTGGCGTGCCGGGCCTAAGGGGCGTCGACAGTCGCACGGCGACGATCGCGAAAGCAATTTCCAGGTGCCGACTGAAGCGATCGTGAAAGACGTGTATGTGCCGGAAACGATCACCGTCGCCGAGCTCGCGCACCAGATGTCGGTAAAGGCATCCGAGGTCATCAAGCAATTGATGAAGCTCGGCCAGATGGTCACCATCAACCAGGTGCTAGACCAGGAGACCTCGATGATTCTGGTCGAGGAAATGGGCCACACCGCGCACGCCGCAAAACTGGATGATCCGGAAGCATTGCTTGCCACCGGCGGCGAAGAACATGCCGACGCCGAGCAGTTGCCACGTGCCCCGGTGGTGACCGTCATGGGTCACGTCGATCACGGCAAGACCTCGCTGCTCGACTATATCCGCCGTGCGAAAGTCGCATCGGGCGAAGCGGGCGGCATTACGCAGCACATCGGCGCCTATCACGTCGAAACGCCGCGCGGCATGATTACCTTCCTCGATACGCCGGGTCACGAAGCGTTTACTGCGATGCGTGCACGCGGCGCCAAGGCGACCGATATCGTGATTCTGGTGGTGGCGGCGGACGATGGTGTGATGCCACAAACCAAGGAGGCCATTGCCCACGCCAAAGCGGCCGGTGTTCCGCTGGTTGTCGCAATCAACAAGATCGACAAGCCCGGCGCGAATGCCGACCGCGTCACGCAGGAACTGATTGCGGAACAGGTGGTGCCTGAAGAGTATGGCGGCGATTCGCCGTTCGTACAGGTATCGGCAAAAACCGGGCAGGGAATTGACGGCCTGCTGGAGCAGGTATTGTTGCAGGCGGAAGTGCTGGAACTGAAGGCGCCGGTCGATGCGCCGGCGCGTGGCCTGGTGGTGGAAGCCAAGCTCGACAAGGGACGCGGCCCCGTCGCTACCATTCTGGTGCAGGCTGGCACCTTGAAGCGCGGCGACGTTGTGCTGGCAGGATCGGCCTATGGCCGTGTGCGTGCGATGCTCGATGAAAACGGCAAGGCAATTTCGGAAGCGGGCCCGTCGATTCCGGTCGAGATTCAAGGCCTGACCGAAGTGCCGAACGCGGGCGAGGAAGTCGTTGTCATGACGGACGAACGCAAGGCGCGCGAGATCGGCCTGTTCCGCCAGGGTAAATTCCGTGACGTGAAGCTGGCTCGCCAGCAAGCGGCCAAACTCGAGAACATGTTTGAGAACATGGGCGAAGGCGAGGTAAAGAATCTTCCGCTCATCATCAAGACCGATGTGCAGGGTTCGCAAGAGGCGCTGGTCGGTTCCTTGCAAAAATTGTCAACCAGCGAGGTTCGCGTGCAGATCGTGCATGCCGCGGTGGGTGGCATCACCGAGTCGGACGTCAACCTGGCGGTGGCATCGAAGGCGGTTATCATCGGCTTCAATGCGCGTGCAGATGCCTCGGCGCGCAAGCTGGCCGAAGCAAACGGCATCGACATCCGTTACTACAACATCATTTACGATGCGGTGGACGAGATTCGCGCAGCGCTGTCCGGCATGCTTGCGCCAGAGAAGCGCGAACAGGCGCTGGGCCTGGTCGAGATTCGCCAAGTCATTCTGGTCAGCAAGGTCGGCGCAATCGCAGGGTGCTACGTGCTCGAAGGTTTGGTGCGTCGCGGCGCGTCGGTGCGCCTGCTGCGCGACAATGTCGTGGCATGGACCGGCGAGCTGGACTCCCTCAAGCGCTTCAAGGACGACGTGAAGGAAGTGAAAGCCGGTTTTGAATGCGGCCTGACACTGAAAAACTTCAACGACATCAAGGAAGGCGATCAGCTGGAGGTGTTCGAAGTGCAGGAAGTGGCCCGTACCCTATAACGCCTGCGGCGCCGCAGGCCCGTGCCCCAGGTACCTCCAAGCGCGCGTCCAAAAGATCGGCCGCTTGCCAGGGTGCATTTGGCTTGCCGCTGCAGTGCGCGCTGCGGCGGATCACTCCGCCCTCCGATTCCATACAGGCAGTTCCATCATCATGGCCAAACACAGTAAATCCATTCCGGGACGTGGTCTGCGCGTAGCAGACCAGATCCAGCGCGATCTGGCGGAGCTGATTGCATTCGAGCTGAAAGATCCGCGCGTGGGCATGATCACCATCACCGAAGTGCAGGTCACCCCGGACTACGCGCACGCGAAGATTTTTTTCACGACATTGGTCGACGACAAGGAAAAAATCCGCAATACGATTGCCGGCTTGCAGGCGGCTTCCGGTTTCTTGCGCAATCAGCTCGGGCGCCGCTTGAGCATCCACACCTTGCCGGAACTGCACTTCGTGCACGACACATCAACGGCACGCGGAATTGAAATGTCGCGCCTGATCGACGAAGCGAACGCATCGCGTGCCACCGACGCGGACGATTGAAAAGCTCGTTCACTTCTTTGCGGTTCCCATCTGATTTCCATTCTGCAGCTGCCCGCTGCGACTTTTCGCCACCACCGTTATGGCTGTTCTCCAACCCAGACGCAAACGCGTTCCCGTTCACGGCGTGCTGTTGCTCGACAAGCCTGTCGGCCTGTCGAGCAATGACGCGCTGATCAAGGCGAAGCGTCTGTTAAACGCCGAAAAGGCCGGCCATACCGGCACACTTGATCCATTTGCGACTGGCTTGCTGCCACTCTGCTTTGGCGAAGCGACCAAGTTCGCGCAAGACTTGCTGGATGCCGACAAAACCTATGAAGCAGCGGTGCATCTCGGCATCACGACCACGACTGGCGATACCGAAGGCGACATTGTCTCTACCGGCCAGGTGGAGGTTGACCGCGCCGTTATTGAGAAGGCCATTTCGCAATTCGTCGGCGTCATACAGCAAACCCCACCCATGTACTCGGCGTTAAAGCGCGACGGCAAGCCGCTGTACGAATATGCGCGCGCGGGAATCACGCTGGCGCGTGACGCCCGTGAAATCACGATCCACGAGCTCGTCCTGCTTGATTATCGGGCGCCGACCCTGCATATACGCGTGCGCTGTAGCAAAGGCACCTATATTCGCGTACTCGGCGAAGATATTGGGAACGCGGTCGGATGTGGCGCACACCTGAGCGCGTTGAGGAGACTGCAAGTAGGCAACTTAGGCATAGACGGCGCGTGTACGCTTGAGCAACTTGCAGCGGCGGACGAGTTGACCAGACTGGCGCTGCTGGCGCCTGTGGATGCGCTGTTGCATTCGTTTCCTGCAATTCGCCTGCCCGACGAGTTGGCCCGGCGGTTCTTGCATGGCCAGCGGCTGGCGTTGGGCAAAGAGGCGATCGCCTTCCCGGCCACTGAAGGCCGGGTGCGGGTATACCGGCAGAGTGACCAGTTGCTCCTCGGTACAGGATTAATGCAGAGCTTCGGCGTACTCGCTCCGGAACGGCTGATTTCGGTATCCCGGGCCTGATGTCATCCGCAGGCCACGATCTGCGGGTAGGCTCGGATGGCCATCGTCGCAGTGCGCCCAAACATGCGCTGGCGAGTGCGCTCCGCGTGGTGTTTCACCTGCAAATCGGCAAGAAAACTGTGGCAACCCTTTGAAATTTCAAGGTTTTCCAAGCCTTGCATCGCTCGCAATGCTATAATATGCGGTTTCCCAAATCGGCCTTCACGCTTTACCTACGACCATGTCCAATTCAAAACGCGCAATTCGCAACATCGCCATCATCGCCCACGTTGATCACGGTAAAACTACGCTCGTCGATCAATTGCTGC
>Ga0366770_1005_pt1:0-22500 | contig 31117 bp, 28 predicted proteins | sample BONcelHN113001C9_FD_207086 | JGI IMG/M metagenome (GOLD analysis project Ga0366770, IMG submission 207086) | Enriched cells from coal bed in the Powder River Basin, Montana, United States - BONCAT cells N11 rep2 HSBNCT.N11.300.1.C9 ...
TCCCAACTGTCATAAAAAAATGGAACTGCATGGCGCAGGGGACAGCAAGCTGTTTGTTTGCGGCTGCGGTTACCGGGAAAGGCTGTCAGCATTTACCGAGCGGCGTAGTAAAGAAAGCAGCACTGTTTCAAAGAATGAAGTATCAAGATATCTCAGACAGCAAGATAAAGGCAGCGAGAGACCAATTAATTCGGTCTTGGCCGACGCGCTGGCGAAACTTAAACTGTAGTATACTAATAATGGTGGATGTTGAACGGTCTTTTGTAGATGTAGAATAGACTTATTTTGAATACCTGCTTGACAAAATGTCTCCCATGTCAGTATAATCATAAACAGACGTATTAAAAATTTAATATTTGTGTCCGTGTGAAGTTTGCGGAAAGCCGACGATCCTTACTGGGAGCCCTGTGCTCAGGTATTTATCGACGGGAACCGTTAATGGATGGAACTCTGGAGAGCCCCTGTTTTTTGCAGGGCGCCGAAGGTGCAAGTCGGTATAAACCGATGAAACTCTCAGGCAAAAGGACAGAGCAGTTGGTGCAACCGTAAATTATATGGTGGTATCCTATTGTTGTCTTCTTCAGAGTCAAATCTTGTGATTTGACTCTTTTTATTTTGGAAGAAGACCCCATCAATTATTGTTTCCCCCGGATGATGCCGTGCAGAGCAGTCACAGTTATAGGAGACGCAATTTACATGAGGCAGCATAAGAGGAGAGAGTTCACAATGAAAAAGACAAGTTTGAAGTTAGCGGCATTATTTATGGTTATTCTGCTGGTGGCCGGTGTTCTGTCAGGTTGTGGCAGCCAAGCCGCCGACGGGATTAAAATCGGTTTGCTTAATGAAATGACAGGCGGCAATGCGACGTTTGGGCAATCCTCAGCTAATGGCGCCAAAATGGCGATTAAAGAAGCCAATGCAAAAGGCGGTGTGCTCGGCAAACAAATCCAAGCTGTAGTTGCCGATAACAAAAGCGAACCTTCTGAATCGGCAAATGCCATGACTAAGTTGATAACTCAAGATAAAGTGGCTGCTGTAACCGGCGTCTTTGCCAGTTCGAACGCAATTGCGGCCTCAAGTGTAGCAGAAGCCAGTAAAGTGCCTTTTCTGGCTGTGGGAGCTACCAATCCTAAAGTAACAGTTGATGAAAAAAGCGGAAAAGTCAAGGATTACAGTTTCCGTATCTGCTTTATCGATCCGTTTCAGGGGACGGTTGGTGCGAACTTTGTGCTAAACACCTTGAAACTGAGTAAAGCTGTGATCCTTGTTGACAATAGCAGCGACTACAGCAAAGGACTGTCCTCATTCTTTAAGGCAGCATTTACGAAAGGCAGCGGCAGTATACTTGCAGAAGAAGCATATTTGCAGAAAGATCAGGATTTTAAAACTGTTTTGACGAAAGTAAAGGCTTTAAATCCGGAAGTCATTTATGTGCCCGGCTATTATGAAGAAGTAGGGAAAATAGTTAAGCAAGCGCGTGAACTGGGCATTACAGTACCGGTTGTAGGCGGAGACGGCTGGGATTCTCCTAAATTAGTGGAAGTGGGGACGGCGGCTGCTCTGAATAATACCTATTTTACCAATCACTACTCGGCTGAAGATACCAGTGCCGCATCAAAAGCCTTTGTAGAGGCTTACAAAAAAGAGTATGGGCAAGCGCCGGATGCTATGGCAGTGCTGGCTTATGATGCGGCTAATGTATTAATTGATGCTATTAAACGTGCGAATAGCCTAGAGGCCGGTAAAATTCGCGAGGCGCTGGCAGCAACGAAGGGATTCCCGGCGGTAACAGGTGCAACCACTCTGAATGCCAGCCATGACGCGGTCAAGAGTGCGGTTATTATTGAAATGAAAGATGGAAAACAGGTGTATAAAGCCACTGTAAAGCCATAGAAAATAGGCATCGACGCCAAAAACCCGCAAATATTTTGCGGGTTTTTTGTTATTTAGACTGCAGCAACAGTACTGCGCATATTTCGTGATGTTATAGTGTTGTGGTGCATACATTTGTAACGAGTGTTGTATGGAGGTGTGAGCAGAATGAAGGCTTTAATTATAAGAAGGCAGGGCTTTTTCTTTTCAGTGCTAACCATGTTACTGGTGGGTCTGGTGATCGCGAGTATTGCTATCGATTACTGGGCTGAACAAGAATTGGCTGCTATTCCCGGGCAGACTGAACAAGCACCCAAGGGTAAGATTTCACTTGTTATTAAAATTCCGGCTCGTATTTTAGAACTGCATGAAGATGGCAAGGTATATAAAAAATACCGTATCGCTGTTGGCAAGAGTGATACTCCGTCACCAATCGGCGAATGGATTGTAGACTGGAAATCCTATCGCGCAGGTGATATCTTTGGCACACGCTTTCTGGCGCTGAATGTACCATGGGGCGGGTATGGCATCCATGGCACCAATCAGCCGTGGAGCATTGGCCATTTTGCCAGTCACGGCTGTATCCGCATGCGAAACAGGGATGTCGAAGAGCTTTTTGAATGGGTGCCGGTAGGCACGCCGGTACGTATTGAAGGACAAGTATTTCGTATTCAGCGTACGCTGAAGATCCAGTCCATGGGTTCTGACGTGGTTCAATTGCAGGTTAGATTGAGGAAGCTTGGGTATCTGGAAGGGCGGGCCGATGGCTTTTTTAATAGAGATACCGACGAAGCTGTAAAGCGGTTCCAGCATGACAAAGGAATTACGCCGAATGGCATAGTGGACAGAAAAACTCTTAATTTATTGGATATTTAGCATATAAATACAACCCCCCCAAAAAAAACTTGCTGGTATATCTTGACAAGTTGGTGGGGGTTATTCTATTATTTAAATGATAATGATTCCCGATATCGTTGATGGAATCAAAGAAAGGGTGATTTTATGAAAAAAAGTATTGCTGTAGTGCTCGCAGGGATGACCCTGGCTTTTGCACCAGCTGCTCAGGCCGCTCCGGTACAATTATCCGGTGATGTTTCGGTAACCTATGAAAGGGATAAGGTTGATGGTGTTAAAACTAACGGGTCAATTATTTCCCTGACGGTTATGGGCGAAATGGACCTGGGAGCAGGCTGGTCTTTATACTCCCGCTTGGGAGCTCAGAAACTAACTAGAGCTGGCATGGGTGACTTTAATACCGACTACTATGGTGAAGATGATAAATCAGTGCTTGCTATCGACCAGTTTGGTTTCAATTATCAAAAGAATGATTTTACTTATAAAATTGGCCGCCAGGATACAACAATCGGCACTACCGCACTGCTGTACAGCCGTCCTGATTCCAATGTCGGCAAAAAGAATTTTGTTGACGGTGTGAGCTTCACCGGTAAAGCCGGTGTGACTGATTTAACCGGTATTTTCGCGCGTGAAGACAATGTCTCGGGAGAGCGGAAAAACAAGGTATATGCCGTCCGGGCCGGATACAATCCGGCGGAAAACCTTAATGTGGGCGTTACGCTGGGACGTTACCAAAGCGATGCGAGCACTAACCACTGGGCCGTTGATGGCACCTATACAATGGGTAAAAGCAGCCTGACAGGTGAGTTTACCAAGTCAAACCAAGACAGCGAGAACAAAGCCTATGCGACAACCTTAAACTATGACTTTGACGGCAAAACTGCAGCTTATGTCACTGGTTTCCGTGTTGAAACAAATGGGGCTATGGGCGGACAAAGTGATTTCGTGAATTTTGATGATGGCACTCGCGGCGTGCATTACGGTGTGACACATACGCTGCGCGACGATGTGGCGCTTGAACTGGTATACAAAAAGGAAAAGGGAATAGTTGGCGGCGAAAGAGCCAGCATACTTGAAGCAACTGTAAGCTATTCCTTCTAACTTGTGGCAAGCCACAAGTTAGAAGGTTCTCCACGGTTTAGGTCAGCGGGTTAGATGTCCTAACCCGCTCTATTTACCCTTTTTGTTGATAATAATTTTCAATATCAGTGTAAGGGGGGTGAAATTATGCGTAAATTATTACTTGTTTTACTGGTACCGCTTACCTTGATGTTTGCCTGTCAAAGTACTGCTCTGTCAGCCGGGGCATGGGGCAAAGTGGTCGATAAAATTGACAAGACACTGACGCAGTCGTTGGAAGTGTACAGCAAGGGCGATGTTGAGAAGGCCAAAGATATTGTTAATGAGGCTTATTATGGTATCTTCGAAAAAGAGGGTATGGAAATAGCCGTAAAGTCCAAAATTTCGGGGAAACGTGTTGGCATAGAAGAATACAAATTTGTTGCAATAAAAAAGATGATGACCAATAAAGCGCCTGAAGCACAGATCAAAAAAGAAAGTGATGCACTAGTTAAAATGCTTCGGGAAGACGTGGTTCAAATGGGCGGCAAAGCAGAAAGTAATCCGTTTGAGACACTTCTGGCCGCTTTCCTCATATTAGTCCGCGAAGGTTTTGAAGCCATCCTGGTAATCGGCGCTATCGCGGCATACCTGATTAAATCCGGTCATGAGCAGAAGACGCGCGTTGTTTATTACAGCTCGGCAGCAGCTGTGCTGGCTAGCATTCTGACAGCTGTGCTGCTGCAGCAAGTCTTTGACATCGGCGGCGCCAATCAGGAAATCTTAGAAGGTGCTACCATGCTGCTAGCAGTTGTGGTTCTCGTGTCAGTCAGTCACTGGATGATTGGCAAAGTCGAGGGCAGGGCTTGGCAAAATTATATTGAGGGCAAGGTTCAGGACGCTGTAAGCGGCGGCAGCATGCTGTCCTTAGGCGCGGCCGCATTTCTGGCGGTTTACCGCGAGGGAGCGGAAACTGTACTTTTCTACCAGGCATTATTCAGTGATGCCGGCGACCAGAGTGAAATGATCTGGGGCGGTTTCGGCCTGGGTTGTCTGGCGCTGGTGGCGATTTTCCTGATGGTTCGCTATGGCAGCATGAAGATACCGCTCAAGCCTTTCTTCCTGGGAACAAGTATTCTGATGTACGTTCTAGCCATTAGCTTTGCCGGTGGCGGCGTTAAAGAGCTGCAAGAAGGCGGTGCTGTCAGCGTAACGGTTATACCAGGGATGGATTCCATCGATATTCTAGGGATTTACCCTACCTGGGAAACGCTGTTGCCGCAAATTGCACTGGTTCTGCTGGCAGTAGCAGGCGTGACCTACCAACGGCGAAAAAAAGATCCCGCAATACCGGCCTAGAACAGGCCAAACAACAAAGTGGTTCTACACTCGTCAATGATGAGTGAAAAAAAGGAGGCTATATAAATGAAAAAGAGAAACTTTTTACTGACTGTAGTAATGACAGCACTGATGATGGTTGCCACAGGAGCTATGGGTTTTGCCGCAGGTTTCCAGGAATATCCGCTTGGTGATGAGCAAGAATCGCATGGCCTCGTAATTGCCGGTGTTTACTTCCAGCCTGTAGTAATGGAACCTGCCGGAATGGGTCTGACTCCGGATCAAGCTGATATGCATATGGAAGCAGACATTTCTGCAGGCCCTGATAACCAGTATGGTTTTGGTGTTGGCGATTTCGTTCCCTTCCTGAGCGTCAATTACAGAGCTACTAAACTAAGCAGCGGCGAAGTTGTTGAAGGCAGCTTCATGCCGATGAACGCCAGCGATGGCCCCCACTATGGCGCGAACATCAAACTGCGTGGCGCAGGTAAGTACAAAGTAGAGTTCATTATCGACAGCCCGTCAAATACAGGCTACATGCTGCACACTGACAAGGAAACCGGGGTGCCGGGCCGCTTCTGGACCGCTCCGATCGTAGTAAGCTGGGACTTTGATTTTATTCCTAGAAAGTGGTAAGGAAATATTGGCGGTCCGGGAATTTTCTCGGACCCTTTTTCCGTTTTAGATAGTTCGATAGGAGGGGAAGATATATGCTGCAAAATCTGCTGCAAAGTCTCCTGCCGGTACTGCAAAATGCTGCTGCGGTTAGTATCCCTCTGGCAATGCTGTTGGCTTTTCTTGCAAAGAGGCCGGGAGTATTGACCAAATGGATTTGGTGGGGTGTGAAAATGGGAATCCTGGGTTCTCTTGTTGTTGCGGGCTTAAAACTGACTGCAGTCTTGAGAAACCGGGAAGCCTTTGAAGGATGGGTCCTGCTTTTCGCGCTCGCGGCGGAAGCAGTGATACTGTTTTTTTGCTGGCGGGCTTATACACGTAATTATCCGGATGAAGAGTCTAGTATACCGATTTGGTCGGTTTTCTCCATTCCAATTACGCTCTGTTTATATCGGGGATTGGATTTTTTTCTATTTTCCAGTAAGTTTGTCCTACCGCAGGCTGAATGGGTCTGGGCGGAGTTCCTGCTCGATATGAGCGGTGTTTTACTGGGATTGGCATTGGCTGTGTTAACCGGTTTTGCAATTTACCGGGTCGCGTTTGCTTTGCCGGCTCGTAAACTTTTAATTGGCGTAACCGCCAGCTTTGTCGTGATTATGGCGCAGCAAGCAGTGGCTCTCATTCAGGTGCTGTTGGCAAGAGGGATTTTGCCAATGAAAAAAGGACTTTTGGCGGTTATGATTCCGCTCATTAACCATATCGACTGGTTTTTTGGTGCATTATTAGCGGTAACGCTGGTGTTGCCTATATTCCTTTTTCTCCAGCGTAAGCCGGCCCAAGTGGCTGGTCTAAATCCGGCACAATATAGAAAACTGGCGGCAAATGCCCGCAGACAGCTGCGGTGGGGAACCGCAGCCACTGCCAGTCTTGTCTTAGTGTTCTTTTTGGCTACTGCTGGCAGAGCCTATGCCGATCAGAAGGTAGAACTTACACCGGCGGTGCCGGTGGTAGCGCAAAAAGGTGAAGTGAGCATTTCTTTGGATACGGTTGCGGATGGAAAACTGCATCGTTACTCTTATACGGCCTCCAATGGTACGGTCATGCGGTTTATTATCATTAAAAAAGGCGGCTCTTCCTATGGTGTGGGTTTGGACGCCTGTGATATCTGCGGACCCACCGGTTATTACGAGCGTGATGGGCAGGTGGTTTGCAAACTCTGCGATGTTGTGATGAATAAAGCCACAATCGGCTTTAAAGGCGGCTGTAACCCGGTTCCCGTTGCCTATAAGCTTGCAGGGGGGAAAATTGTAATTTTAGCTGAAACGCTGGAGAAAGAGAAGAAACGGTTTCGTTAGGTAGGGGGGAATAGAGATGTTCTGGCAAATGCTCATAGGTGCCTTGGTCAGGCAGCGCCGGCGGATGTTCATGATTGCGTTGACCGTTGCTTTAGGTACTTCGCTGACTACCGCCATGCTTAATGTGATGTTGGATGTCGGTGATAAGGTAAACCGGGAACTCAAGGCTTATGGCGCCAATATCACGGTTGTTCCCAAAGCGGCCTCCGTACTCAGAGACCTTTACGGCATAGAGGCCAATTCAGGAGCTTCCGCTCAGTATCTGGCAGAGGCTGATCTGGGAAAACTGAAAACAATTTTTTGGGCCCATAATATTGTAACTTTTGCACCATTCTTAGAAACCAAAGCCGTCCTGGGGCAGGGGAGCGACGAAGTGGTGCTGGTCGGGACCTGGTTTGACCGCAGTCTGGAATTACCTACCGGCGAGGTTGCAGAAACCGGTATCAAGCCATTGAAATCCTGGTGGCAAGTCGAGGGAGACTGGGTGCAGGATAACGATTCCGAAGGTGCGATGATTGGCAGCCAACTGGCCGGCAAGCTGGGCCTGAAGACGGGTGATGATTTAGATATAACTGTGGCAGGGGGAGAAGGCAAAGAACGGCTGAAGATCCGCGGCATTGTTAACAGCGGTTCAGCGGAAGACGATCAAGTCTTCGTGCCGCTCAGTGTTGCCCAGAAAGCAATGAACCTGGCAGGCAAAGTAGGCAGGGTCGAAGTCAGCGCTATTACGACGCCTGAGAATGAATTGGCCCGCAGGGCGGCCCATAATCCTAAAAGCCTGTCACTAAAAGAGTGGGAAACCTGGTATTGTACGGCTTATGTAAGTGCAATCGCCTATCAGATTGAAGAAGCGGTAGGCGGTTCACGCGCCAAACCCATCCGGCAGGTGGCTGAGTCTGAAGGGGTCATCTTGCAAAAAACTCAACTATTAATGCTCTTGATTACCGTGCTTAGCCTGATTGGCTCTGCACTCGGCATCTCCAATCTGCTGATTGCCGGAGTAATGGAACGGAGCAAAGAGATTGGTTTATTAAAGGCGCTGGGTGCCACAGATGCCGTTATCCTCTGGCAGAATCTGGCGGAAGCAGTGACTACCGGTATTATGGGCGGAGCGATCGGCTATTTTTGCGGCTTAGGTTTTGCGCAAATGATTGGCCGAAGTGTTTTTGGTTCGGCAGTGGCTATAAACACCATGGTCATTCCGCTGGTGATCGTGTTGGTGATCCTGGTTATCTTGGCAGGCAGCATTCCGGCCGTACGGATGCTCTTATCCTTGCGTCCGGCGGAAGTACTTCATGGCAGGTGATATGTAATGACCAAATACTCGATGTACAGTAAGATGATAATTCACGCGCTGCTCCGTCGCCGTTCCCGCATGATTGTTGCACTGCTCGCGATAGCCGTAGGCGCTACTGTTTTATCGGGGCTGATTACGATTTATTATGATGTACCCCGGCAAATGGGCCGTGAATTTCGATCCTATGGCGCCAATTTAGTGTTCATTCCGGCTGGCAGCAGCCAGGCCTTGGCCGAGCAGGATATTGACCGTGCTGCCGGGCTATTGCCACGTGATAAGGTAATAGGCATCGCGCCGTATCTTTACGAGCGGGTAAAGGTAAATGAACAGCCGATCATGGCTGCCGGGACTAAATTTCAAGAAGTAAAAAAGGTAAGCCCATATTGGCAGATTAGGGGCAAGTGGCCGGCGGAAAAATCCTCAGGAGTCGTTATCGGTCAGGAAGTGGCCGAATTTTTGAAAGTTGAACCGGGTCAGAGCATCACCCTGGCAGCAGGGGACGGCACAGAGCAGAAAGTAACGGTTGAGGGCATTGTCCGGACCGGCGGCAACGAAGAAAATTTTGTTTTTGTTGATCTGCCGCTCTTGCAAAAGATGCTAAAGAAGGAAGGACAGATTAGCGTCGGTCAGGTAAGCATCATGGCTACTGAGGCTGAGTTGGCCGCCTTGAGCAAAAATGTGGAAACGCAAGTTACCGGTGTAAGCCCGCGTCTGGTCAAGCGCGTGACACAGTCGGAGGGAATGGTACTGGGTAAACTGCAAGCTTTAGTATATTTGGTAACCATCATCATTTTACTGTTGACCTTGATTTGTGCGGCGACTACCATGATGGCAGTAGTAACCGAACGGCGCAAGGAAATAGGATTGAAAAAGGCGCTGGGAGCGGAAAACCGGAGCATAATCCTGGAGTTTTTAGGAGAAGGGCTGGCCTTAGGCGGGCTGGGAGGTATTATCGGGACAGTGCTAGGCTTCTTTTTTGCACAGGCGGTAAGCATCAATGTTTTTGGCCGGGCGATTGATTTCCAGCCATTCATAGCTTTGGTAGCGTTTGTGGTATCAATCACCGTTTCCGGGGTGGCGTGCATGATTCCGGTTAAAATCGCCACCGATGTAGAACCGGCTATTGTACTGCGAGGCGAATAAAGGAGGTATTGGTATGGGTTTATTAGAATTACGCGACATATCGATGATATATGGCAATGTGAAAGCCCTTCAGGATATTCAGCTAACTGTCCGGCAGGGAGAATGGCTGGCAATTATGGGACCTTCAGGCTCCGGGAAAACTACGCTGATGAATATCATTGGCTGTATGGATAAAGCTACCAGTGGCTCCATTGTTTTGGATGGGCTTGACCTTTCCGCGCTTGATTCCAAAAGTCTTACAGCCATACGGCGGGATAAAATCGGACTGGTATTCCAACAGTTTCATCTTATTCCTTATTTAACTGCTTTGGAGAATGTCATGGTTGCCCAGTATTATCACAGCTTGCCTGACGAGCAGGAAGCAATGGCGGCACTCGCCAGAGTCGGTCTGCAGGAAAGGGCCCGTCACCTGCCAAGCCAGCTCTCAGGAGGAGAACAGCAACGGGTGTGCATCGCCAGGGCGCTTATTAATTACCCTATGCTAATTCTGGCTGATGAACCGACTGGTAATTTGGATGAAGCGAATGAGAGTATCGTCTTAGGCATATTTGAGCAGCTTCATCGGGAGGGGCATACCATTATCACTGTTACTCATGATCCCGAGGTGGCGGAATTAGCTGAACGATGCATTGTTTTAGAGCACGGCCGAATTGCTGATGAACGAAAACACAAGTCGGTTGTACGAGAGGAAAAAGGCGCATGAAAAAATATGCAGTCGTATTGGTAATGCTGGTATTGGCTGTAGGCCTGCTTGCCGGCTGCAGCAGCAGTCCTCAGAAAGATACTCCCGCCGCTGCCAAAGAACAGGTCAAAAGCTATAAAGACGGTACCTATACAGCTAAAAGCAGCCCGGATGAACGGGGGGCGGTAGGCGAGATTACCCTGGTGATTGAAAAAGGGAAAATTACCAAAGCAGAGTACAAGGGCGTTATGAAAGATGGTAAGATAAAAGGCATCGACTATGGCAAAACAAATGGCAAGATTGAAAACCAGGAATTTTACAATAAAGCGCAAAATGCAGTAAGAGCGACGGCTTCCTATCCGGCAAAACTGGTAGAGCTGCAAGATGCGGCTAAAATTGATGCCGTATCCGGGGCAACTGTTTCCTATAATCAATTTGCCGAAGCAGTCAAGAAGGCTTTAGAACAAGCCAAGCAATAATCAGCCGTATCTAGAGAATTAGAGGAGGTCCGAATTACACCTGGCGAAGGGAGCTTGGGGGTAATTTGGCCTCTTTTATTCAACCGGAGAGGTGACGACTACAGTATGGCAATTTGTTGTAAGCTATTCTTAATAGCTATAGATCTGCGTAAATTAAGTTGACTGATGCTAAATTATTCGTTAGACTGGAAATTGGCCGATTAAAATTCGACAAGATGACCAAAAAATATACATAATTAGGATTGAATGCACTGTTAGTTTTTTACGAAATTTCTGATAACGGAGGCTGCATTAGAGTATGAGTGTAATAAAGGTCATGATCGTAGATGATTCTCCTTTTTCCCGTACGATACTGTCCGATACTTTGCAAGAGGCAGGATATGAGGTTGTGGGCGAGGCAGATGGAATAGATAACCTCATTGAGACATATGCTAACTGCAAACCTGATCTTGTCACAATGGATATTGCAATGCCTGGTGCAGATGGCTTTGAATGCAGCAAATTACTGCTGCTTCATGATCCGGGAGCCAAGATTATTTTGGTTAGTTCAATGAAGGATGAAGATACAGAGGCGGAAGCCAGACGGGTCGGGGTAGCTGGTTATGTGCAAAAACCCATTGAGGCCGAATTGCTCGGCAGGATTGTTCAAAATGTTCTTGCGCCGGATACCTTATTCGATACTCTGCGTGCTACAAGTTTAGATGTATTTAAGGAAGCCTTAGCGCAGAGCGTTACCCGTATGACCAAAACGACGGCCACATTCGCCGATGCAGTTGGGTCGGATGGGCAGTTTACTTCGCAGGGTATTACCGTGGTTATTGGTATTATCGGCAAGTATGCAGGATCGCTGCTTATGGATCTTTCATTTGCTTCAGCTGAGCAGATGACTGAGACAATCCTTCGCCGTCCGGCAAAAAATCGTGATGAAATGATAGCAATGGCAGGCGAGTTCGCCAATGTAGTCGGTGGAGTCGCTTGCTCCATGCTCAATAAAAAAGACAAGACGTTTGCTCTGAGGGTCGCTCCGCCCAGCATATTTTTCGGCACCACGACGGAAGTTGTCAGCCCGAATATTCAAGTGGAGACTACATATGCGGAAACAGACTACGGTCGTATTTATTTAGGGATTGGGTTTAAGAAAGGGTCAGTGTTATGGATGTAAATTCAGTTAATCCTATATTAGCCTCCTTTGCCAATATACTGCCGCAAATCGGCTTTCAAACGATAGAAAAAAAAGGCTTGTCTCTTTCCGGGTCGGCGTTAACCAATAAGGGTATTATGATTAATATCAGTATGGTGGGGCCGCTAAAAGGAGCAATTCTAATCGGGATGGAAATGGATGCGGCCAAACAGTTCGCTTCCCGGATGATGATGGGCATGGATGTTGTGGACTTTGACAGCCTGGCGCAAAGCGCTCTGTCTGAAATGGCCAATATGGTTTGCGCCAATGCTTGTACAAACTTTACGGAGGTAGGTATTGTCGGGCTTGATATCTCTCCGCCCACTTTGCTGATAGGCCAAGGTGGCAGTGTTATGCTGTCAGCGCCGAAAGTGATTGTAGTCAATTTTTTAATTGATGGCATACCTGTTGATATGTATATTGGACTGACGTAGCATACGCAGTATAATATTCATCAAAGGATTTGTTAATAGATTAATTAACTGCATAGCTGCATCCGAGAGGACAATTGCGGCAGGGCCGCGAATAATAACTATTGAAATTTAATGGTAAAGGAAGAATGCTTATGGACATGAATGCGTTGTTAGCTGAAAAGAAGAAAAAAGCCAATGAGAATAATAAGGCATTCCAGAAAAACCTGAAAGCAACACCAGGAAACAATAATCAGCGGCAAATGCCTATGCGCAAAAGCGGCAGAGGCAAATAAAACTGCACACATACAAATGATGGACTAAACGCAGTTAACCCGTATATCTTCGATATGCGGGTTAACTTTTACGCGTCTACTCGTGGAACAGGAATTTTACAGAAAAGGAGAGTTACAAATGGCTTATATAACACTGCTTTTTACCACCTTATTTGCATTTCTTATAGCAATTTTTGCAGTCCAAAATAGTATGATCGTCAATGTCAATTTGTTGGTATGGAATATCGAAGCGTCCCTTGTGCTTGTTATTCTGGGAGCTGCATCTTTAGGATTTCTTATGGCTCTGTCACTGCAGTTCTATGCTCAGATGAAAATGCGGTATCAGCTATATAAGGCTAAATCGCGTATTAAACAGCTAGAAGAAGAATTGGATCGAAAGGCGCAATCCTGTATACCCAATCCAGCAGGTGCGGCAGATACCCGGACACAGGAAGTTAACATGACAGAATAATTATGACAGAGGAGTAAGTCCGCAGTGGATTACTCCTCTGTTTCTTTATGGGACGGAATAGTTTGCAGGATTTGGCATATAGAGAATGAAAGTCTATAAGCAGAAATATATGTGCCTTATAGAACGCAGGATTAAAAAGGAGGCAGATACGATGGGCAAACAATTCACCTGTATGTTTGGCGGGGAGGCCGGCTATGGCGTAATGAGCGCCGGTTCGATGGTCGCTAAGGGCGCCAATCGCAGCAGCCTATGGTCTATAGTCGTGAATGAGTATCCTTCTCTGATTAAAGGCGGCCTTAATACCTGTCTTGTACGAATGGCTGAAGAGGCGCTAAACGGTTATGAAGAAAAGCTTAATTTTCTGGGCGTATTGTCGCAGCCGGCCTTCGACGTCAACGTTAGTAAAGTCATGCCGGGAGGAATTATCGTTTACGATTCGGGAGCGGTTAATCCCGGCAGCGCCTGCTTGCCGGAAGGAGTAAAACTGCTGGCGGTATCCCTTGCAGGCTCAGTGCCGGGTGACAGTGCCAAAGTGATGGCCAATAGCGCCTTGCTGGGCGCATTCTGCGCGGTAACCGGCTATCCTGTGCAAATTCTCAAGGACGTAATGGCTGATGAATTCGGCAATCCGGCGTTAATCCAGGCGAACTATACAATATTTGATAAAACCTATGCTGTGGTAAAAACGACTGCTGCTGTTCAAAATGATTTTCCCCTGGCATTTTCTGACGCGACTGCTGATAAAATGCTGCTCAATGGTAATGAAGCGATTTCACTTGGCGCGATCAAAGCAGGCTGCAAGTTTGCGGCAGGATATCCCATGACACCGGGATCAAGTGTGCTTGCTTATTTAGCTGATCATGGACCTGAATACGGCCTGGTTTTTAAGCAGACTGAAGATGAGATTGCCGCCATCAATATGCTTATCGGCGCCGGTTATGCCGGAGTTCGGGCAATAGGCGCCACCAGCGGCGGCGGTTTTGCGCTCATGACGGAAGCGCTGGGTTTTGCCGCCCAGGCTGAAATACCGGTTGTTATAGTTGAAGCCCAGCGAGGCGGACCCAGTACCGGACTGCCTACCAGGACGGCGCAGGCCGACCTTAACTTTGTCGTTCACGCTTCCCAAGGCGAGTTTCCCCGGCTGGTTGTCGCCCCTGGCGATGTGGCTGAGTGTTTTTATGAAACGTTCCGGATGTTTAATCTGGTGGAAAAGTATCAGGTGCCCGGTATTATCCTGACCGATAAATATTTGGCTGATACCAGTATAAGCCAGCCTTTTTTTGACATGACCGGCTTGGCTGTTGACAGGGGAAAACTGGCTGATGAAGAGTATCTGAGCCAAAATCAGCCATACCTGCGCTACAGGCAGACTGAGGACGGCGTGTCGCCGCGGGCTATTCCCGGTCAAGCAGGAGGCCGTCATATTGCTACCAGTTATACCCACGGCGAAGACGGGTTTTACAGTTCCGGTAACCGCGAGTATGCGGCAGCTGAGCCGCAGGTAACGGCAGAGGGCTTGGATAAGCTGTTTCGCAAGATTGCCTTGATAGGGCAGGAAGTACCAGGTCTGCGCCAGTATGGCCCGGATGAGGCCGAGCTTACCGTTATTGCCTGGGGGTCAACCAAAGGGGCTGTTCTAGAGGCTATGGAGTTGGCTAAGGCCCAGGGTGTAAGCGTGAATTTTATTCAAGTGCTTTATATTTCCCCTTTCCCTGAGGCTGCCATGACCAAGGCCTTATCAACCGTGAAAAAATCGCTGCTGGTGGAAGGCAATAAAACGGCGCAGCTTGGCGGTATGATACGTGCCCATACCGGTTATAAACCGGACAGCGTCTATTTAAAATATGACTCACGGCCTTTTGTGCCATCAGCTATTCTTGCCAGAATAAAGGAGGCGCTCGGACAATGATGAATGCAGAGGTTCAGGTTTCTTATGTACCTACCTGGTGTCCCGGTTGCGGCAATTTTGGCATAATCAACGCGCTGAAAAAAGCGCTGGCAAATCTTAATTTGGATGATACGGTGCTGGTGACCGGTATTGGCTGTTCCAGCAAGATCTCGCAATATGTGAACACCTATCGGATTGAGACGCTGCATGGACGGGCGCTGCCGGTAGCCACAGGCGTAAAACTGGCTAACCATAAATTGAACGTGATTGTGAACGGGGGAGACGGCGACGGCATGGGGCTGGGCATGGGACATTTTATCCATACGGCCCGGCGTAACCCCAACCTTTCCTATTTCATTCATAATAATCAAATTTACGGACTGACCAAAGGCCAGCCGTCACCAACCAGTGAGCAGGGTATGCTGACCAAGTTCTCGCCTGCTCCGCTAGGCAATGTGGAACGTCCTATCAATATTGTCCGACAAGCCTTAACCGCCGGGGCAACCTTCGTAGCCCGCGGGTTTACGACCAATCTGGCGCAGCTGACAGAGCTGATGATTAAAGCCATTGCGCATCCCGGCTTTGCGGTGGTAGATATTCTGCAGCCATGTGTTTCGTTTAATAAACTAAATACTTACCAGTGGTACCAGCAGCGGGTAATACCGGTCGAAACGATGGAAGGCTATGACCCTTCCGACCTTGACAAGGCAATTACGCTGGCTGCGACCTGGGGCGACCAGATACCGACCGGTCTTTTTTATCAGGTGATCAGGCCGACCCTCGAAGAAACTCTGCCGCAGTTAGCGGCAGGGGCCTTAGTTCACAAGCGCCTGGATGATAGCAATATTACCGGGCTGATGCAGCAGTTCAAATAGATGTGGTGGGCCATCCAGCAAAAGTCTTCTAAGAAAATAACGGTTGGAGTTGAGTAAATGAATCGATCTTTGTTTCATAACATTCATGCGCTTACCGTGTCTTTACTGATTATGACTGGATGGCTCCTATACAGCCCGGCGCTCCGTTTAACCCTTTCAGCATTTCGTGCGTATCTGCGGGATGCTCATATTTTGCTGGGGTTTATTCTGATTGCCGGTCTGCTGGGAGCAGTATGGCTAAACAGGCAGCGTGCGATATACAGCCGCATTAACTACAAGCTGTCGGCGCTGTCTTGCATTGGGGCTGCGCTGACAGGTTTGCTGCTAGTGCTCCGCACTGATTTAACTACTATAGCGGATGTATCGGTAATTAGCTTGCATCGTTTAATCGCGCTGGCTGGCGCGATCCTGCTCGGTCTCCACGTATACCTTGTTTGGAACAAAGCACGGCAAGAGACAGAAACAAGCAATGAAGAAAATGGCGGGATGACCAGCAACTCTTCAGCCATTACGGGCAGGCGGCAGTTTGTAAGGTGGCTGGCCGCCTTAGGCGCAATGGCTGGTATCGGTTTGTTTGCCAATCATTTACGCAACAAGTATGATGAAATGCCGGGAGCTTTGCCAGGTAAATTTGAGGATTGCAACAAAATGACGCCTTTGCCCAATCCTTCCTTGGGATCTATGCCACCCATCGGCGGCGGCTATAAGGGGCAATTTGAGGTGTTTACCGTAACCAAAATTCCCTGCAGTAATTCGGAAACCTGGAGATTTACTGTCTCCGGGTTAGTGGACAAGCCTATGGAACTAAATTGGGAACTGTTTCTACAAGTGCCGCGCAAGGTACAAGTCAGTAATTTTCATTGTATAACAGGCTGGTCTGTTTATAACGTCACTTATGAGGGCATATCGATTCCGGCGTTGCTAGCCATGGTAGGCGCCAGACCAGAGGGGCTGTTTGTCAAATTTAATTCGGGTGATGGCATTTACACAAGCGCCCTGAGTATTGAACAGGCACGGATGAATGATGTGATTATCGCCGTTCTAATGGACGGAAAGCCCATACCGTCAAGCTTAGGCGGCCCGGCGCGGCTGGTGGTTCCGCAAATGTATGCCTACAAAGGAGTAAAATGGCTCACCGGTTTGGAAGTTATAGACAATAAACATATTGGTTTTTGGGAAAGCAGAGGCTATGAAAACGACGCATGGGTTAGGAAGGGTGTGTAATAATGAACGTTAAGACATGGGGCCGGGGTGCGCTGCTGATTATTGTTTTGGCGGTATCGTATAGGCTGGTTTAAGCAGGAATTTAGAGTGAAGGCTAGAAATAATTACATAAGAGCAATTTTCGGATTTAGGCAGCCCTCTGTGGGAATGCCTTAATCATATATTACTTCAACAGGAGGATTTGCAGATGGATGAAAGATTAAAAGGAACCAAAACGGCGGAGAACCTGCATACAGCATTTGCCGGAGAGTCTATGGCTAGAAATAAGTATGCTTATTTTGCCGGCGTGGCCAAGAAAGAAGGGTATGAAACAATTGCTGCCACTTTCATGGAAACGGCAGACAACGAAGCTGCTCATGCCAAGATCTGGTTTAATTTGCTGGGCGGTATTGGCGATACCAAAACCAACCTGAAAAAAGCGGCCGAAGGCGAGCATGATGAATGGACTTCCATGTATAAGGAATTTGCTGAAACAGCACAAGCCGAAGGACTGATCGAGATTGCCGGCCTCTTTAAGCGGGTGGGGCAGATCGAGAAAGAGCATGAAGAACGCTATAAGGCGCTGCTTTGCCAGGTGGAAAGCGAAACAGTATTCCGCAAAGAAGACAAGCAAACCTGGCGGTGTAGGGTTTGCGGCCATCGCCATGAGAATACATGTGCGCCGGTCATGTGCCCAACCTGTAAGCACCCGCAAGCTTTCTTTGAAATTGTCTATCAAAACTTTTAATACTAGAACCTCAATGGCACTTCAAATTGCTATTGAGGTTCTTTTTTAGGATTGTTTGTAACTAAATTTTATAGTAATATAGTAGTGCAAATATGCTCAGGGTGGCATCTTGACAGAGTCATACCGGCAATGGGTAAATTTGCAGGAGCGCTGCAACTACATACTCTTTCTTCCGCTTAGATCCTCTAAGGACTGAGACGGGCAAGGTTTTCCGATAAGGTGATCAAACACTTCCTTGTCCTATTACGTGTGCGGATAAGGAAGTGTTTTTATTTGCGGCGGAAAATTGTAGGAGGGGAATTAATGAAGATTTTTGAAAAAGTTGCAGACGTTCGCGAATTTGTGACCAATGCCAAACGACAGGGGAAAGTGATAGGTTTCGTTCCTACAATGGGTGCACTGCATGAAGGGCACCTGACTTTAATGCGGGAAGCGAAGAAACAGTGCGATGTTGTGATCGTCAGTATCTTTGTCAATCCTACCCAATTTGGCCCAAATGAAGATTATGCCGCATATCCCCGTACCTGGCAACAGGACTTGGAGCTCTGCCAATCAGTCGGCGTTGATGCCGTGCTGCATCCGGACAAAGACGAAATGTATCCGGAAGACTGGGGAACCTGGGTCGAAGTCGAGGGATTAACCGGGGTGCTTTGTGGCAGGTCTCGTCCCACACACTTCCGGGGAGTAACCACTGTCGTGACCAAACTTTTTAATATTGTACAGCCGGATAAGGCATTCTTTGGTCAAAAGGATGCCCAGCAGGTGGTTGTGCTGATGAAAATGGTGCGCGATCTGAATATGCCGCTGGAAATTGTCGTAGTACCAATTGTGCGTGATGAAGATGGTCTTGCTAAAAGTTCGCGCAATGGTTACCTGACTGCCGAGCAAAGGAAGGCTGCGTTGGTTCTGCGCAGAGCCTTAAATAGAGCGGATGTCCTAGCCCGGCAAGGTGAAAGCAATGTCGATTTTATACAGTCAGCTGTTAGGGCCTGTATTGAATTGGAGCCGCTGGCGGACATAGACTATGTGGAGGCATATACCTTTCCTGGTCTACAGCCGGTGACCGAGCTGCAGCAGAAAGTGCTGATTGCGGTAGCAGCAAAATTCGGCACAACGCGCCTGATTGACAATATTATTATTGAGCCTGCCGGCAGATAGGAGAGATAGATTATGTTATTAACAATGATGAAATCCAAGATCCATCGCGCAACTGTTACCGAAGCCAATCTCAACTACATGGGCAGTATTACGATAGATAAAAGCCTGCTGGAGGCCGCGCGCATTCTGCCAGGGGAAAAAGTGCAAGTTGTTAACAATAATAATGGTGAACGCCTGGAGACTTATGTCATCAGCGGGGAAGCAAATTCGGGGGTCATCTGCCTAAACGGCGCGGCCGCCCGACTTGTACAGCCCGGAGATCTGGTTATCATTATCAGCTATGCCCTGGTCACAGAACAAGAAGCGAAAGCGTTGGAGCCAAGCGTCGTTATGGTGGACGCAGCAAACCGGATAACGGATTGCCGGGGAAGGGAAGCACATGGCGAGGTTAATTAAGCTGGCGCAGTTCTTCACCAAGTATGTTTCTTTGTGGGTTATCGCAATAGCGGTGTACTCGTATTATCAGCCTGGTACGTTAAAGCCAATGGGGAAATACATACCCTATCTATTGGGGCTTATTATGCTCAGTATGGGGATTACGCTGAAACTGGAAGATTTTAAAATTGTGCTTGCCAGGCCGCGGGATGTCTTTTTTGGCATTGCGATAAGGTATTTGATTATGCCGCTTGCGGCTTGGGGGACGGCTAAGCTGTTGGGCCTGCCGCCCGTACTGGCGGCAGGGCTTATCCTAGTTGGCTGCTGCCCGAGTGGTACAGCTTCCAATGTCATGACTTTCATTGCCAAGGGCGATATGGCTTTATCTATTTGCGTCACCAGCCTAAACACGCTGCTGGCCCCAATCTTAACCCCGATACTGTTTTTGCTGTTGGCCGGCACGGTGATTCCTTTTGATCCTGTGGCACTGCTGTTAGACATTGTGAAAATAGTTATTATACCGGTTATACTGGGCATGTTGATTAGGGCGGTCGCCGCAAAACAGGTAATTCGCCTGCAGCCGGTGATTCCGGCAGTATCGGTGATGGCGATCGTTGTCACCGTAGGTGCCGTAGTGGCTATCAGCGCAGCGAAAATTGCCGGCGTAGCCTTGCTGGCTATGGCAGCCGTGGCCATCCATAATGCACTTGGCCTGTCGCTTGGTTATGGCAGCGCTAAAGTATTGGGGATGCAGGAAGCAAAAGCAAGAGCAGTCGCATACGAAGTTGGTATGGAAAACTCGGGTCTCGCGGTCGCCCTTGCTGTTGCCCATTTAGATCCGTTGGCCGCCATCCCTGGGGTTATCTTCAGCGTTTGGCACAATTTTAGCGGCAGTCTGCTTGCCAGCTACTGGATCAAGAAAGACTTGCAGGCATCGGCAGGAGAGGGCCGGAATTTGGAGAACAGAGATGTAAAGGTTCATATGGCATAGGAGGAGAATGTATGGATGTTTCATCACTGGGAGATCTATTTCGGGCCAGGCGGTCTATACGCAAGTGGAAAAGTGATCCTATTCCTGAGGAAGTATTAATACGGGCTGTGGAAGCGGCAACGTGGTCCCCTAATAGTGGCGGCAGGCAGCCGTATCACTGCTATATCATAACAAACACTGACAAAATTAGGGCAATTGGACAAGCGGTGCAAGAGGTCACAGACTATTTAGCCTCATTATGCAAAGACGAGTCAGACCGGCAGGCAGTTGAGCGCTGGCAAAAAAATTCCTGCTTTTTTACCAGTGCGCCGGTATTGATTGCCGTGAGCGCTACCATTTACCAGTCTATTGCCGACAAGCTGCAAGCCAGCAACATGGATCAGCCGCGGGTAGCTGAAATTAACAAGGGCAGGCAGATTGCAAGTTCCCGTATCCAGACGGTGGGAGCCTTTGTGGATCATCTTCTGCTGACGATTCATGCCTTGGGGCTGGGCGCCGTTTGGATGGCCGGACCGGCTCAGGCAAAAGAGGCGATAGAAAAAATTATTGGTATGGGTGAGCAGGAGGATTTCGTAGCCTTAGTGCCAGTGGGATATCCTGATGAGAAGCCGCCTGTGCCTAAGCGAAAGCCTGTTACAGAGGTTATTACTTTTATCAGATAGCAAGCTTGTATCCATAACAATACGCAAAGCTACTATTTCTATCTTCTGCAAGATCGGATTTTGCCCTATAATGAAGCTATAGTATATATCAATTATGAGTACCTCGATATAGTCCGAGAGAGCCTGAACCCTGTGGGGCAAGCTCTCTTTTTTGCTTGTCATGCAATGTCGAACACTAAGGATATTTTTTCATGCAAGAGGAAAGCGGGTTTTACAGCCGAATTTATTTAGGTGAAGTCGACGATAGGTTGGGGGTAAACAGACTGGACGCAGAGTGGCAGCAACGTATTAAGCAACTGAATAAGCGGCGGTGGATCGTCTGGTTCCCGCTGGCGTTAGCTTTTATGACAGCCTATTTTCACCGTACCGCAACAGGCGTTATGGCAGATAGCCTCATGCGGGAATTCTCTATAACCACAGCTTCTGAGCTAGGGATATTATCATCTATTTACTTTTATGTATATGCTGCTATGCAGATGCCGGCCGGAATTTTGGCAGATCAGTTTGGGCCAAGGAAAACCGTCAGCATCGCCATGTTGGTTGCTGCTGCTGGAGCAATCGTTTTTGGAGCGGCCGACACAATGACAGGCATATACCTGGGACGGGTTTTAGTAACGCTGGGAATCAGTGTTATCTACGTTAGTATTGTAAAGATTTATGCGGGCTGGTTTCGCTTGCGTGAATTTGGCACAATGTCAGGTGTTATCGTAATTGTGGCTAATGCGGGTTCCCTTTTGTCGGCAACGCCGCTGGCATTTGCAGTTGAAATGATGGGCTGGCGCAATTCCTATTTTATTATTGCTGCCTATTCACTGGCTATGGCAGGTTTGTGCTGGCTGGTAGTGAGGGATAGGCCGGCTGATATCGGGCTTCCGTCCATAGACGAGGTTGAGAGCTTTGAAGGTTCGCGTGCCTTGCCTGGACCTTCTGCAGAAATAGGTTTGAGTATCCGGGCCAGCGTCGGGCAGGTCTTGAAAAACATGGATACTTGGTGGCCTTTTTTTGCGGCATCTGCTGTTTATGGCGTGTATATGTCTTTCATGGGCATATGGGGAGTGCCATATTTTATGCAAATCCACGGCCTGAATCGGGTAGAGGCGTCCGGCTATGTAATGGTTATGGCAGTAGGTAACATGATAGGCGGGCAACTCATCGGCTTTGCCTCAGACCGGGTTGGCCTTAGGAGAACACCTTATACGATGATTACCATCTTCTTCCTAAGCATGTGGCTGCTTCTGACCTGTTGGGGCGGCGCGAAACCGCCGTTATGGGCTCTTTATCCGATCAGCTTAGGAATTGGTATAGGAACCTCAGGCATTACGCTGGGTGTTGCCTGCAGCAAGGAAGTCAATTCGCCACAGGTAGCCGGAGTGGCCGCTGGGGTGGCCAACTCAGGTCCTTTCGTAGGAGCGGCGCTTATGCAGCCGGCTTTCGGCTGGGTATTGGATTATTATTGGCAAGGGGTTGCCGAAAATGGGGTTCGTATCTATCCGCTTGAAGCTTTTCAAAGTGCGTTCTGGTTTTGCACGGTTGTGCTGGTTATCGGTCTATTTTGCACATTGCGCATC
>Ga0366770_1005_pt1:27500-31117 | contig 31117 bp, 28 predicted proteins | sample BONcelHN113001C9_FD_207086 | JGI IMG/M metagenome (GOLD analysis project Ga0366770, IMG submission 207086) | Enriched cells from coal bed in the Powder River Basin, Montana, United States - BONCAT cells N11 rep2 HSBNCT.N11.300.1.C9 ...
CGCCAGTTGCCACCAACCCTTGTAAGCCAAATAGTACATAGGCGGTTAGAGCATATTTATAACTTAGATGCTGTGATCGAAACAAGTAACTAACTCCTCGATAAAAAAATTGTCTGGGGGTTATCGTATTTTATCATCAGGCATGGGGCGAGGCGGCCACTCTATTGTGTTAATCAAATTAATGAAATCAAAATAGGCAATAATACCGTCTGCCTCTTCTTTGGTTAAATGCTCATGTCTTCTTTGCTTCGCGCCGCTTATTACCGGCGGATGGGTCAAATAGTCTTTTAACCCCTCACTCCCGAACTTTCCGTATATCTTAGTGAGGTCTCCTCCTGAATAACCGCCATTGCCAAATACGGTGTGACATTCAACGCAAGCTTTTTGCTGAAAAATTCTTTTCCCTTGCTTGGCGTCAGCAGGTATCGGCTTAAGCCTATCGCCCGTTGTTGAATAATAGATCAGCCAGCTAAAAACAGCCAAAGAAGCAAGCATAGCTGCCAAGAAGCCTTTGAGGCGAAAATCCATGCGCTGTTTTCCTCCTAGTCTTGAGATAGATTGGCTGTTTTGGAGATGGAGTTGCCAGCAACCGGAGAAGGAGTGGCGATATATGCCTGTAAAGAGTCTTTTTCCTAGTCTGTACGAATTCAGTTAGTTTAAACAGATGCCGGTGCAAGAAGAGCGCTTCGGGAGGTGTTTAGGTTGACACGGTACAAGTAATGAATTTTTAGTTGATGACAGGTAACTACCGGACAATGTAGTAACTATACATAGAGGAACCCAGAAAGATATGTTGGGGGATAACCATGACTAATAAAATTTGTCTAGTAGCCACTTACCGGGAACTGGCTGACTTGGCGCGTGAGCTCAAACAGGAGCTAAACCTGCCGATTGATGTACTCGAGGGAAGTCTGGAAGAAGGAGCGCGTCAGGCATTGAAGGCTGAGAAGGCAGGAGCTAAGGTTATTATCAGCCGTGGCGGAACCGCTTCCATGATCCGCAGGTACGTCAAAATTCCGGTAGTGGAGATAAGGGTAACCGGTTATGATGTTTTTCGCTCTATTTATCCTGCTGTCGGCCCGGGCCGGGTGATCGGTATTCTGGGCTACCAAAGTGCTGTTTTCGGATGCCGGCCGGCAGCCGAGATACTGGGGATATCTGTTCATGAAATTATTTTGGAAATGAGCGGCAAAACTGATTGGGATCATGTGCGCACTCAAGTCAGGCACTTAATAGATAAATATAGTGTGAATACCTTTGTTGGCGATACAAGTGTTATGACTCATTTAGATTTCCCTGAGATCGACGTCAGGCTGATTATGTCGAGCCGCGAATCAATTCTGCCTGCTGTAGAGGATGCGATTAACCTGCTGCGGGTTCAAGAAGAGGAACAGAAAGCTACACAGCGTTTTCAGGCGATACTCGACTTCGTGCATGACGGTGTCTTAGCAACAGATGAAGAGGGAAACATTACGCTTTTGAATCCGGTTGCCGAGAAGATTTTCCATGTCGAGCAGAGTGAGGTTCTGGGCCAGTCAATAACCAAGGTGCTTAAAGATACTCGAATTCATGAGGTGCTGAAATCCGGCAGGGGTGAAATCGGTCAATTGCAGAAGGTGCCTGAGGGACATATTCTGACAAACCGTATTCCTATAAATGTTGACGGGGTCGTAAAAGGCGTGGTAGCGACCTTTCAGGAAGTAACCCAGATTCAGGACGCAGAGCGGACGATACGGCAGAATCTCTATGGCAAAGGTTTGGTAACCAAATATACGTTTGACCATATCTTAGCCATTGATCCCAAAATGAAGAAGTTGGTGGAAGTCGCGCGAGGATATTCTTTGACTGGCGCAACAGTGCTTATTCAGGGAGAAAGCGGTACAGGCAAGGAACTGTTTGCGCAAAGCATCCACGCGCATAGCCCCCGGGCTCACGGCCCCTTTGTGGCAGTCAATTGCGCCGCATTGCCGCCGCAGTTATTGGAAAGTGAATTATTCGGTTATGTCGAAGGCGCGTTTACCGGGGCAAAAAAGGGTGGCAAGATTGGACTTTTTGAGTTAGCGCACAATGGTACCATATTTCTTGATGAAATTGGCGATATGGAAAAAGGGCTTCAGGCACGGCTGCTTAGAGTACTGGAAGAACGGCGGGTAATGCGGCTGGGCTCTGATGCGCTTATTCCTGTTAATATCCGTGTTATTGCCGCTACTAATATTGACTTGAGAAAACAAGTGTCAATGGGGCATTTCCGGAATGATTTGTACTACCGTCTCAATGTGCTGAATCTGCCGATGATCTCTCTCCGGGATCGAAGAGATGATATACCCTTGCTTGCGCTGCACTTTTTTAAACGTTTCTCAAATGAACACGGCAAAGGCATTAGGGACTTTCCCGGAGAAATCACCTCTTTGTTTGGTGAATATTCTTGGCCCGGCAATGTTAGAGAATTAAAAAATATCATTGAACGAATTGTGCTTTCTGCAGAGAGAGGCAAAATCGACTTGCAAACAGTTCGCCTCATGGTCGATGAGCTTCGCTCGGTCTGCAATGATCAGGCGGGTTCAGCGGGCGATGGTGAACTGCTAAGTGGAACTTTTCAGGATATCAAACGAAAGATAATCCGGCGAGTGCTGAAAGAGGAAGGCTGGAACAAGAGTCGAACAGCCAGGAGGCTAGGTATCGATCGCATGACTGTTGATCGATTTGGTGAAGAAATAGAGCCCAAATAAATAATGTGCTTAAAAATACCGCATTGTCTGCACTAAAAACAAGCAGATTGTGCGGTATTGTGTTTTTCTTTTCACAATTATCAATCAATCAGGGGTTGGCACGTAATTTGCATTACATATAAACAAAAGACATCGGCCTAGGGTTGGCACCCGGAACAGGGCAAGAGATAAAGGGGGCGTTGTGGTAGCAAGTGCAAGTCAAAAACAGTGAGGGCCTGTTTCCATAAGAAAAAAGGAGAGTGAAACTATGAAAATTATGAAAGCTGTAAACCGTGTACCTGGTGGATTGATGGTTGTTCCCTTGTTTATTGGTATGGTTATTAATACTTTCTTTCCAACACTTCTGAAGATCGGCGGTTTTACTGAGGCGCTTAGCGGTGTAGGGTATCCAACCGTTCTCGGTATGTACTTATTTGTCACTGGTACTAAAATGACCCTTAAGACTGCCCCACGCATGCTTAAACGGGGATTTGGCATAATGGGCGCAAAAGTTGGTATTGCAGTTTTAATTGCTTATTCGGTAGCTAAGTTATTCGGCGGAGAAATCTTTGGTTTATCAACATTAGCCATCATGGTAGCTATGAGCGATACCAATGGCGGCATGTTCCTGGCTTTAACAAGCGCCATGGGCGACAAAGAGGACGCTGGTACTTATGTACCGCAAAGTATTGAAACAGGTCCGTTTTTAACCATGCTTTTCCTGGTAGGCGCAGGATTGGCCAATATTCCCTGGCTGACTATGCTTTCGGTTATCGCACCTATTATGATGGGCGCTTTGTTAGGCAATCTGGATGAAGACCTTCGTGAGTTTTTCGGCAAGCATGAGCCGGTAATTGTTCCCTTCATGGCCTTTACGCTGGGGCAGACTATCAATCTCAGTTCGGTAAT
>Ga0366770_1012_pt1 | contig 22502 bp, 18 predicted proteins | sample BONcelHN113001C9_FD_207086 | JGI IMG/M metagenome (GOLD analysis project Ga0366770, IMG submission 207086) | Enriched cells from coal bed in the Powder River Basin, Montana, United States - BONCAT cells N11 rep2 HSBNCT.N11.300.1.C9 ...
TTCCAGTGTGCGCGACACTGCAGGAACACAGCAGGTAGGCGCTTTTCTGAGCGGAGGAACGGATAGTTCTACGATTGCCGGAATGTTGGGGGAGGTCAGCGGCCAGTCCGCCCGTACTTATTCGATCGGCTTCGATGCCAAAGGATACGATGAGATGGAATATGCGCGCATTGCAGCGCGACATTTTTCCACGCAGCATCATGAATACTATGTCACCCCTGACGATGTAGTGGCTGCCATTCCGCAGATAGCGTCTATCTTCGATCAGCCTTTCGGTAATGCATCTGCCGTACCTGCGTACTATTGCGCACGGATGGCAAAAGCGGATGGATTGCACAAAATACTGGGTGGCGACGGTGGCGACGAATTGTTCGGTGGTAATGAACGCTATTCCAAGCAATACATATTCTCTCTCTATCAAAATATTCCTCTGGCTTTGCGCAAAGGAATGCTGGAGCCAGCCATTTTCGGTATCCCTGGCGGCCAGCGACTGCCGCTGTTGCGAAAGGCGCGCAGCTATATTGAACAAGCTTCGATACCTTTGCCGGCACGATTGGAAACCTATAATTTACTGGACCGCTACGGGCCTCAGCAGGTTTTCACACAAGATTTTTTAGCGATGGCCGACACGGAGCAGCCTTTATTCTGTTTGGCAGAAACCTATCGGAAAACAGATGCGAAAAGTTTGATTAATCAGCTGCTTGCACTGGATATGAAAATCACTCTTGCTGATAACGACTTGCCTAAAGTAGTCAAAGCATGCGAATTAGCGGGGATGGAGGCTGTATTTCCGTTTCTTAATGACGACATGGTGAATTTTTCTGCGCGCCTTGCCCCTTTGCATAAACTCAAAGGCACGAAACTGCGTTATTTTTTCAAGGAAGCGTTACGAGGGATATTGCCCGATCAAATCATCAGCAAGCAAAAGCACGGTTTTGGCCTTCCTTTTGGCGTGTGGCTCCAAAATCATAAGCCGCTCCAGGACTTGGCTGCTGATAGCCTCAGTGACCTTAAATTGCGCAACATCATACGTGCGGATTTCATTGATAAATTACTCGATAAACACTTGGGAGAACATGCCGGCTATCATGGCACGATGGTATGGGTATTAATGATGCTGGAGCAATGGCACCGGCAGCGCCGACAATAATCTGACGCGATAAAAATATCGAATACCGGCATCCTGCATTCGTATTACGCGTTTGCAAATACGGCCCGGCGTATTTTCCGTCTCATTCTCCTTATCATTCTACCGGCTGCATGGGGGGGCATATTAATCCGTTCCCCGGTGCGCCATTTGTTGAATATATCTCGAAAACAAAATGGGGTTTGACGCCGCGTTGCTTGCGTTCAGTCAAATTGGATCGCCAGCAGGTCTTTACCATTAAGCCAGATTTCAAATCTCCCTTTGGAGCGATATCGCAATATTGAAGATATCCAAAGAGTATGGTGGCGAACAAAAACGCCAGCAATAAATCCCCTGTTGTCAATCCAGCGAGAAAGAGATAACCGGATAGAGCCGGTTATCGGATCGCTTTCTTGCGAGGGTTTCCATGTCGTAAAAAAATAAAACTCAAGAGGCAGGGCGGATGCTAAAAGCGCGCGCGGTTCACCCTATATTTGGGCAAGAGAGAAAATTTTGAATGCGATCGGATGGGTAAACACGACTGCTAAAGAGCGTCTATATTTTTTCATATGGTTGGCTGGGATTCTGCTTTTGATTGTCCCCAGAATGATCGATATCAACAGCTTTGTCGATTCCGACGAGGCATTTTCCATTCTTCTTGCAAGACAGAATTTTGGCAATTTCATGACGGGCGCGATCGAAGATCGGCCGCATCCGCCGCTGCATGTATTGATGCTATTTGTTATTGCGCATTTAAATTTGCACACTGCTTTGTTCGGACGCGTTTTCGGTATTGCAGGGTCGATTGCCGGATTTTTTATCCTTACCCGGATGGTGTTCAAGACGACTGCCTCGATGCCCGTCGCGATCGCGGTTCTGCTGGTATTCGCATTCAGTGATTTTTTCCTTTATCGGTCGACTACGATCCGGCCCTATTCGATCATCATTCCACTTGGTTGCGTACAGTTGTATTTTTTTGTATCGATGCTACGCGAAGCAACTACCGAGAGTAGAAAGCTTTCGATTAGCCATTCGGGTCTGCGATGGTGGACAGTTTCATCGGTATTTTTGATGTGGGCGCAGTATTTGTCGGTGCCGGTAACGGGCACCGAATTCCTGATCCTGGCACTGTTTCTGGACAGAGCGGCGATCGTTCGCATCATTGCTATCTTGGCAGCAGCGGCACTGGGGCTGGCATTTTGGTATTACCTGGGAAGTGTGAACGCTCCGAGTCTGACAGAAACGTGGTGGGCGACGCACCGGCCCGGCGCAAGAGAGTTCATTTTTACCGTACTGACTTTTTTGGCGCAGCGCCCGTATCGGCAATGTGGCTAGGGGCATTGTTTGCATTTATCTATGCGAACGCGCTGTTCAAATGGCGGTTTCTTGAACGATTTGAGATAGCGTTGGCGGCCGTGGTCTTTGTCCCTCTTGTCGCAATATTTATGCTGTCGGCGCTGGGGCCGCTCAATATTTTTGCACAGCGGCATTTCATTATTCCGGCGCTCGCCTTTGTCGTGTTGACGTGTTCGCTCACGCGCTTAATGCACCGGGGAGTCCAATGGATATGCCTGTCTCTGGTCGTTGCGTGGGCTGCTTCGTCCCTGCCCTTGGGGCTGCCGCGTTTTTCCAAGCCGCCGTTTGATGAAATTGTCGCGTCGTTCGTGGCCCGAGACATCAAACGTGTTTATACGACCGGCTGGGAATTTCACGGACTTAGCTATTATGCCGGTTCAAAAATTGATGTAATAACACTCGATCCCCCGATGTCGGCCGCTGCGGTGCCGATAGACGACAATACCGGTTTTGTTTGCCGGCCCGGAAAATGCAGATCGATTTTTGATGCCGTCCGTTCGAGCGGAATTCGCGTGTGTGGCCAGTCTGTCAAATGGAACATGAGGAATTACGTGCTCTCGGAGGATTTATGGTTTTTTTTCCGGCTGCGAAATTGCGCGCCGGCGAGATTTGTAACGAGGAATTCTTGGCGCGGTGAAAGGCAGAACGAAAGGGCGGTGTTTTTTTGCCCGCAGTGGCAACCGCATCCTTGAAATGACCTGCAAACGCTCCGAACCTGTTTTCGAAATGCTGCCAGGCAAATTTTATCTTTGAAAACCCAGTTGCTGAATGCGATTGCCGTGGATAACTTGTTGGTTGCGGTTAATCAAAATAAGTGGTCAATATAGTATCTATTATGTAAGGCATCTTGGAATCGTTTTCGAGAACTGTTTCGCAAAATTGGAAGGTTCAAAGTCATGTTGAAAACCGCTGCGCCAACGGTATCTGTCTGCATTCCGACCTATCGAGGTGCTACGCATATCGGTGCGGCAATTGAGTCGGTTTTGGCGCAGAGTTATACCGATTTTGAGTTGATCGTTATTGACGACAATTCCCCCGACGATACCGCCGCAATCGTTCAGGGTTACCTTGATCCCCGAATCCGCTTTCTGCAAAACCCCGGAAATTTGGGGCCGCAGGGGAATTGGAACAGATGCCTGAATGAAGCTTGCGGAAAATATTTCAAGTTGTTACCTCAAGATGATTTGCTGGCGCCTGATTGTCTGGCAAAGCAGGTCGCGATACTAGATCAGGATGATGCGCAGCGTATAGCGTTGGTTTATTGCGCAAGAACCATCGTCGATGCGCAGGATCGACCGTTAATGGTGCGCGGTTATTCCGGAGGGCACACTGGAATCGTAAATGCACAGAACCTGATTCGACATTGTTTGCGCCGCGGTACTAATTTGATTGGGGAACCCGGCAGTGTTTTGTTTCGCCGGCAGCTGGCGAATTCCGTGGGCCTTTTTGATGCCAGCATTCCCTATGTACTGGATCTTGATTACTGGTTCCGGCTTTTGCTTAAAGGAGACTCCTATTATCTTCCGGAAGCATTGACATCTTTTCGCGTATCTCGTGGTTCCTGGAGCGTGGCGATCGGATCAAAGCAAAGCATTGACTATCGCCGATTCATTGGAAAAATTGCCAGCGATCCTGATTTTTCAGTGCGTCGCATTGACATTCTGATGGGCAGCATTATGGCGGAGCTCAATAATTACATGCGCTTGGTGTTTTATCGATTTATCCTGAATTGATAGGTTCTCAATGAATAGTGTCAATGAATTCGGTGTCGATTATGCGACAGAGCAATTGCGGAGAAGTCGTCATCCTTTGCGAAAATCCATTAAATTTTTTTACCTGAAGAATATCCTCCGCGATGTGATTGACGAAACTATTGATTTCGGTTGCGGTGCAGGTCAATTACTGGCTTGCCTTCCTGCCGGATCGGTCGGGCTTGAGCTCAATTCCCATCTGGTCGATGCCCTGCGCAAGACCGGTCTCAATGCGCAGCGGTATGACACGGAGGATGATTTTTTATTTCAGGACTTTATATATGGCCATTACAAGACGTTTGTGATGGCACATGTCCTTGAGCATTTTGAGGATGCTGACCAAGTATTGCAAAAAATTCTACGGTCCTGTTATCGCATTGGTATTGAGCGTGCAATTATTGTGGTGCCGGGATTCAAAGGGTTTCAGTCGGATAAAACGCATAAAACTTTTGTGAATCGGCGCTACCTGACCGAGCATGGGCTTTTGAACTGCGAAGGTTATGCGATCCGGGACGCGAGTTATTTTCCTGTCGATATCGAGTCCGTTGGCGATTATTTTATATTTCATGAATTCAAACTGGTTTATGACCGTATATCGATTCAGTCATAAGAAAACTATGATAGGTGCATTTTCCAGTCTATTAAAAATCCGCTCGGTTCGCTTTCTCTTGATCGGTGGAGTTAATACTGCATTTAGCTATTGTCTTTATGCATTTTTCTTATTTCTGGGCATGAATTATGCATTTTCGAATTTATTTGCGCTGCTCCTGAGTATTCTTTTTAGTTTTCGCATGCAAGGAAAATTTGTATTCGGAAATACGAAAAAACGCCTTCTCGGGCGCTTCATTCTGGTGTGGATAGTGATTTATTTTGCCAATATATTTCTCATTAAAGAATTGATTCAATGGGGACTGAACGCGTATATTTCAGGTGCTCTTGCCATAATTCCGATAGCAGTTCTTTCTTATCTTTTCCAAAAATTTTTCGTGTTTCGCCAGGCTGCATTAACTTGACGAACAAGGGCTTGTATTTGAATCTCGGAACTTCAAACCGGTTGAGAGTTAAACATGACCACAGCACTAGGAATAGTTGTCCCATGCTATAACGAACAGGAAGTTTTACCTGAAACGGCAAAACGGTTGCTTGAACTCATGAGCCGTCTTCAGAACACGGGTGTAATTACTTCCGATAGCGCAATCTACTTTGTTGACGATGGAAGTAAAGACAGTACCTGGCAACTTATTCAGAACTTGGCCGCACAGGATATTCGGGTACATGGCGTCAAACTATCCAGAAACAAAGGACACCAGAATGCCTTGCTGGCAGGGTTGTCGGTTGCGAAAGAGGATGCGGTAGTTACCGTTGATGCCGACCTGCAAGACGATATCAATGTTATTGAGGAAATGGTGCAGCGCTTCTCGGAAGGTTGCGAGATCGTCTACGGCGTGCGGATGTCCCGTACCGTGGATACCGCATTCAAGCGAGGGACTGCTCAGATTTATTACAAAGTCCTCGAATCCGTGGGGGTTGAAATTATTTATAACCATGCCGACTACAGACTCATGAGTCAGCGCGCCGTCAGGCATCTGCAAGAATACTCGGAGGTCAATCTTTTTTTGCGTGGCATTATTCCTCTCTTGGGATTTCCCACTGGCACAGTGTATTACGATCGTTCGGCGCGTTTTGCAGGCGAATCGAAATATCCTTTGCGACGCATGCTGGCGTTGGCTTTCGATGGAATAACCTCGTTTAGCGTTACGCCGTTGCGATTCATTGCGGCACTGGGTCTTGCCGTCTTTCTGATGAGTTTCGCAATGGTGGCGTGGGTGTTATACGGGCGACTGTTCATGGATGCTGCGATTCCAGGGTGGGCGTCTTCTGTGATCCCCATTTATTTTCTCGGCGGCATACAGCTTTTGAGCATAGGTGTAGTGGGGGAATATGTTGCAAAGATTTATATGGAAACCAAACGTCGTCCGCGCTTTTCCATTGAAACAGTCGTATAGGTTCGACAGCACATGCAAATGCAAAATACTGCTCCAGTGTCCGATGCCCGCCCTCTGGCATTCATATCATCCAGAACGCGAGATTGGGTGATTCTTGCGACATTGCTTGTTTTGGCGCTAGCAATTCGCCTTGCCTTTTTCAATGGCCCTTTTGGTTCTGACGATCTGGTATACCTGAATCGTGCCGTGGAGATTTCAGAAGGAATCTGGACCAGTGCAAACTATAACGGAGCATTGCGTTACGGATTTAATATACCGGCCGGTTTCTTGATGTATCTATTCGGCGTTAATGTGATCTCTGCCAACCTGTGGCCCTTGCTTTGCTCCATTGTGGAAATCGTCGCGGTGTATGTACTTGCATCGAATCTCTGGGGGCGTAGGGCGGCCTTGTATGCAACATTGATATTGGCTTTCATGCCGCTTCATGTCGCTTCATCCACGCGCATCCATGCCGATCCGGTGGTCGCTTGCTTCCTGACTCTGAGCTTTGTTTTCTTTTACTTTGCCCAGCAGCGTAGGCTCCGTTGGCTGTATTTTCTCACCGGCGTCGCAATGGGATTTGTATTCTGGGCCAAAGAACTCGCTGTCGTGACGCTATTAGCTTTCATTTTTTATCCCTTAATTTGGCGCAAGTTCGATCCACGTTGGATATATGTGGCAAGTGGCGGGATTGTCATGTTGCTTGGCCATTTTGTCCTGATGAGCTTTATTGCCGGGGATCCTTTTCATGTTTTCAAAGTCGTCACGCGGCAGGTTAGTCAGAGCTTCATCCAGGGAGGGGATGTTGCCGAGGATGGCGTCTGGTACTACTTTAAATATCTGTTTGTGGATATTAAGCATATCGGATTGGCTGGAATTGTTGCTGCTTTATCCATCTTGTTATCTGTTTTGGTTCGCCACCGATCACAAAAAATAAGTTCCGGAACCGCCTACGTTATTTTTTGGTTGCTTGCACTGCTTGGCATCCTCTCCTTTATGCCGGTATCGCTGGAACCTCTCAAATTCGTCATGAAGCAATCCAATTACCTGACGTTGTTTCTCGCCCCCCTTGCATTGCTTGCCGGATATTACGTAGCCAGTTTGCCCAGACGTGCGGGACTTGTAATTCTTGCCGCTATATTGGGAGCAGGTTTTTTCCTTGCCGGTATGGAGCAACAGGCTTACCGCACGTTCACTAGCAATAGCAAGGCTGCTGTCGATTTTGCCAATAATAACCCGGGAACTCCGATTGTCGGGTCCAACAACAATGGCAATATTGCAGCTGTTTATTCGACCTTAAATCAGGATCGCATTTTGGCTGAGAGCATCCGTTATATGGGCGATATGCCGCATAACATTCCTGCAGGCAGCGTATTAGATAAAAAAATTCCTGGTTTTGCGATACTTGATAAAGAAACGATGGGATGGGGAAAGAATGCGGTTTCCTTGGGAAATCCTCCTTCATGCTGGGAGACAGTCGGTCATCTTGTTCCTACAGGATTTGGACTAGGAAAATCACTATTGGACGTTCCCCAAGTATTTATCAGCTTTCTACCCGAGGCATTGCAACTGCGTTTGAGATTGCAGCTAGAAAAGATTTCGCAACCAGGCCTCGCAGTCGTTTATCGCGTGAATATGGCGGACTTCTGGTGCGAACGAGAAAATGCCGTGAATTGAATGGCTGATGATCCTTCATTCGATGTCAGGCTTCATCCTCATGGCGGCACCCGCGGCGTAACTTACTGCGACACGGTTGGTGCTGGGTAAGCGGACTGCTATTTCGCATGGACCAAACGGATATCAATTTAATGCATGAAACGGTACACGAAGTGCTAACCCGATTGGCTCTGTCAAGCCCGCGGCACAAGCACTTGGGGCGCAGCTTTGACGCAAATTGCAGAACAACGTGAAATCAAATTTTTGCGCAATGAAGGCTCAGGCTTCGGCATCGTGAAAAAGACCCACTATGCTGAACTCCGGCAGCGTGCGAAGGAGTGAACATCGGAAGCGATAATAGATTCAACATGCTCAGGCCAGCATTCATCAGAGAATTTCTGATCATTTTTTTTTACTTACCTGTCTGGCTTTGAAATGACTACAGATTCGCGGCCGCTGATATTGCATGTCATTCATCATTTGATGATGGGCGGGATGGAAAATGGGTTGGTTAACCTGATCAACAACATGCCTGAATCACGGTTTCGGCATGCGATCGCCTGTGTCGAAAATTATTCAGATTTTCGGGATCGCCTGACGCGATCTGATGTTGAAATATTTGCCTTGAATCGTTCGCGCATTGGCGTATGGAAAATGCGTATCGCGTTGTTTAATCTGTGCCGCCTGTTAAAGCCAGCGCTCGTACATTCGCGCAATCAGTCCGGCCTGGACGCATTACTGCCGGCTCGCCTCGCTGGCGTCCGGCATTGCATTCATGGTGAACACGGGTGGGATATCGATAATTTGAACGGCGACAAATGGAAGCCTGCACTATTGCGGCGTTTGCATTCGCCTTTCGTCAGCCGCTACATCACAGTATCTGAAAACCTGGAACAATATCTGATTGACCGTATCGGTATCGTGCCTGCACGTGTTACTCAAGTCTACAATGGAGTCGATACCGAACGATTTGCGCCGTGCATGAAAAAATCATTCGATTTATTCCCACCCGGATTTGCCCAAGAGGATTCAATTGTAATCGGGACCATTGGAAGACTGCAGCCTGTCAAGGATCAGGCAACGCTGATCCGCGCTTTTGCAGAGCTAATAAAAGGCTATCCTGAAATAAGCACACGGATGCGCCTCGTGATAGTGGGTGATGGCCCTTTATCAGGATCTCTGCGTGCGCTCGCCGCAACTTTGGGTGTTGATAAACAAACCTGGTTTCCGGGCGCGCTGAACAAAGTGCCAGAGGTTTTATGCACCTTCGACATTTTCGTTCTTCCTTCCTTGTCGGAGGGTATCTCGAATACAATTCTCGAGGCGATGGCGAGCGGCTTGCCCATAATCGCAACGGCAGCAGGTGGTAATCTGGAATTAGTTCAGGATGGGCATTCCGGACGGTTTTTTGAACCGGGAAATATTGCTTCCCTGACGCGGTTGCTGGCCGATTATTCGACCAACGCGCTGCTACGTCACACTCACGCCTCTACTGCACGCCGCATTGCGATCGAACGCTTCAGCCTGATTGCCATGGTTGAAAATTATCAATCCATTTATGAACAATACTGCGGCAATGGATTATCGGGCAAGCTCTGAAACAAGGGTACGCCGACATTTCGTGGGCAAATCGTTCGTCACCATGCCTTATTTGGCATTCGATTTTTAGTACATGACGCGCCGCAAGAGAATGCTTTGGAAATTGGTTTGCCGTGGCTTGGCATTTTTTCGCACGTTGAGTAATAAATTTTTGATCTTCGCAAACTGCTCCCAGCTTATATCGCTGTAGGTTTTTCAATTCGAAATTTCATAGTAAAACATCCCCACAGTTTCTTAGATCGTCTCGGCTACCTTCATCATGTTTTGGACCATACGAAGCATGAAGCGTAGATTTCCGTTATCCCAAGGCGTAAAACGCGGTAACTGGTACAAATCGCTACCGTTTTTAGCCGCACCCCAAGCGGTGGAGAGTGCTCCTTCAAAGCCTAAATTTTTGATTATTTCGACATGATCCGCATGATAGTCCTGCCCAGGCTTCCCGTTCGGATAGGCGAAAATCTTGACGGGAGCACGGATAATGTTTTCAAGCACCTCCTTGCCGCTGGCAATCTCGGTTTGAGCGACAGCTTTTTCCATGCGCGCCAGGATAGGATGATTGACTGTATGACCACCAATATCCATCCCGGAAGTGTGAAGTTGCCTGACTTGATGGGACGTCATCATAAGATTTTCTGGCAGCATGACCGGAATGCGGCTGCGCATTTCATCCACCTGTAATTGCCTTGCTTCCATAGATAAATATTTGAGCTTTCCCAGTAGCGCATAAATTGTCTGCTGGCGTTGGGGGATGGAACCGATTGCAAACCTTCCTAAACCCATTGCGCTCAGGTCGAGCGATTGCCCAGGGGCGCGGCGTATCAGTTCGATCACGGTGTCATTCCACATCCTTCCGCCATCGAGGAAACCTGTGGCCACGAAGAAGGTTGCAGGAAGGCCGTGCTTTTGCAGAATCGGGAGAGCGATTTCCGCATTGTCCGCATAGCCGTCATCAAAGGTAATGCAGGCTGCTCTGGCCGGAAGGCTTCCTTGACGCAAGCTTTTTACCGCGTCAAGAAGCGGAATTATTCTGAAACATTTTGCAAGCTGTCCCATTTGAGCATCGAAATTTTTTGCATCGATCTCTGTGGGGAAAAGGGGATCTATCTCTGGTAATACTCGGTGATAGATCAGAATGGAAAGGCGTGATCGTGGTCCGCTCGGTGAAAGTACCTGTATCAGGCCGCGATAAAATCGGGATGCCAGCACTGTCCTCGGATCTTCCGCGAGTCCTGATGTAACAGTTGTTCTGAAATTTGGCATTGACTCTATTCAAAGCATTGATAAATGCAATTCGTGAACACGTGCTGCATGCAGCGCGTATCAGGCCGAGTTTTTTCCAATAGGCTTGGGAGTGCTTGTCGCTCTAGGCTGCGGCCTCAAATTCGTGCGTTTTTTGGGTATCGCAAGCTTGGCTGTTTTTTTCAACCCTTGTTCCACGACGATACGGGTCGCCACCATCGCTGCCATCAAGTAATAAGGCACATCAAAATAAAGCAGGCTAAGAAACGCTCCTCCAACTATATAGCCAATCAGGCTCACCTGAATCATGGTCGCCAGAGAGTATGCCCATTTGTACTCGTCCAGTTTTTCGGTGTGGCGTATGATCCATGTGCCGGTTCTCCAAGCCAGAATCCCGAGAAGAAGAAATAAGCCCAAGCCGACAAAACCATGTTCGCCCAGTGATTGGAAATAAATGCTATGCGCGGCATGTATATCAGTGGGGTCAGGGGCATACCGGGAAAAAATCTGAGGTTCATAAATCTCAAATCCACCGCCAACTAATGGGCGGTCCTTGGCCAAGTTAAAGGCCATCCACCACGCGTTAAAACGCCCTTGGACAGATCCATCTTCTTCGTAGGTATTGATGGTGTCCATCCTTTCTCCCCATTTATCGGGCATGAACATGATGGCCACCGGAATCACCAGTAAGATCAACAAACTGACAGAGGCTTTGTTCCGACTCTTCATCCACAGGAACCCTCCCATGGCAAGAATTGCCAATAGCGCTCCCCGAGAATAAGAACCGAGAGCTGCTGCTGCACATAGAAAAATTGCAATGGTCAGACCCCTGCGCGTCCATTTGTTCTGCGAGGTGACTTGTAAATAGTGCATTAGCGGAATAGTCATTATGATAGCCAGTGCTATTTCGTTATTCCCCCCTATGAACGTACCTTCTGGGCCCAAGACTAAATCTACCCCTCCGCTTTTAATGGTGAAAATACCGCCTTTTACGCCGTAATACCCTAAAGAAATGACCAGTATCCATATCAAGAGTTGTATATGTTGCTTAGTTTTTATTAGCATCAAGGTAAGGAAAATCATCAACATGATCTTCATAACCTTGACCCACTGCACATACACCAGCTCGGGATATAAAGCGAAGACAGTAGTTACATTTATCCATAATACGAAAGCAAGTAAAACCCACGTAATCGGCGTTAAAGGCAAGTCTCTTGGTTCCTTGGTAAAAACCCAGCTAACTAACGTCACCCCGGCGATAATCGCGGCAAAAGGGAATGAGGTAGCGAATCCCCAGCCTTGCGTGTGAGGGTTCATGACGCTGATCCAGACCCACATCAGAATGCCGATATACGGTTTTTTAAAAATGAAGGGCAGCGAACCGAATACGATTAGGGTAACAAGAATGTCTCTCATGGATGATTTGATCCGAAAGGATGCTCTGTTAGACGGCTTCTTGCATGGAATCTGTAGCTGCGAGGCTGCGGGACCAATAACGGTATATCACCGAAGGTACATGCAGCAGGTACGCGTGTTCCGCCTTCCCGAAGTGCATTAAAAGCATGAATAGCCGCATATGGCCGTAACGAAGGAATTCGCGAGAAAAACCGGATTCACAGAGGAGTTTTCGCGCTCCAGACAAGGCGGCATCAGATTTGTCCTTACTTTCTCCGAGGGTAGATTCGCTATCCCACTGGTAAGACAGCTTTGCTGGTTGCTGAAGTGGACAAGGTACATGGTTCGGATATGCTTGCCATGGCGTTTCCAGAACGCCGGGGGGGAAGCATTTGAGCCATTCAAGATAAAAAACATGGCGCAGAAAAGGATCAATTGCCTCACGCAACACTTCTGTCATGAACTCGCCATCAAAAAATGGCATTTCAAATTCAATTCGCGTCAGGTCCAGATTTTCAAAGTGGTTGAACATGTGCCTGCGCTGGTCGTTTAGCATCAGAAACAAATGAAAAATACGGCCGGGATCGGCGGGCTGCACAGATTTCAATTCAGACAAGATGCCTTGGTTAACCATGTCAGCGAGTGCTGTAGCGATATGCCTCTTAAGGAGTTTGACGGGAAGGCCCCATCGGTTGTACGACATGAACTTGTCTACTGCACCCTGCAAATCGCCCGCTCGTGTTGCCGCGATGATATCTGGATTGAGATATACGTGCCCCAGCCCGACGCTTCCTCCATCGCCAGACCAGACAACGCAAGGGTGTTGGGGGGCGTGTGCAAGATATTCGGCAGAGTTCAGCCAGTCGCGGACGGTGGCTTTGCTATAGGGGTCGCCCTCGACTAGTGCCCGCTGTTGTAGATAGGAGTGATGTGAGCCCAATCTGTCTGCCGCAAGTTGGCCAAGTACCTGATCCTGACTACCGGGCGGGCCAAAATTTGCTGTGAATACCTTCGCACCAGCGCCCTTTAGGGCGGCAACGATCGCGCGCGAGTCCAAGCCGCCGCTCAAGAACGCGGCTGCCGTTTTTTGTTCGCCAAGGCGAACTTTGACGGCATCTTGAAAATGTCGATATATCCGTTCAGACGGGAGGATATCCGATGGCGCTGGCGCGGGGAGTTCATCCCAGCGCCAGTAATTCTGGCGCCGTAATCCATCGGCATCAACGCTGACTACTTCTCCGGCAAGAAGAGAGAAAATATTTTGGTAAGGGGTACGGTCTGAAAGTGGATAGCCATAACAAGCTGTCTCTGCCGTGCCCAGAAGGTTAATGGATTTTTTGCAAAATGACACAGCTTCCAAAATTCGCAACGCAGTAGCAAACACTATGTAATCCGGCGACACCCAGCAATAAATTGGCCTGATACCCAGTTTGTCTGTTATCAGGTGCACCCTGTGGGCGGAGCTCTCATAGACGACTGCACAAAAAGTGCCTCGGCATGAACGCAAGCTGTGATGCTGACCGGTTACCAAATCGCACGCTATGGTTTGTATGCTTTCAGAACGTGGCAATGGCATTGCGTCTGGGAGTGTCTGGAGTATGGGGTCGCCAGCTACAAATGCCGTCAGGTCGGAGCTGAAAAAATTTCCTGGAATCCCCAATGCACCGATATCGGCTTTGACAACAAAAAATCCGTCTTCCGTTAACTCCTGCAGAGTACCTATATCGTCTGGATGGCGGGACACCGAAACCCGAAGTTCCTCCATCAAGCGGGGAGGTATATGCTGGCCGGGTCGGCGTACGAAAACTCCTGCGAAGATTGACATAATATCCTCTGGGAACAGCTATTTCGAACTCACGATAACTGCTGCGTTCGCAGTGAAAATGGCCGTATTTTAGAAAATTTTTTCATATTGCCGTCATCCATAACCACCAGCTAAAGGTAAGTGATGTGATTCCGATTCTGCAGCCTGAAAAACTAAGAAGCGTTCGATCTCTCCATTAATCACCCCTATTTCATGAACGCTAACATCAATCAGAGTAGCGCTAAAACGGGCCATTAAATTGACGCTTTTCCTTCAGTACCGGCTAGTGCAAAAAACCAGTAAAGTAAAAGATATTTTACAATTTCCAAGCCAAAGGCGTTAATGATTATTATCAAACTTATATGATTTATGCCTCGCATTGGTAATTGCGTAATTCATCTTATTTTTTAATTTCAATTCTGCTAGCCCCATATGGCTGCTAACTTGGCAAGTCGATTGTGTGCCGGAAAATTAATTTTCTCCTCGGACTACCCAAGCGCTGTTACCGTTAAATCGATTAAATATTTTCACTGTAAATTCAAGCGTTGCCGAAGCTCCAGAACTCTTTGATTGACGCAGAAACAGAAGATCGATCCATTGAGATGCTGCCATAAAAGCGGAAAGGCAAAAGGCCGTCGGGCAATTCTGGAAATCACGCGCTGAAGATAGTAATTCCAGCGGTAATACTTGGGAGATGTGGTGCCGATAACCGTGTTCCACTTACGCACCAGAATAAACATAAAAATTTGCCATCTGGAAATCAAGCGGTTCTCAACCAGGAAGTCGAAGTATGCGCTTCGCAATGCAAGATTAAGGGGGAGCCGTGGCGCCGGATACTCAAGCACGCTTGCCATCTTGACCTGACCAAACATTTCCCTTCCGAGTCCGGCGTTTTCCGCTATTCGTCGGGGAATGGGACGGTCGTAGTCCGTTCCCAATCTCCAGGGATTCATTTCCAGCGACTCGGTAATTCGCAAAATATCTTCTCGGCTTGTAGCGCCGACGTATGACAATGGCAGTTGGATATACCCGGCTTCAAGCCGAACTTCGGTCAATCCGTGGGTACCGAGATCGCCGCGAACCAGATCCCCGTTGATTGTCCCCGGCTTGTCAGCGCTGTAGCTTGCCGTGTACCAGATTTCACCAAGAGAACCTGTCAGCAATATCGTGGGCTGTGTGACATGAGTACCGATCTGTTGCAGGTTGAAGTCGCCATTGTCGTCAATTGCCGCATAGAACAAAGCCTCATGTTCAGAATCATTTTCTAGCGCACGGCGTTCAATCTGCATGCAGGGTAAACCGAATTTCTCGCATATTTGTGTTCCGTCATCATTTACCTCAAGATTCTGATCTTGGGTTGCAAGGAGGCCGCGTGCCTTGCCTTTTGAAACGGTGAATACAAGATCGATGTCATGATCTTTGGCGATGGCATTTATGGCGCTACTATCGTAGCCTCTTGATTGCGTCGAAAATATCGCCATCGGACGCTTTCGATTTATATCCCTGGCATTTTTTGCGAGGCGTTCATAGCTGCTCGACAGATAATTGAAATACTCTGCAAAGCTGGCAAACCGCGGGGCTAAAGGCTTGTCTATTTCTGCAATCCCCTCCGCGCTTACGCGCAAGTTGCGATACATCAGGCGATTCACTGCACCTTTGTTTGTGGGGATACTCTTCCGATAATTATTGATGCCTAACGCTATCGAATTATTGATTTCACTGTAATTCAAGCAATGTTTGTCCAACTGATCGTTCAAGCATGCCAATAAGAGGGGTAATGAATTGGAAATGTGAACGACACGGCCGTCATCGATCACCGTCCAGTATAAATAATCGGTCGTCGCTGCACTGGAAACAAATGTTATCTCTTCCCCGCGAATAATGGCGCCGCTCCCAAAAATACAAGCGGTACGATCAAAGGAGCTCGATGAAAAATTGTCGTCGGCGACTCCTTCTAGGAATCCGTTATTCAGAATCTCAACCCAGTCTCCGATGGTGGCAGAAATCGTCTGTTTCTGAGGTTCGACTTTGGCGCTCCAGGCGAGCTTGGGCATTCCACTATTGTGAATAAAATCAATCCGCATTCCTCTTCCCCTATTCAATAAAGCGGCAAGATTTACCTGCACATGATTGCAGCACTTTCGTACAGAAATATTGCACCGAAAATAGCGGGTACAGATAGAACCAAGCAGCAGAATTCAAGCTCGACGACGAGATCTGAAATGGTCTTTGCGTCTTTCCGGTATCTGGATGTCGTTCTGGCCAGTAATTCCGAGTTCTGGTTGATGCTAGATGATATATTGACAATAAAATTTGATTGAGCTCAAGCAACGAAAGGTTAGTGCAGTCTTTGCTGATAGGGTGAAATTTTCATGCTGTCAGAAGCGATTAATGGCGCCATATAGCAATAGACGAATCAACTCTTTATATGGGAGGGGCAAGTAGTCGATTCTGTTGTTACCGATTCAACGCGCGGCAATCATTGAATTTCCGCCATGGCAGGGGGGTGTAAATAGTTTTGTGTAATCGGTCATTTGGCAGGAGACTGCCACCTACAAGGAAAAACATGACCAAACGCAAAGTTACCCAACCCGACCTGATTGATCTTTTGCTCGCCGATTACAAGAAACCGGAAGACCTGATCGGCGAGAACGGGATTTTAAAACAGCTCACCAAGGCCATCGTAGAGCGCGCATTGCAGGCTGAGCTGGCTGCCCACCTGGGCCACGACAAGCATGAACCCGTGGCCAACGAGAGCGGCAACACCCGTAACGGCAGCAGCGCCAAGACGCTCAAGGGCGACTTCGGCGCCTTGCCAATCGAGATTCCGCGCGACCGCGACGGCAGCTTCGAGCCGCTTCTCATTGCCAAACATCAGACCCGCTGGACCGGCTTCGACGACAAGATTCTGTCGCTGTATGCGCGCGGCATGACGGTGCGGGAGATTCAAAGTCACCTCGAAGAGATGTACGGCACCGCGGTCTCACCGACGCTGATCTCGTCGGTGACAGATGCCGTCATGGACGAAGTCAAGGCATGGCAGGCGCGCCCTCTGGATGCGCTGTACCCGATCGTCTATCTCGACTGCATTCATGCCAAGGTGCGCGACAGCGGCGCGGTGCGGGTCAAGGCCGTGTATCTGGCACTGGGCGTGAACCTCAATGGCGACAAGGAATTGCTGGGACTGTGGGTGGCCCAGACCGAGGGCGCCAAGTTCTGGCTGCAGGTTGTCACCGAACTGAAGAACCGCGGCGTGCAGGACATCTTCATTGCCTGTGTGGATGGCCTTAAAGGCTTTCCAGAGGCGATTGAAGCAGTGTTTCCAAAGACGGCTGTGCAGCTGTGTATCGTGCACATGGTGCGTTACAGTTTGAACTTCGTGGGCTGGAAATTGCGCAAGACGGTTGCGGCCGATCTGCGCACCATTTACCAGGCAGCGACCGCCGAAGAAGCGGAAATGCGTCTGGCAGAATTCGATGCCAAATGGGGCGTGGATTATCCGTCGATCGTGCAGTCCTGGCAACGCAATTGGCCGCGCATCGTCCCGTTCTTCGACTACCCGGCAGAAATCCGGAAGGTGATTTATACGACCAATGCAATCGAGTCCGTCAACATGAGTCTGCGCAAGGTCACCAAAAGCAGAGGCTCATTTCCCAATGACGATGCGTTGATCAAGCTGTATTATCTGGCACTGCGCAACATCAGCAAGAAGTGGACGATGCCGATCCAGAACTGGAAAGCTGCTCTGAATCGCTTTACCATCATGTTCGATGAGCGTATGCCGCAGCATTAAACGATTTCCCGATTACACAAAATCGCGGACACCCTCCGCGTTTGAGTTTTGGTATTTAGCGTTCGTATTTAGCGTTTATATTTGCCGGAATAAATATCCTGCCCGGCTTCATTGATTTGACGGCGCAATGCACTACGCTCTTCCGGCGTCATCCGGCTATTGTTTCTGGGGGATGCGCGCTCATTGGAATCGCCTCTGTTGCGCTCGCGCTCAGGGGCTTGCAATGTGCGTTCGTTTTCGTATTGCTGTTGTCCCTGATCCTGCTGGCGCGCATTCCGGCTTCGCCCCGAATCGGCGTGCGCACCCGCCATTCCCGCTAGCAACAGGAGCGTGAGAAAAATGCTTTTGCATGGTATCTTCATTAGGGTTTCTTTCTAGGCTTACCGCATGAATTCCAGTGTAGGCCGCTTTGTCCCGCGTTCTAAGCGCCATACGGTAAAGTGTGTAACTGTTTGTAATGCTTTGCGACTTCGCATTTTCGCAGCATCTTTATGACGTTACCATCACAACATGAACATAACTAACTCTTCCATGACGTCCAATAACCAAAACAATGATTCCCATCAAGCCAAAATCATGGTGGTGGATGACGACGTGCGCTTGCGCGATCTGTTGCGCCGCTACCTGACCGAACAGGGCTTTCATGTGGTTACGGCCGAACATGCGACGGCGATGAACAAGCTGTGGTTGCGCGAGCGCTACGATTTGCTGGTGCTTGACCTGATGTTGCCGGGTGAAGACGGGCTGTCGATCTGCCGCCGCCTGCGCGGTGCGGGCGACACCACGCCGATCATCATGCTGACCGCCAAAGGCGAAGACATCGACCGTATTATCGGGCTGGAAATGGGCGCTGACGATTACTTGCCGAAGCCGTTCAACCCGCGCGAGCTGGTGGCGCGCATCAATGCAGTGCTGCGCCGCAAAGGCCCGGACGAAATTCCGGGCGCACCGTCAGGCACTCCGCAGATTTTCGAGTTCGGCGGTTTCGTCCTTGATCTGGCAACCCGTTCGCTCAAGAAAGATGGCGAATCGATTGCGCTGACGACTGGTGAATTTTCGGTATTGAAAGTGTTTGCCCGTCATGCGCGGCAACCGCTGTCGCGCGAAAAATTGATGGAAATGGCCCGCGGGCGCGAATATGAAGCGTTCGACCGCAGTCTCGACGTCCAGATCTCGCGCCTGCGCAAACTGATCGAACCCGACCCTTCCAACCCGCTGTACATCCAGACCGTCTGGGGCTTGGGCTACGTCTTCATTCCCGAAGGCCAGCCGCGCTGATGCAAAGCACCAACTTCAACTGGCTGCGCAGCGGCCTGTTCTGGCGCACTTTTTTGCTGCTGGCAATTCTGATGATGATCAGCATGACGGTCTGGATCAGCTCTTACCGTGTGCTCGAACGCGAGCCGCGTGCGCGCCAACTGGGTGCGCAAGTGGTTTCCATCGTCACCATCACGCGTGCGGCCCTGACGCATTCGGCCCCCGATTTACGGCGAGAATTGCTGTTTGATCTGGCCAGCAATGAAGGCATCCGGATCTATCCGCTGGAGAGCAGCGACCGGGTGGAGCCGACGCCGGAGAGCGAAATCGGACTCGCGCTGCAGGAAAATATTCGCAGCACGCTGGGCAAGGACACCCGCTTCGCCGGCAAGGTCAATGATGTCGCCGGATTCTGGATCAGTTTCAGCATTGCAGACGATGAATACTGGCTGATGCTGGAGCGCGAGCGCATTGAAAACTTCACCAGCCTGCAGCTGCTGGGCTGGGGCGCCAGCATTTTCGCTCTGTCGTTATTAGGTGCTCTATTCATCTCCGGCCTGATCAACCAGCCGCTGGCCCGGCTGACCGCCGCCGCCCGCGCGATAGCAAAAGGCAAGCAACCGGCGCCGCTGCCGGAACGGGGTCCGACCGAAATCAGGGAAGCCAACCTCAGCTTCAACCAGATGGTCGAAGACTTGAACCAAATCGAGTCCGACCGCGCGATCATCCTCGCCGGCATTTCGCACGATTTGCGTACGCCGATCACCCGAATGCAACTCGAGATCGAAATGGCACCGTTGTCCGCAGACGCCCGGCAAGGCATGTCGTCCGACATCGCCCAGATGGATGCCATCATCGGTCAATTCCTCGATTACGCCCGGCCGGCCGATACCAAAAGTTTTTCGACGGTCGATGTATCGGCGCTGCTGCATGACTCCGCGCGGGAAGCCGCTCGCCTGCCCGACGTCAGCATCACGACTAAAATCACTGAACGCATGGAGATCAACGGCAACCTGACCGATCTCAAGCGCGTCATCAACAACCTGATCGAAAATGCGCGCCGCTACGGCAAGACCGCCGGCACCGAGACCGCCGAGATCGACATTCGCAGCACGGTTGAAAACGGCAAATCCATTCTGGAAATTGCCGACCACGGCACAGGCGTGCCGGATGCCGAAATCGATCGCTTGCTGCGTCCGTTCACCCGCATGGATACCGCGCGCGGCCAAACCAACGGAGCCGGCCTGGGGCTGGCGATCGTGCAGCGCATCGTCAAACGGCACGGCGGCCAACTACACTTGGGACGCGGCAAGGATGGGCGCGGATTGACAGTCAGGATTGCTTTTTAAGCCTGGCTTCGCATACAGCAATTCTGAACATTCAACTTCCTGCAAAACAGGTCGGATTATCTTCGATACTCTGATTGACCTGAAACCACCATTGGCAATTTTTCGCTTATAAAGGCCGGCATCTCTGCCGGCGTCATACCGAATTTATTGCCGACAATAGTATATTTTCCGCCCCTTGCGCTGTGTCAAGTTGCCCAGGCGCACATATATTTACTCTAGACCAATTATTGGTTTTTGTTTATCCTTGGAAACAGTAGGGTTTTCCCCCCTGACTGTTCTGGTATCGACAATCCAATTGTCCAATCCACGTCGTCACCCCCTTAACCTCGCGTCCGGATTGCCCTCTATCGGCCGGATTCGATGATGGCTCACCTCAGAAAGAAGAAATATGTTGCGCGTCTCCAATATGAAAATATGGGTACAACTCTTGGTCATTATCGGGGCCGCACTGCTTGTCGTATGGTCAGGCATCATCGTCTGGCAAAATCATGTCTATCGTGAAACCACCATCGGGCAGGCGCGCGGGTTTTCCCTCAGCATGCATGAAGCCACTATGGCGGGGCTCACTGGCATGATGGTGACCGGCACCGTCGATCAACGCGCGGTCTTCCTCGACCAGCTCAAGCAACTCAATGCGATACGCGATGTGCGGGTTATCCGCGGCGAAGGCGTGACCAAAGTATTTGGCGCGGGCAACGCCAAGGATGCGGCCAATCCGGATGCGCTGGAACAACAAGTGCTACGCAGCGGCAAAGAGATTATCCAGGTCGAATCCGACAGCAAGGGAGAATATCTGCGGGCAGTGCGGCCCGCTTTAGCCCTGAAAAACTATTTGGGCAAGAACTGCATTTCCTGCCATCAAGTGGCAGAAAACACCGTGCTGGGCGTCGTCAGCATGAAAATATCGCTCGACGAAGCCAATACAATTATTGCCGACCAGCGCATCAAATCCATTTTCGCCGCCATCCTCAGCTGCATTCCGGTACTGCTGCTGATTTATCCCTTCATTCGCAAAGTCGTCACCCAGCCGCTGGAGGCCGGTGCGAAAGTTATCCATGGCATTGCAGCAGGCGATTTGACGCAGAGAATCGATATCAAGTCGACCAACGAAATTGGAAAAATGCTGTTAGGGCTGAAAGACATGAATGACAGTCTGGTGCGGATTGTCGGCGAAGTGCGCTCCGGCACCGAGACCATAGCCACCGCGTCGAGCCAGATCGCAGCCGGCAATCTCGACCTGTCTTCGCGCACCGAACAACAAGCGAGTGCGCTGGAAAAAACCGCCTCTTCGATGGAAGAACTGACGTCGACCGTCAAGCAAAATGCCGAGAATGCGCGCCAGGCCAACCAGCTGGCCGCATCGGCATCGAACGTGGCCGTCAAAGGCGGCGCCGTAGTATCGCAAGTAGTCGATACGATGTATTCGATCAATGAATCGTCCCGGAAAATCGTCGACATCATCGGCGTTATCGACGGCATCGCGTTCCAGACCAATATTCTGGCGCTGAATGCGGCAGTCGAGGCGGCGCGCGCCGGCGAACAAGGCCGCGGCTTCGCGGTGGTCGCCACCGAAGTGCGCAGCCTCGCGCAGCGCAGCGCCAGTGCCGCCAAGGAAATCAAATCGCTGATCGGCGACTCGGTCGAAAAAGTCGAAGCCGGCGGCAAGCTCGTCACCGAAGCCGGTGCGACGATGGACGAGATCGTTGCCAGCGTCAAACGCGTCACCGACATCATGGGTGAAATCAGTGCGGCCAGCCGGGAGCAGGAAGCCGGTATCGGAGAAATCAATCAGGCCATCACCAATATGGATGGCATGACGCAACAAAATGCCGCACTGGTCGAAGAAGCCGCCGCTGCTGCCGGATCGCTGCAAGATCAGGCCGATAATCTGGTGCAAGTGGTCAGCTTGTTCAAACTCGATGACATGCACACGACGACAGCGAGGACACCGATTGCCAAACAGCAACGTCCAGTGTCCACGCAAGCCGCTGTCAAGCCGCTCGGCAAAAAACCGGGTGCAGTCAGAATCGCGTCGCACACTCCGGCAAAGACAAATGACGAATGGGAGGAGTTCTAAACAGCGCCGATACCGTACGCGGGCGAAAAACAAAACGCCCGTGCCCAATTCCGGCAAACCGCCGGGCAATTCCAGCAGTTGCGCACGGGGCGTCATGCGCACCGCTGCAATTTCG
>Ga0366770_1010_pt1 | contig 21338 bp, 24 predicted proteins | sample BONcelHN113001C9_FD_207086 | JGI IMG/M metagenome (GOLD analysis project Ga0366770, IMG submission 207086) | Enriched cells from coal bed in the Powder River Basin, Montana, United States - BONCAT cells N11 rep2 HSBNCT.N11.300.1.C9 ...
ACAGCCCTGAGAACATTGGCCACTTCGGGCTTTCGTACGATTCTTATGCCCACTTCACCAGCCCGATCCGTCGCTATCCTGATCTGCTGACCCATCGTGCCATCAAGGCCGTTCTGCAAGGCAAGCGCTACGATCCGAAAGGCATCGATACCAGCGCGCTGAACACGATGCTGTCGCCTGCCGCGCGCAAGAAGCATGCGCAAGACCAGGCAGAAGGCAAGAAGAAGGCGGAAGGCGATCTCGCGATCTGGGAAGCGCTCGGCATTCACTGTTCCGCAAACGAGCGCCGTGCCGACGAGGCTTCGCGCGATGTGGAAGCATGGCTGAAGTGCTATTTCATCCGCGACAAGCTCGGTGAAGAGTTCACCGGCATCATCACCGGCGTGACAACCTTCGGGATTTTTGTACAGCTCGATACACTATTCATCGAAGGCATGGTGCATGTGACGGAACTTGGCGCGGATCATTTCAAGTTCGACGAGGCGCGACACGAATTGCGCGGCGAGCGCACCGGTATCCGTTACCAGTTGACCGATCGTGTCACGGTACAGGTCAGTCGGGTAGACCTGGATGCGCGGAAGATCGATCTGCGTCTGGTCAGTGAACCGGGGATACGCACCGTGCTGAAAAACGAAGCGCGCCGCGCGGAGACTGAACATCACGCACGCGCTGCCAAACGCACTGCGCCGAAGAACGATATCGATACCGCTTCGCAACAGAAAACAAAGGCGAAACGTAACGCAGCAGCGCCCGCCAAACGTGCGGCGAAATCAGGCAGGAAGAAGCGATAGAACATGAAGAGCAAGATGATTTTCGGCTTTCACGCCGTCACGGCGCGATTGCGGCACGAAGCCTCTTCGATCGAGGAAATATACGTTGATGCAGATCGTCGCGATCCGCGCATGAGGGAGTTGATTCGTGCGATCCAGGCCGCAAACGTCAGGATGATTCAGGCGGATGACGCGCGCCTCAATGCCATTGTCGGTACACGGCGGCACCAGGGCGTGGTGGCCAAGGCGGGCGAGTTGTCGCTTGCACGCAATCTGGACGAACTGCTGGATATTATTGAAGGTCCTCCCTTGCTGCTCGTGCTGGACGGCATTACCGACCCGCACAACCTCGGCGCCTGCCTGCGCGTGGCCGACGGCGCCGGCGCGCATGCCGTCATCGCGCCAAAGGATCGCGCAGTCGGCCTGAATGCGACGGCGGCGAAGGTGGCCAGCGGTGCAGCAGATACCGTGCCCTATATCACCGTGACCAACCTCGCTCGAACGCTGCGCGAGTTAAAAGAGCGTGACATTCAGCTCATTGGCACAGACGATACGGCCGACAAGGGTCTGTACGAAGCGGATTTTTCCGGACCAGCTGCGCTCGTGATGGGCTCGGAGGGCGAAGGTATGCGACGCCTGACACGGGAGACCTGCGATGTGCTGATCCACATTCCCATGGCAGGTTCGGTCGAAAGCCTCAATGTGTCGGTTGCATCAGGTGTATGCCTGTATGAAGCGCGCAGACAGCGCATTACCACCCGGCGCTGACCGCCCCCTTGGCTTGCTCCGGGGGTACCGATTACCAGCTACTATTGCGTCTCCGTTCATTTTTGCCCGGTTACTTCATGTTCAGTCGTATTCGCGAAGATATCGCCAACATCATGACCCGCGACCCCGCTGCCCGCAGCGTGTGGGAGGTCGTGACCTGCTACCCGGGTCTGCATGCGATTGTCATCCAACGGCTGGCCCACTGGTTCTGGACGCATGATTGCAAGTGGCTTGGGCGCTTCACCTCGCACATCGGACGTTGGCTGACCGGGATCGAAATTCATCCCGGCGCGCTCATCGGTCGGCGCGTGTTCATCGATCACGGTTTTGGCGTCGTCATTGGCGAGACGGCGGAGGTTGGCGACGACTGCACCATCTACCAGGGCGTGACGCTGGGCGGCACCTCGCTAAGCAAGGGCGCCAAGCGTCATCCTACGTTGGGCAACGGCGTGATCATTGGCGCCGGTGCGCAAGTGCTTGGGTCGTTTTCCGTGGGGGAGGGCGCGAAAGTCGGCTCTAACGCGGTGGTCGTTAAGGAGGTGCCGCCCGGCGCGACAGCGGTGGGCAATCCAGCGCGTATCATTCTGAAGGAAACCGGCAACCCGCGCGACGATGCTGCGGCGCGCATGTTCGCCGCGTACGGCGTGACGCCCAACGGGGACGATCCCTTGTCCAAGGCGCTGCACGGCCTGATCGACAATGCTGCGACCCAGGAGCATCAGATCGAAAAAATCCTGGCCGCGCTCAAGTGTGCGGGAATCGACTGCGAAACCTTGCACGAATCCGAAAAATTCAATCCCGAACAGCTGAACAAGCTGGTTGAATAAGCTGCCCGTCTTGGGCGCAGCGATTCAGCCTGCGTGCAGCAGACCGACGCTCATTCGGTGTAATTTCCCATTGCCATCCATCGCCAGCCAGTCACCTCGCGGCTGCCCATGGTCCAGATCCCAATCGGATAAGACGTAACGCACCAGCGCGCTGCCGCCGCAGCGTGCTTCATGCCGCGCGGGGCGATGCGTGTGCCCGTGGATCATCGTCGTCACGGCGCTTTTTTCAAACAACTCTGCGATAGCGCCCGGATTCACATCCATGATGTCGTAAGATTTGCCGCGCTGCGCTTCCCTGCTACCCGCACGCAACGATGCAATGATTGCCTTGCGCTCAGACAGGGGCAGGGAGAGGAATTGTCTCTGCCAACTCTCGTCGCGCACCTGTGCGCGAAAATGCATGTAGGCCTGGTCGTCGGTGCAATAGGCGTCGCCATGTGTCAGAACAAGCGGCTTGCCGCTGATGACGACAATCGTGGGATCGGGCAGCAATACTGCGCCACTCTCAGCTGAAAATCGTTCGCCGGCGAGGAAATCCCGGTTGCCGGCTATCCAGTAAATCGCAACGCCGCCTTGATGCAATGCATTGAGCGCCTCGACGATGTGTCGATTGAACGCATCTTCAAGGTCGTCATCGCCCGCCCACGCTTCAAAGATATCGCCAAGCAGATAAAGCTGCTGCGTGCGGCGCGCATGCATATGAATAAAATCAAGGAAGGCCTGGGCTGTACGCGGCATGCCGGACTGCAGGTGCAGGTCGGAAGCAAAAAGCGCAACCGTTTCCGGTTGCGCTTTCGTCTCTGATCCTGGAAATGACGATGAAGTCATTTGTGCGAAATCCGGTGTCGCCTAGACGACTTCAGCTTTTTCGATAATAACGTCTTCTACCGGCACGTCAGCATGCATGCCGCTCCGTGTTGTCTTGACTGCGCGGATTTTGTCGACCACGTCCGTGCCGTCGGTCACTTTCCCGAATACGCAGTAACCCCAGCCATCCTGGCCCGGATAATCGAGGAAGCTGTTGTTGTTGATGTTGATGAAGAACTGCGCGGTCGCCGAGTGCGGCGCGGAAGTGCGGGCCATTGCAACCGTATAGTGTTCGTTCTTCAGGCCGTTCTTGGCTTCGTTTTCAACCGGATCCTTGGTCGGCTTTTGTTTCATGCCGGGCTCAAAACCTCCGCCCTGGATCATGAAGCCATCGATAACGCGGTGGAAAATCGTGCCGTTGTAATAGCCGGCGTCGACATAGGCCAGGAAATTTTCGACGGTTTTTGGCGCCTTGTCCGCGTCGAGTTCAAGTTTGATGTTGCCGTAGTTCGTGGTGAGGATGACAGCCATGACGATAGTCCTTTATATAAACGATAGTCAGTTGAAGTTAGTTGATCAGGCTTGCGGATTGAATGATGACCGGCTGCAGCGGAACATCCTGGTAGGGGCCCACGGTTCCGGTCGGGACCTGTTTGATCTTGTCGACGACGTTCATCCCCTTGATCACTTTGCCGAACACCGCATATCCCCAACCGTCTTGCCCCGGATAGTTGAGAAACGCGTTGTCCCTGGTGTTAATAAAGAATTGTGCCGTGGCCGATTGCGGATTGCCGGTGCGTGCCATGGCGATCGTGTACGCGTCGTTACGCAGGCCATTGCTCGCCTCGTTCCTGATCGGCGCCCGCGTCTGTTTTTCCTGCATATTTGCGCTGAAGCCGCCGCCCTGGATCATGAAGCCGGGGATCACGCGGTGAAAAATCGTGCCGTTGTAGTGGCCGCTTTTCACATATTGCAGGAAGTTTTCCGTCGAGACGGGCGCCTTTTCGCGGTTCAATTCAAGAACGATGTCGCCCACATTCGTCTTGAGCAAGACGCGCGGGTCATCCGCAGCCTGCACGGGCAGTGCGGCAGACAAGGCGATTGCTGTGAACGACAGTAAGGTGCGACGGCGGAATGGATTCATATATTTCCCGTGAGACGGCCGGCTGGGCGACGAATTTCATCAGCGAAATCCGTCCGCGCGGAGTTGCATCGACGGCGACGGCGGCATATCATGCCGTCCCCGCGCAGAGAATAACGATGTGGTTTGATAGCACGCGGGCCGCGGACTTTTGTCCGGATGGTGCCGTTTTTATCGGTGCTATACTTCCCGCGAAAATGTGCATTTTATCAAAAGAAGTAAGCGCAAAGTGTTTCACGGAGCTTGTCGCTTCGATACATTGAATCACTTTCTGCGCCGCGCTGGCGCCGTTTTCCGCGACAAGCGTTCCGATACTGACACTCATCAATGACCGTCCTGAAGATCTATAACACGCTCGCGCGCGAGAAGCAGCCCTTTACGCCGATCGATGCCGGCAAGGTCCGCATGTACGTGTGCGGGATGACCGTGTACGACTATTGTCATATCGGGCACGCACGTGTGATGGTGGTGTTTGACCTGGTGCAGCGCTGGATGCGGGCGTCGGGTTACGAGGTGACTTATGTGCGCAATATCACCGATATCGACGACAAGATTATCCGGCGCGCCGCCGAAAACGGCGAGTCGATTTCGCAGCTGACACAGCGTTTCATTGCAGCGATGGATGAAGACGCGGCAGCGCTCGGCGTGCAAAAACCGGATCATGAGCCGCGCGCGACCGAGTATGTGCCGCAGATGCTGGGGCTGATTGATGCGCTGGAGAAAAACGGACTGGCGTATCGCTCGACAGATGGGGACGTCAACTATTCGGTTCGGGATTTTCCGGGTTACGGAAGGCTCTCCGGCAAATCGCTGGAAGATTTGCGCGCCGGCGAACGCATCGATGTGAATGCGGGCAAGCGCGACCCTCTGGATTTCGTGCTGTGGAAGGCGTCCAAGGCGGCGGAGCCGGAGGAAGTCAAATGGCCGTCCAAATGGGGCAGCGGGCGTCCCGGCTGGCATATCGAGTGTTCTGCAATGGCATGCGAGTTGCTCGGTGCGCATTTCGACATTCATGGCGGCGGCGCAGACCTCCAGTTTCCGCATCATGAAAACGAAATTGCACAGTCAGAGGGTGCGAACCGCCAACCCTTCGTCAACTACTGGATGCACAATGGATTCGTTCGCGTCGACAACGAGAAGATGTCGAAATCATTGGGTAATTTCTTCACCATTCGCGAGGTGCTGGAAAATTTCGATGCCGAGGTCGTCCGGTTTTTTATCCTGCGCGCACATTACCGCAGTCAACTGAATTACTCGGATGCGCATCTGGAAGACGCGCGCAACGCATTGACTCGCATGTATACCGCGCTCAAGGAGGTGCCGCCCGGCGCCATGCCGCTCGACTGGGGCGAGCCGCACGCGAGGCGGTTTGCGGACGCCATGAACGACGACTTCAACACGCCGCTCGCGGTCGCCGTATTGTTCGAGCTCGCCAACGAAGTCAACAAGCAGAGATCGCGGATGCTCGCGCGCCAGTTGGCGGGTTTGGCTGGTATAGTCGGCCTTTTGCAGCGTCCGCCGCTGGAATTTCTTCAGGCGGCACCGGCACGCGGTGAGGATGGCCTGAAGGCGTTTGTCGCCGCACAGATTGCGGCGCGCGCGGAGGCGAAGACCAAACGGAATTTTGCCGACGCAGATCGCATTCGCGCGGAGCTTCTGGAAAAAGGCATCATTCTGGAAGACAAGCCGGGCGGCTTGACGGAATGGCGAAGGGCGTAAGGGTATGGCGAAAACGATTGCTGAACGGCGCATGCTGCCTCCCTACTGGGAGGATGCGAAGGCCGAGCTGATGAAGCGTGACCGCATCATGCGCAAATTGATTCCGCAGTTTGGCGACTTGCATCTGGTCGGCCGCAATGAACCTTTCACAACGCTGGCGCGCTCGATTATCGGGCAGCAGATTTCGGTGCGGGCCGCGGACAGCGTCTGGCAGCGATTTCTTGAAGTTTGTCCAAAGTGCACACCGGCCCAGGTCCTCAAGGCAGGCGACAAGCTGAGTGTGTGCGGACTGTCGAAGCGCAAGGCCGAATATATTCTGGACCTGGCGGACCACTTTAAGGAAAAGCACGTCCACTGCGATAAATGGGCAGAGATGGACGACGAGGATGTGATTGCCGAGTTGATCCAGATTCGCGGCATCGGGCGCTGGACAGCGGAGATGTTTTTGATATTTAATCTGCTCCGGCCGAATGTGCTGCCGCTGGACGACGCCGGGCTGCTGGCCGGTATCAGCCGCAATTATTTTTCCGGTGAGCCGGTTTCCCGCAGCGACGCACGAGAAGTCGCTGCGAACTGGGAACCTTGGCGTACCGTGGCGACCTGGTATTTGTGGCGCAGTCTCGAGCCCGTACCGGTGAGCTACTAATCGGTATCCACCCTAAATCCCTCGTGTTGATCACAAGGAGGCACGATGAGTAAAACAACTTTCCTGGGCTTTGAGCAGCCAATTGCCGAGCTCGATTCCAAGATCGAGGAATTGCGTTTCGTACAGGACGACTCGGCCGTCGATATTTCCGAAGAGATCGACCGCCTGTCGAAGAAGAGCCAGCAACTGACCAAGGACATTTACGCCAAGCTCACGCCGTGGCAGGTGTCGCAGATCGCGCGCCATCCGCAACGTCCGTACACGATGGATTACGTGAACGAAATCTTTACCGACTTTCACGAACTGCATGGCGACCGCAGCTATGCGGACGACTTGTCGATTGTCGGCGGTCTTGCGCGTTTCAACGGCATGCCATGCATGATTATCGGCCACCAGAAGGGGCGCGACACGAAGGAGCGCAGCATGCGCAACTTCGGCATGCCAAAACCGGAAGGCTATCGCAAGGCAATGCGCTTGATGAAGCTGGCTGAGAAATTCGGTTTGCCCGTGTTCACTTTTGTCGATACTCCGGGCGCGTTTCCCGGTATTGACGCGGAAGAACGCGGCCAATCAGAAGCGATCGGCCACAATCTTTATGTCATGGCGGAACTGAAGGTGCCGCTGATTGCGACCATCATCGGTGAGGGCGGTTCCGGTGGTGCGCTCGCCATTGCTGTCGGTGATGCCGTGCTGATGCTGCAGTATTCGACGTATTCGGTGATCTCGCCGGAAGGGTGTGCGTCGATTCTCTGGAAGTCTGCCGAACGCGCAGCGGATGCCGCAGAGGCGCTTGGCTTGACCGCCCACCGGTTGAAGGCAATGGGATTGATTGACAAGATCATCACCGAGCCGCTGGGTGGTGCGCATCGCGATCCGAAACAGATGGCCGCGATGGTCAAGCGCGCATTGGCCGATACGCTGCGTCAGCTGCAGGGTATGAAAACCAAGGACTTGCTGGCGGCCCGACACGAAAAGCTGATGAGCTACGGCAAGTTCAAGGAAATCACGACACCGGAATGATGCGTGCAGCGTGATCACCGCCTTTCCGTCGAGGATACATTCGAACGCGCGTTAGGAGAAATCCGGACGCGCGTTTCCGTTTCGTCGCCTGCCATTGCGGTCGCCTATAGCGGGGGACTCGACTCTGCGGCGCTGCTGCATCTCGCCCATCGCTATGCACAGCAGCAGGGCACGCATCTGGTGGCTTTTCACGTGCACCATGGGATCAGCGCGAACGCCGACCACTGGATCGCGCATTGCCGCGATCAATGCGCGGTTTTGGGTGTCCCATTCGACTTCCGGCAAGTCGATATGACGGGAAGCGGCAAGAGCGGAGTGGAAGAGGCCGCACGGCTGCGGCGGTATGCGGCACTAGGAGACTTGTGTCGAGCGCATGATGTATCGCTCCTGCTCACCGCGCATCATCTGGACGATCAGGCCGAGACGGTCTTGCTGCAGCTGTTGCGCGGTTCCGGCGTTGCCGGCCTGTCTGGTATGGATCAGGCCAATCACGCACCCGATCTCCTGGGCGATGCGCGACTGATGATGGGCCGCCCTTTGCTGCAGGTAGCACGCGTTGAACTGGAAAGTTTCGTGGGACAGCATGCGATTGCGTTTGTCGAAGACGAATCCAATCTGGATCCGCGCTACGCGCGCAACGCCTTGCGTCACCACGTGATGCCCGTCCTGCAGCAGTACTTCCCAGGATTTCAGGAGCGCTTTGCGCGTACTGCGCAGCATACGCAGGCCGCTCAAAGGATTTTGATTGATCTGGCCGCGCACGATTTGGCTGCATGTGTTGATGGTGACGCACTCGATGTGGAAAAGGTGGGGAAGCTGAACAACGACCGCATCGACAATTTGCTGCGTTACTGGTTCGGATCACGCCACATACGCATGCCGTCGACTGCCTGGCTTGCCGAATTGCGCAAGCAACTGTTCGAGGCGAAATACGACGCGCAGCTATGCGTGACCCATGCTGACTGCCATATCAGGCGCCATCGCCATCGCGTTTTCATTACGCCCAAACGAGCGCCTGACTGCCTCGCCGTCGAAGCACACACCTTTGTCTGGCAGGGGGAAACCGCGCTTCGCTCGCCACAGTTCGGCGGTACGCTCTTTTTCGAACGCGGTGAAAACGGTTTTGACCCTGAATGGCTCCGCGTGCAGCCATTGACTCTTCGCCTGCGCGGCGGGGGCGAACGCCTGAAGCTGGCACAGAACCGTCCGACCAGAACCCTCAAACATCATTATCAGGCCCGCGACGTTCCGGCGTGGGAGCGGGAACGGCTGCCGTTGCTGTTCGCCGGAAACCAATTGCTGTTTGCCGCAGGCATTGGCATGGACTGTCACTGCGCCGACAAATCCACGGAACGAATCGCGTTGCGCTGGGAATTCGATGCCGCCGATGCCGGCTGAAGTCTGGCCGGTTCGTGGCGTCCCAAAGCCGCTGCGAAGCCGCGCAAATCCTTGTTCGGCTTGTCATTCTGCCCGCCACACTGTAAAGTCGAGGGTTGATTTTTATCGCATAATCCCTTTATTCCATGGCTTTAATCGTTCACAAATACGGCGGCACGTCGATGGGCTCGACCGAGCGCATCAAAAATGTCGCGCGACGCGTTGCCAAATGGCACGACGCCGGTCATCAAATCGTGGTCGTGCCTTCAGCAATGTCAGGCGAAACCAATCGACTGATCGGCCTCGCCAAGGAAGTGATGCCGCAGCCAAACCCGCGCGAACTCGACGTGTTGGCGTCGACCGGCGAGCAGGTTTCTGTCGCATTGCTGGCCATGGCACTGCAAGCGATCGGCAAGCAGTCCGTCTCGTACGCGGGATGGCAGGTACCCATCAAAACCGACTCCGCCTATACCAAGGCCCGTATCCAGTCGATCGATGACAGCAAGGTGCGAAAGGATCTGGAGCAGGGGCGCATCGTGATCATCACCGGATTCCAGGGGGTCGATGACGAGGGCAATATCGCCACGCTGGGGCGCGGTGGTTCGGACACTTCTGCGGTGGCGGTCGCTGCGGCAATGAAGGCGCAAGAGTGCCTGATCTACACCGACGTCGACGGTGTCTATACGACCGACCCGCGCGTGGTTTCGGAGGCGCGCCGATTGAATACGGTGACGTTTGAAGAAATGCTGGAAATGGCCTCCCTGGGTTCCAAAGTGCTGCAGATCCGTTCAGTTGAATTCGCCGGCAACTACAGAATGCCAACGCGGGTGCTTTCGTCGCTTACCGATCCTATGATGCCGTTGGAAGAAGAAGCCAAGTCCGGCACCCTGATTTCGTTTGAGGAAGATACACACATGGAACAAGCCGCTATCACCGGTATCGCGTTTAACCGCGATGAAGCGAAGATCACCGTACTGGGCGTGCCGGATCGCCCCGGCATTGCTTATCAGATTCTTGGCCCGGTCGCGGATGCGAATATCGAAGTCGACATGATCATCCAGAACCAGTCCGTGGATGGCAAAACCGATTTCACCTTTACCGTGCCGCGCAACGAATATGCGAAGGCGATCGACGTCCTCAATGCGAGTGTCAAGGCACATATCGGTGCTGCGTCAATTCAGGGCGATACCAAGGTCTCAAAAGTATCGGTGGTCGGTGTCGGTATGCGTAGCCATGTGGGTATTGCATCGCAGATGTTTCGAACCTTGTCGGAAGAGGGCATCAATATCCAGATGATCTCTACATCGGAAATCAAGATATCGGTCCTGATCGACGAAAAGTACATGGAGCTTGCAGTGCGCGCGCTGCACAAGACCTTCGATCTCGACAAGGCCAACTAACTGCGAATCACATGCATCGTCCGGTTGACCGGGGATGCATGAAAAGTTATGATGCTGGACCTTCAGTGGTCTGGATCATTGAAGCGTGTGGAGACGTGGCCGAGTGGTCGAAGGCACTTCCCTGCTAAGGAAGCATACGGGCTTAAACCTGTATCGTGGGTTCGACTCCCACCGTCTCCGCCAGAGTCATCCGTGGTAAAAACAAGCCCTTAAAAGGGCTTTTGTTTTTTTCGCTGTCGACTGGCTATTCGGACCGGATGCGCACGCCGCGGAAAATGCGTCGCTTCCGCGCGGGTACCCTTGCGTTACCGTATATTCTGGTCGAGCTTGCTTCTCCAGCATCCGCACTTCATCTGCCAAGAACGTCCGTTATATTCCGGAGGAGCGGGGGAGGACAAAGGGCGGGGCGGAGGCATCTGATGGCCATCCGCCTGATCGAAGCACAACTGAAGGCACTTCCAATCTCCATTGGATAGTCCGCGCCGATGGGCTGAATGAGGCGGAACGCGCGACATCTGCTCCCTCGTGTTGAAACGGCGAAATCGCGCCAACACCACCGGTTCCCGGGAACATCGTTGCAGAATATGCATCGGCGCGGTGCGCCACTGGGCTTACACGAGGCGTTGCAGGATGTGGCACGCGCGCCGCGCCGCAAAACAGGCTGACTGCGCGTGATGTCGAACAATGCGCTGCGCGCGGTCGGCATGTATTTCCGCCGCGAATAGGACATGTCGGCGACAAGAAGCCCGAAATCCGGTTTCTCGGCCGTATCGTGGACGCTATCCTTAACGGCAATACCTTCCGGGTCGAGCAGGCCGGCTGCCGGGCAGCCACTTTCCGCGGATTGACGGTCGAGCATGACTGCGACGGCGCGCCGCTGCTCGAGGACGGCCGTGACCCGGGGCATGGCGTTCGGCGCTGCGGTCGAACGCTCCAGTGGCTTTCGCGCTGCCTTCGCGGTGAAGGCACCTTCTTCACGGCGGCGACGCACGGCATGAAAATTACAATAGCGGCGCTCGGGAAAGTATTTTTCCACCGCCCTCAAGTCCGCTGGTTTGCCGCCGTTACCTTCATGGGGATGCGGAAAATAGCGAAAATATTTTTTGCGCGCCCCCTAAAGTTCTGCCGAGTCCTGCCGTTATAGAGTTGAGGTCAACGAAAAGCGTTGCTATTTTGCAGCGAAATTGATTTCAACCCTTTAATTGAGGCTGGCAATTGCGCTCAAAAAAGGGCGCTTTTCCTTCGGTTCAAAGCTTGGTTCATAAATGGAGTGTTCGCTCCAGATGCAGTATCCATGCGCTTCTTCGCGTCATTTGAGTTGACGCGCTCATCGGCTGGTCGACGTTTGTAAGACAAACGCCTACCGGCCTGTTGTCGTTTGCTCGGTATTAAAATACCGAGTGTTGCCTATTCCGGCATAAAACTTCCCCTTGCAGAATGCATTCAACGGCCCGCACAAATGGGCCGAACCGATTCACTGCCGAGGGGGAATACCATGACGACAAACGACATCATTGCCGAAATCCGCGATGCCAATCTTGGTTATCTGATGCTGGCGCAGCAGATGATCCGCGCCGACAAGGCCACGGCGGTTTTCCGTCTTGGTATCAGCAGCGAAATTGCGGATCTGATCGAGGGGATGAATAACGCGCAAATACTGAAGCTGGCCGGCGCCAATATGATGCTGGCGCGGTTTCGTTTTGACGACGGCGCCATTCTCGGCATGCTGACCAACTATAACAAGGACCGTTCACTGGCGCATTCGCATGCGGCGATCTTGATGGCCGGGCAAGCAGTTGAGCAAATTGCCTAAGCGGTAATTTTTGTTCAATTTAGCAGGAGTCCAGCATGGCCAAGAAGAGCGTCGTCACCGAGTCACAGGAAATTCAGCTTGCGATTGAACTCATTAATCTGGGTGCGCGCCTGCAATTGCTGGAATCCGAAACCTCCCTCTCGCGCGAGCGCCTGTTAAAGCTGTACAAGGAATTGCGCGGCGTATCGCCGCCCAAAGGCATGTTGCCGTTTTCGACCGACTGGTTCATTACCTGGCAGCCGAACATTCATTCCTCGCTATTCATCAATATCCATACGTACCTGGTTGAACACGCCCACATTAGCGGCATCCAGGCCATCATCAAGGCGTACAAGCTGTATCTGGAACAGACTGAGCCGGTGGCCGACGGCGAAGCCGTGCTTTCGTTGACGCGTGCCTGGACGCTGGTGCGTTTTTTTGAAAGTAAGATGTTAACCACCGCATGCTGCAGCGATTGCGGCGGACACTTTGTCGTCCATCGCCTGGATCTGAACGCGAATTACACCTGCGGGCTCTGCCATATGCCGTCTCGGGCGGGGAAGACGAAGCGCGCAAAGGACGCTGCCCTGCTGGTTGCATAATTACGGCTTTTGAATCAAGGGCGTTTGAGTGAAAAAGACACGGCGCCAAGCCGCAGTGCCGGGCGGTCCGGCTAAGCGGTTCTTTACATTGCCCGCTGTGCGGGCTTTGTTTTTTCAGTTGATCTCCCTGGCTGCGACGATTTTTTTCAGCACCGTTCTGGACGCGTGCTTCGGCGTCAACATCAGCGCGTGGCATGCTGCGTGCCTGCAGGGAAGCGTTGCTGCCGGACTGGCGTGGTACGGCCGGCTTGCGGCTTGGTGGTTGATCATCGAGCTGTTTTTTGCGCCCGCAGTGTTGCTTGGTCTATCTGCGCAACTGCCGCCTTCGTTGTTTCTCGGCGCTTTCCTTCTCTTTCTTTTTCTGTACTGGACGACTTTTCGTACGCAGGTGCCGTTTTATCCGTCCGGTCCACGGGTCTGGGATCGGGTGGCGGATTTGGTACCTCGTGATCGCGAGGTGGCGTTCGTTGATATTGGCAGCGGCCTGGGTGGCCTGACGCTCTATCTGGCGCAGCGCTTCCCTGCCAGTCGTTTCAGCGGTGTGGAAATCGCGCCGCTACCGTGGCTTGTCAGTGTGCTGCGCGCCGGGATTGCGGGGAGCGCAGCGCGATTTTCACGGCAGGACTACCATCGGTTGCATTTTGCTCAATACGATGTGGTCTTCGCTTATCTCTCGCCGGCTGCGATGTCCGATCTCTGGCACAAGGCATGCGCAGAAATGCGAAGTGGCAGCCTGTTGATCAGTTATGAATTTCCCATCCCCGATGTCGTCCCGTCAATGGTGCTTTCTCCTCTGGCAGGCGATGCCGAATTACACATCTTTCGCATTTGAATCGACGCCCGTCGATACCTATTCAAGTTCCTGCAAATCGAGCCGTTGAGCAAACATGCTCGGTTAACAAGTCGGTCGAGTTTATATACAACAGCTGCCACATGAAGCCGGTTGCGCGATGGCAACTCTTAAGGCAATAATGACGCATACACCCTCAACGGAGCGCACGCTTGTTAGTTCTTATTGGTTATCTGGCCGTTCTGGGATCCGTTTTCGGTGGGTTTGCGCTAGCGGGCGGGCACCTGGCCGCGCTGTTTCAGCCGATTGAACTGCTGATGATTGGCGGTGCCGCTGCCGGCGCATTTTTTGTCGGTAATAACGGCAAGGCGATCAAGGCAACCATGAAGGCGATGCCTTCCATCTTCAAGGGTTCCAAGTACACTAAAGCCCTGTACATGGAACTCATGACTTTGCTGTTTGAAATTCTCAGCAAGGTGCGCAAGGAAGGCCTGATGTCGATCGAAAGCGATATCGACAGTCCGGAAGAGAGCGCGATTTTTTCCAAGTATCCCGCCGTCTTGAAGGATCATCATCTGACGGAATTCATGACCGACTATCTGCGTCTGATGGTGTCGGGCAATATGGATGCGTTCCAGATCGAAAACCTGATGGACAATGAGATCGAAACGCATCACACGGAAGGCGAGATCCCGGTGCATTGCATTGCCAAGCTGGGCGACGGTTTCCCTGCCTTCGGTATCGTGGCTGCAGTGATGGGAGTGGTGCACACGATGGAATCGGTCGGCCTGCCGCCGGCTGAACTCGGCATGCTGATCGCGCATGCGCTGGTGGGGACTTTCCTCGGTATTCTGCTGGCATACGGTTTTGTGTCGCCGCTTGCCGGCGTGCTCGAACAGAAGCTGCATGAATCTTCCAAGATTTTCCAGTGCGTGAAGGTGACATTGCTGGCGAGCTTGAACGGTTATGCACCGGCTCTCGCGGTCGAGTTCGGCCGCAAGGTGCTGTTCTCGACCGAGCGCCCTTCCTTCAGTGAACTGGAAGAGCACATCAAACAGTCGAAAACGAAATAATCGACCGTTTCACCCATAGCAAGAACAGGCAAGCTGCGCATCGCGGAGACTGAAATGGCAGAAGAAGGACTCCGTCCGATAATTGTTAAGCGCATCAAGAAAGGCGGCGGCGGCCACCATGGCGGCGCGTGGAAAATCGCGTATGCCGATTTCGTCACGGCGATGATGGCGTTCTTCCTGCTGATGTGGCTGCTGGGCTCGACCACCAAGGGCGATTTGCAGGGCATCGCCGACTACTTTGCCACGCCGTTGAAAGTCGCAATGAGCGGCGGCTCGGGAAGCGGCGATGCAACGAGCGTGATCAAGGGCGGTGGCAAGGATCTGACGCGCATCAATGGCCAGCAAAAGAAAGGCGATGAGAAGACGCCGATGACTGCGCGCTTGAGCCTCAGTGCAGTCAAGGCCGAACTGGAACGCCAGGACAACGAACGTCTGAAACGCCTGAAAGAGCGCATTGAACAGGCAATAGAAAACATCCCCAGCCTGAAGCAGTACAAGAACCAGTTGCTCATCGATATCACCAGCGAAGGCCTGCGCATCCAGATCGTCGACGAGAAAAACCGACCGATGTTCGCCTTGGCGAAAGCGGAGCTGCAGCCCTATACCAAGGTCATCCTGCATGAGCTGGCGCCGATGCTCAACGATCTTCCCAACAAGATCAGCCTGTCAGGGCATACCGACGCGACACCGTATTCAAACGGCGAAAAGAGCTATAGCAACTGGGAGCTCTCGTCCGATCGCGCAAACGCTTCGCGCCGGGAACTGATCGCCGGCGGATTGACGGAGTCCAAGGTGTTGCGCGTGGTTGGGCTGTCGTCTGCCGTGCTGTACGACGCCGAAAATCCATACAGCCCGGTCAATCGGCGCATCAGCATCATCGTCATGAATAAAAAGACGGAAGACTCGATCACCAAGGCCAACCAGACAGCCGACGTGGCGGATGAGGAAGGTGCAAAGCAAGCGGTAGAAAGCGCCGGCATGTCGGCGGGTGCGCCTGCAGTAGCGCCGGCTGACGCCGTGGCGGCGCCGGCTCCCGCTGCCAATACGGCTGTGGCATTGCCAAAATAAATATCGGCTTCTTCGGAAATCGTTGACCGGGTACGCTTCATGACTACGATACAAAAGACGTCGGCGCTGCAAATCAAGGAGCTTCTTTCGGGAGTGTCCGAGCACGGCAATCGGCATCTGACCGAGGCCGAGACGGATCTCATCCAGACGAACATTCTGTTGAAGGAAGCCATCTCGAAACTGAGTGCAAGCTTCATGGCGATTCATGAAGCGGTCGAGGCGCAACGGCAAATGGTGGAGGCGGTTCTAGCGAATCAAGATGTTGATAACGGAGCCGCAGCCGCGTTACAGGCTCATTCTCTGCAGGTCGGTGTTCATGTGAATGCGGCGGTGACCGGCCTGCAATTTCAGGACATGACCAACCAGTTGATTACCCGTACCATGCGTCGCGTTATCGGCTTTCGCGATGTGCTGGTCGCGATGGGCGTCGAGAGCGATGCGCTCCCCGTGGAAATCGACGAGGCCGCGTTGACGCTACTGGTCGGGAAGATTGCTGAAGCGATGCAGGCAAGAAGTACGATACTGGAAAACGAGCTATGGAAAGCCGTGTGCCAGACGCACATGGAAAGCGGCGATATCGAATTGTTTTAGCATGCGGGTATTTGGTAAAACGAATGCTGCGTGAAACGAAAATGGAGTAAATGGAAATGGCGAAAACGATATTGGCAGTCGACGATTCCGGGTCGCTCCGTCAGATGGTGGTATTCAGTCTGCGCGCGGCCGGTTATCAGGTGACCGAGGCCGTGGACGGCCAGGACGGCCTCGACAAGGCAAAGGCGCAGGTCTTCGATCTGGTTCTTACTGATCAGAACATGCCGCGCATGGATGGCTTGTCGCTGATTCGCGCTTTGCGCGCCTTGTCGACTTACCAGAGGATACCGATTCTGATGCTGACCACGGAATCAAGCGACGAAATGAAGGCAAAGGGACGCGCTGCAGGCGCGAACGGATGGCTGGTAAAGCCTTTCGATCCGCAGCGCCTGACCGAAGTCGTTAAAAAAGTCATTGGCTAGCGCGATGTGCACCGCACCTCGCAAAGCATGAGAACGGAGTAAGGAATCATGACCATCGACATGAGCCAGTTCTTCCAGGTGTTTTTCGACGAAACCGAAGAACTGCTGGCCGAGATGGAGAAGCTGTTGCTGGGCCTGGACGTTGCCGCTCCAGACCCGGAAGATCTCAACGCGATTTTTCGCGCCGCGCATTCCATTAAGGGTGGCGCGGCCACGTTCGGCATTACCGACCTGACGGAAGTGACGCACGTACTGGAAACCCTGCTCGACCGGATTCGCAAGGGGGAAACGGGGCTTACGCCGGAGCATGTGGATGCTTTCCTGACGGCCAAGGACATCCTGAAAATGCAGCTCGATGGATACCGGCTGCATACGGACGTCAACCTTGAAGCGGTCGACCGCATACGCAAGACGCTCGACATGCTCGCGCACGATGGCGCGGCGTCGCCGGCGCCCGCTGCTTCGGCGCCGGCGGCAAGCAAAGCCGCGACGCCCGCGCGTAGCGATCGCTGCTTCCGTATCGAACTACCGGTGGTGCCGCCGCGCGACGTCGACGCGCTCGCTGCGGAACTTGGCCTGCTGGGCGATATCAGCCGTGGTCTGCTGGAAGACCGGCGCGCGTTTTTCACGCTTGTCACGCATGAAGGGCAAGAGGATATCGTTGCGATCTGTTCCTTCATTCTTGATCCCAAGGATCTCAGGATCACCGAGGTGGCGGTGGCGCAGGGCGACGGCATTCACCAATCGATTGATGAACGCAGCAACACCGAGCAGCGTCAGGGGTACGGTTTCTTCGAGCCGATGCACTCGCAGATTGCGGATGGAACGCTGGAAAAGGAAAGGGAAAATGCACAGGGCTATGGTTTCTTTGCGCCGTTTGTGCCGCTCACGATTCCGGTGCCGCATCCTGACGCATCCGCTGATGAGCATGACGGCGACGGAGCGGCTGTTGCCGTGCCTTCCAAGCCGGACGCGGTCGCCGTATCCAAAACACCGGCCAGGCGCGAATCCGACAAGCCCGTGGCAAGCGCGGAATCTTCCTCGATACGCGTCGGTATCGAGAAGGTCGACCAGTTGATCAATCTGGTGGGCGAACTGGTGATTACGCAGGCAATGATTGAACAGCGTACCAATGCGCTTGATCCGATCGAGCACGAACGCCTGCTCAACAGTGTCAACCAGCTGACGCGCAACACCCGCGATCTGCAGGAAGCGGTCATGTCGATACGCATGATGCCAATGGATTATGTGTTCTCTCGTTTTCCCCGCATGGTGCGCGATCTTGCGGCCAAGCTCGGCAAGAAGGTGGATTTCGTCACGCAAGGCGCTGCGACTGAACTGGACAAGGGCCTGATCGAACGGATTGTCGACCCATTGACGCACCTGGTTCGCAACAGTATTGATCACGGCATCGAAATGCCCGATGTGCGCAAGGCCGCCGGCAAGTCGGAGTCGGGGCGTTTGTCGCTGTCGGCGGAACACCAGGGCGGCAATATCGTCATCGAAGTCACGGACGACGGCGGCGGCCTGCATCGCGACAAGATTCTTGCCAAGGCACGGCAGCAGGGGATGACAGTCGCCGACGACCTGCCCGATGACGACGTGTGGCAACTGATTCTTGCGCCGGGTTTCTCCACCGCAGAGACAGTCACGGATGTCTCCGGTCGCGGCGTCGGCATGGATGTGGTCAAGCGGAATATCACCACCATGGGCGGCGTGGTGGATATCCGCTCGAGCAAGGGCTACGGTACGACGATTTCGATTTCACTGCCGCTGACGCTGGCGATCCTTGACGGCATGTCGATCAAGGTCGGTGAGGAAATCTATATTCTTCCGCTCGGTTATGTGGTCGAGTCGCTGCAGCCGGAGGAAAAGGACATCAAGGAAATCAGCGGCCAGGGCAAGGTATTGAAGGTGCGCGGAGAGTATTTGACCCTGATCCCGTTGTATCAGATATTCGGCATCGAACCGCGCTTTACCAATCCGTCGGAAGGGTTGGTCGTGATCCTTGAATCCGATGGAAAAAAGGCGGCGTTGTTCATCGATGACCTGGTCGGGCAACAGCAGGTCGTCGTTAAAAACCTTGAATCGAATTACCGCAAGGTGGTAGGTATTTCAGGCGCGACCATTCTGGGCGACGGTGGCGTGTCGCTGATTATCGACGTCGCTGCGCTGTTGCGTTCCAGTCGTCAGTTGAACGATGAAACCATTTTTTTTAAAGAGGCAGAAAAATGATCCATGCAGACCAATCCAACTCTAGCGAAACCGGTAATGAGTTCCTTGCCTTCACACTCGGCAAGGAAGAATACGGCATCGATATCCTGAAGGTACAGGAGATCCGCGGATACGAAGCCGTGACCCGCATCGCCAACGCACCTGAATTCATCAAGGGCGTGGTCAACCTGCGCGGCATCATTGTTCCTATTGTGGACATGCGGATCAAGTTTCATCTGGGCGAGCCGACCTATGACCAGTTCACCGTCGTCATCATCCTCAACATTGGGGGGCGCGTGATGGGCATGGTGGTTGACAGCGTCTCCGATGTCATCACGCTCTCGCCGGAGCAAATAAAGCCTGCGCCGGAAATGGGCACGGCCTTCAATTCGGACTACCTGATCGGTCTCGGCACGCTGGATGAACGCATGTTGATCCTGGTGGACATCGACAAGCTCATGTCGAGCGCCGAAATGGGCCTGATCGAAAAGATTGCTGCTTGAGCGAGCGTCGCGGCAAAGTATCTGCAGGGGAATGAGCAGCATGAAAACAGCTTCGCTGGCCCGCCCGGAAGGCGTGAAGGAATTCGAATTCACCGCGCGTGACTTTGAACGGGTGCGCGCGCTGATTTACCAGCGTGCCGGCATCGCGCTGGCGGAAAGCAAGCAGGAAATGGTGTACAGCCGCCTGGCACGCCGCCTGCGCGCAGGCGGGCTCGATTCGTTCGCGGTCTATCTCGATCAACTGGAACGCGGGCGCGACGACGCCGAGTGGGAAGCCTTTACCAATGCGCTGACGACCAACCTGACTTCCTTTTTTCGCGAGGCGCATCACTTTCCGATTCTCGCCGAGCACTTGAAGACGGTACGTCAACCAATCGAAATCTGGTGTTCTGCCAGTTCGACCGGCGAAGAACCTTACTCGATTGCGATGACGGCGTGCGAGGCGTTCAACACACTGACGCCGCCGGTGAAAATCATTGCGACCGACATCGACACGAATGTCCTGAACACCGGCGCCAACGGCATTTATTCGATGGATCGACTCGACAGGATGGCGCCGGAGCGCGCGCGCCGATTTTTCCTGCGCGGCAAAGGTGCGCAGGAGGGGCTTGTGCGCGTCCGCCCCGAGTTGCGTCAGATGATCACATTCAAGCAGCTCAACCTGCTGTCCGATCGGTGGGGCATTTCAGGCACGTTCGACGCGATCTTCTGCCGCAACGTCATGATTTATTTTGACAAGCCGACGCAGGGCAGGATACTGGATCGCTTCGCGCCGCTGATGAAGCCGGACGGCTTGCTGTTTGCCGGGCACTCGGAAAATTTCCTGTACGTATGCGACGCCTTCAAGCTTCGCGGCAAAACAGTCTACGAACTTGATCCCGGCGGGCCCGCCGGGGCCGCGCGCATGCGGCGCGCATAAGGCTGATTGCAATGAACGAACTGATCAAAGAGCATTTCGCCACCAACTTCTATTACGATCGTACGTTCGATCGCGATGCGGCGAAGATTCTGCCGGGAGAGTATTACTACACGGGCAAGGACATGGTCATCGTCACCGTGCTTGGTTCCTGCGTATCTGCGTGCATACGCGACCGTGTTTCCGGTGTAGGGGGCATGAACCATTTCATGCTGCCGGATGGCGGTGGCGATCTCGACAGCCCGATTTCCGCATCTGCCCGCTACGGTACGTATGCAATGGAGATCCTGATCAATGACTTGCTCAAGGCCGGGGCGCGTCGCGAGAATCTGGAGGCTAAGGCGTTTGGCGGCGGTGCCGTGCTGCAGGGATTCAGTGCCATTAACGTCGGCGAACGCAATGCCGAGTTCGTGCGCAAGTTTCTGAAGACGGAAAACATTCGCATCCTCGCCGAAGACCTGAACGACGTACATCCGCGCAAGGTGTATTACTTTCCGCGCAACGGCAAGGTGCTGGTCAAAAAGCTCAAGCAATTGAACAACAACACACTCGTCAACCGGGAACAGGATTACGCAAGCCGCTTGCAGACGAATGCAGTGGGTGGCGATATCGAACTGTTTTCCTGAGCAAGCCGGTGCCTACCCTGATCGCATTGGGAAGAACAAAATGAAAATCAAGGTCCTGATCGTGGATGACTCTGCGTTGATACGCAGTGTGATGAAAGAAATTATCGGCAGCCAGCCGGATATGGAAGTCGTCGGCGTCGCGCCGGACCCGATCATTGCGCGCGAGCTGATCAAGCAGACCAATCCTGATGTGTTGACGCTGGACGTGGAAATGCCGCGCATGGACGGTCTCGATTTCGAGCATACCGAGTGCGCCATCCTTGCCC
>Ga0366770_1015_pt1 | contig 20911 bp, 18 predicted proteins | sample BONcelHN113001C9_FD_207086 | JGI IMG/M metagenome (GOLD analysis project Ga0366770, IMG submission 207086) | Enriched cells from coal bed in the Powder River Basin, Montana, United States - BONCAT cells N11 rep2 HSBNCT.N11.300.1.C9 ...
AGCGCCTATTCTGCATCAAAAACCGTGGTGGTGCTGGGCGACAGCCTGTCGGCAGAATACGGACTGGAACGCGGTCGCGGCTGGGTAAGCCTGCTGCAGAAAAAATTGCAATCGGAGCACATCGCTGCAGACATCATCAATGCCAGCGCCAGTGGCGAGACGACCAGCGGCGGCCGTGCCCGCCTGCAAGGCATTCTGGAGAAGCACCGACCGGACGTCGTCGTGATCGCGCTCGGCGCCAATGACGCGTTACGCGGGCTGCCACTGGCAGCGACGCGCGAAAATCTGCAGGCCATGATTGCCAGTGCGCAAAAAACGAAGGCGCGCGTGCTGCTGGTCGGCATGCAAATTCCGCCCAACTACGGACCGGACTATACCAGTCAGTTTGCCAAGCTGTTCCCGGACGCGGCAAAGAGCAAACAGGTGGCGCTGGTCCCCTTCATGCTGGCCGGCGTGGCCGAAAGGCCGGAACTGTTCCAGGCCGACCGCATCCATCCCACCGCAGAAGCGCATCCGATCATTCTGAACAATATCTGGCCGTACTTGAAGCGCCTGCTGGCGATCTGACGATCGCAGGACAGCAAGGTGTTTAACGTCGAACGTTGCGGCATCGACCGGGCCTCATCTCGGGGCGATCATGTCCACCGGCGCACCTTTTCGCGCCACGCATTTCCGGTTCCGCAGCGTCGCTCTCCCACCGTGCCACCTCATCCTCCCGTGAGCAGCGCGGCCAGCTAGCACATTGCCTCCTTGCAGGTTCATCGCCGGTTATTCCTGCTCCGGCGCGGCAGGCCGGACATTACGCCAGAGGCGGCGCACAACTGCGCGTTATACAGGCCCATGAAGCGCGGACGCGCCCCGACTCGGGACGAACGGTAAAAAAAAGCCGCTGATATCAGCGGCTTTTTTGCGCAAGGAGGCAAACAGCATTCGATTACTCGATCGAAGCCGGTTTCGGGTTCAGCGGTTTCAGAATCTTGACCTTCGCCCTGGCTTTCAGGTAATCGATATACGCCAGCGTTTCCTGCTGCGCCAGCGCTGCTGCGATCTGCTGCCGCTCGGCATCGCGTTTGGCCTGGTCGACCGCTGTCGGCCGATCGACCTTGACCACACGCACGATCGCATATCCCATACCATCCAGATCTGCACCAGCATAGGACGGCAGCTTGGCGGCATCTGCCTTCATCGCTGCAAGGAACACGGGAGGTGGCACGCCCTGGCTTTTCGCGCGAGAGATCGTTTGCACCGGGCCGAACCCTTCGGCATCGTCCTTTTGCTGCAGCGTTGCCAGCCGCGCTTCGCCGGCCTTTTGAGCCAGTGTTGCAGCTTCCTGCTTCATCAGATGGTCGCGCACCGTGGCTTTCACTTCATCGAACGGTCGCTTCGTGGGTGCCTTGTATCCGATCACGCGCCCCGCGATCAGCGTATTCGGCGCGACTTCCACCGCTTCCGTGTTGCGCTTGTTTTTTAGCGCGTCGGCCGAAAACAGCGCCGCCAGAAATTTCGGATTGTTATACAGCGCGTCTTTCGGCATTGCCGCATTCGGCTGCCGTGTCAGATTGCCGGCCGTCTGGATCTTCAGGTGAAGCTTATCTGCGACCGGCTTCAGGCTGTCCGATTGTTCATAGACAGTGTTGCTGAAAACGTCGGCCGCTTCCGAATATTTTTTAGAGAGGATCTGCTTGCGGATATCGCCCGCAATCTGCTCTTTCACCTGGTCCAGCGGCCTCGTGCTCGCCGGCTTGATCGCCGTCACCTTGATGATGTGATAGCCGAACTCGGACGGCACGAGATCGCTGATTTCACCCTGCTTCAATTTGAACGCCTCGTCCTCGAACGCCTTGACCATCATGCCGCGGCCAAAGAAATCAAGATCGCCGCCTTGCGCCGCAGAACCAGGGTCATCCGAGTTTTCCCCGGCCAGTTCTGCGAACTGATCGGGGTGCTGGCGCAATGTCGCGAGCAGCTTTTCCGCCTTGGCTTTGGCAGCAGCTTTATCCGCTTCTGACGCATCCTTGTTTACCGCGATCAAGATATGGCTCGCACGCCGTTGCTCTTCATCCTGGAAATGCTTGATGTTCTGATCGTAGTAGGACTTGATGTCGGCGTCGCTGACATTCACCTGCGAGGCCAGTGCGTCTGCGTTCAGCACGACATACTCGGCCGTCACCTGTTCAGGGATATCGAACTGGCCGCTTTTCCCGTAAAAGTCCTTCACCATCTGGTCCGACACCTTGGCCTGCGGCAGAAAATCGGCGGGCTTGAACAGCAGTTGCTGTATCTGGCGTTCCTGCTCGCTTAGTTCCGACAAGCGGGTGGCCAGCGATGCCGGCGCAAACGCGGTGCCCTGGATTGCTGCATTCACCTGCTGCACGGTCATTTCCTGCCGCAACCGCGCCTCGTACATTGCTGGCGTCATGCCTTGTGCGGCAAGCAGGCTCTTGTAGCGCTCCAGATCGAATTTGCCGTCCGCTGTCCGCAGCGAAGGAAAGCTCGCAATCGTCTGCTGCAGCGCCTGGTCGGAAACCGACAACTTGTTGCGGCGCGCTTCTGCCGCGAGCACACGCTGGGCGATCAGGTTGTCCAGGATTTCCTGCTTCGCCTCGGGCGTATCGAACATCTTCGGGTCGAACTGGTCGCCCAGCATCCGGCGAAAACGTTCCATTTGTTCGCGCTGCGCAGCGTCCCATTCGGGTTGGGTGATTTTCTGCCCATCGACCTGCGCAACGGCGTCGTCACCGTTGCTCATCCGCGTGTAGCTCTCCAGGCCGAAAAAAGCGAACGATGGAAAAATCAGCAGCAGCAGCAAAAACTGCATCAGGCGGCGATGGGTGCGGATGAAATCAAGCATGGGCTAACCAATCACGAAGATACGTCGATACGTCAGATGTGAAAAAAGGCGAACTCTCGTTCGCCTTTTTGATTTTGGCGGAGTGGACGGGACTCGAACCCGCGACCCCCGGCGTGACAGGCCGGTATTCTAACCAGCTGAACTACCACTCCCTTACTGCTAACTGTCCATTGCGATGTCTGATTGTTGGTGGGTGCTGAGAGGCTCGAACTCCCGACCTACGCCTTGTAAGGGCGCCGCTCTACCAACTGAGCTAAGCACCCGAAATCCTGCGAGGCTTTGCCTAACCACAGCCAGACATTTCAGCGTTGTCACCACGCCGCAAAGAAACGGAATTTTACAGCATGTCAGTGCACTTTGCACCAATTAGTTGACAGCGTCTTTCAGAGCCTTGCCCGGCTTGAATTTGGGTACTTTTGCAGCGCCGATCTTGATCTCTTCGCCGGTGCGGGGATTTCTGCCGATGCGGGCAGCGCGGGTGCCGACGGCAAACGTGCCGAAGCCGACGAGCGTCACGGTGCCGCTCTTCTTCAAGGTGGCGGTGACAGCGCCAACCAGGGCATCGAGCGCGCGCGTTGCAGCAGCTTTCGAGATGTCTGCGGAATCAGCGATGTGATCAATCAATTCAGTCTTGTTCAAAGTTTTGCCCCTAACGAAGGTTGAGTGCCGCGATGCCGCTTCTCATACTCATCGGTTCTAGCTCGTTTTTTGTAACAGCATCGCGGACGCAGAAAAATCTGCAGCAGGTATTAAACTAGCCGCTAAGCCTTGTGTCAAGCGGTTTTGCGGCGCATCGCCCTCTGCAAAACCGACACAAATCGCGCGTCGTCGGCCTGGCAGGCAAAAAAAAAGCGCTCCGAAGAGCGCTTGGATTTTCGTCACGGTTTCAATGCTTTACGACGTTGGGTCCGGACGGCTCCGACGACTTGGAGACCGCCGCGTCGACCTCCGCTGCCTCTTCCTCCGTCATTGCCGCTGGCGCCCGCTCCAGCGCGATCTCGAGCACCTTGTCGATCCAGCGTACCGGAACGATCTCCAGCTTGTTCTTCACATTGTCCGGAATCTCGGCGAGATCCTTGACATTCTGCTCCGGAATCAGGACCGTCTTGATGCCGCCGCGGTGCGCTGCAAGCAATTTCTCTTTCAAGCCGCCGATGGGCAACACTTCGCCACGCAACGTGATCTCGCCGGTCATCGCCACATCCGCGCGTACCGGAATGCCGGTGAATACCGACACCATGGCAAGCGTCATCGCAATACCGGCAGACGGGCCGTCTTTCGGTGTTGCGCCCTCCGGCACGTGAATATGGATGTCGCTTTTCTCGAAGACTTCGGGGCGGATGCCCAGCTTCTTCGCACGGCTGCGCACCACGGTACGTGCGGCCTCGATCGACTCTTTCATCACATCGCCGAGCGTACCCGTGCGAATGATGTTGCCCTTGCCCGGCATGCTGACGGATTCGATCGTGAGCAGGTCGCCGCCGACTTCTGTCCACGCGAGACCCACCACCTGGCCGACCTGGTTTTCTTTCTCGGCCACGCCGAAGTCGAACTGGCGCACCCCAAGAAACTTGTCGATGTTCTTGGAAGTGATGTTCACCTTGCGATCCTGCTTCTTCAACAACAGCATTTTCACGACCTTGCGGCAGATCTTCGAAATTTCGCGCTCTAGCGAACGCACACCGGCTTCACGCGTGTAGTAACGAATGATGTCGCGAATCGCCGACTCCGCCACGCTGATTTCTTCCTCCTTCAGCCCGTTGTTCTTGATCTGCTTGGGCAGCAGGTAACGCTGCGCGATGCTGGTTTTTTCGTCTTCGGTATAACCGGACAACCGGATGACTTCCATACGATCGAGCAATGCCGGCGGGATGTTGTACGAGTTAGACGTCGCCACGAACATCACGTCCGACAAGTCGAAATCGACTTCGACGTAGTGATCCGAAAAGGTATGGTTCTGCTCCGGATCAAGCACCTCGAGCAGAGCCGAAGATGGATCGCCCCGGAAATCCATGCCGAGCTTGTCGATCTCGTCGAGCAGGAACAGCGGATTGCGCACGCCGGTTTTCGCCAGGCTCTGCAAAATCTTGCCAGGCATCGAACCGATATATGTTCGACGGTGACCGCGAATCTCTGCCTCGTCGCGCACGCCGCCCAGCGCCATGCGGACAAACTTGCGGTTTGTCGCGCGTGCGATCGATTGCCCCAGCGACGTCTTACCCACGCCCGGAGGACCGACGAAGCACAGGATTGGCGCCTTCAGCTTGTCGACACGCTGTTGCACGGCGAGATACTCCAGGATGCGTTCCTTGACCTTCTCGAGTCCATAGTGATCGCTTTCGAGAACACGTTCGGCATTCGACAAATCATTGTTGACCTTGGATTTTTTCTTCCATGGCAATCCCAACAAGGTATCGATATAGTTGCGCACAACGGTGGCTTCCGCCGACATCGGCGACATCAGCTTCAGCTTTTTCAGTTCGCTCTGGGCTTTCGCGAGCGCCTCTTTCGGCATCTTCGCGGCGAGAATCTTTTTCTCGAGTTCCTCGAGATCGGCACCCTCTTCGCCTTCGCCCAGCTCTTTCTGGATCGCCTTGACCTGTTCGTTCAGGTAATACTCGCGCTGTGACTTTTCCATCTGGCGTTTGACGCGACCGCGAATGCGCTTTTCGACCTGCAGAATGTCGAGTTCGCCTTCAAGCTGGCCCAGCAGATGTTCGTACCGCTTGGCGACGTTGAAGATTTCGAGGATGACCTGCTTCTGCTCGAGTTTGAGCGGCAAGTGGGCGGCGATCGTATCGGCCATACGACCGGCATCGTCGATTCCCGCAAGGGAGGTCAGGATTTCTGGCGGAATCTTTTTGTTCAGCTTCACGTACTGATCGAACTGCTGAACAATTGCGCGACGCATCGCCTCGACTTCGGACTCGTCGCCGATGTCGGATTCAATCGGCGTCAGGTCCGCAATGAAATGCGTATCGAGCTCTATGATGTGATGGATGCGAGCGCGCTGTGCGCCCTCGACCAGCACTTTGACCGTGCCGTCGGGCAGCTTCAGCATCTGAAGGATGTTGGCGACGCAGCCAATTTCGTAAATATCGTCCGCCGAGGGCTCATCCTTTGCAGCGGCTTTCTGCGCGGCGAGCATGATGCTCTTGCCTTGCTCCATTGCGGCTTCAAGTGCCTTGATTGACTTGGGACGACCCACAAAAAGCGGAATCACCATATGCGGAAAGACAACCACATCACGCAATGGCAACAGCGGCAGTTGGGTTTGTTCAATAGAGAGAGTAGTCGTCATGGCGAGCCTTATCGATAAACGTGTTAATGATGTTGGCGCTGGCGGCCAAAACACAAGCCCGGACAGCAACAAAAATCCGTTCGACCAACAAAAAAGCCACCCTCGAAGTGTCATCTTCGAAGTGGCTCTACGATGGAAGCCTGAATGTGTGTTGCTGCGTTAAATTGTACTGCGTTTTCAAATGAAAAACGGGCCGAAAGGCGCCGTTTTTCGCTATTTGGTGCGGTAGTTCACACTTATTGTTTTGCGCCAGATACTTTCGGTTGCTCGTGATAAATCAGCAGGGGCTTGGCACCGTTCGTGATGCTTCCCTCGTCAATGACGACTTTGGAAACGTTTTGCTCGTTCGGCAACTCGTACATCACGTCCAGCAAGGCATGTTCGAGAATCGAACGCAAGCCGCGCGCGCCGGTTTTGCGTGCGATCGCCTTCTTGGCAATCGCTTGCAGCGCGGCCGGCCGGATTTCCAGCTCCGCGCCTTCCATTTGCAACAGCTTCGAATACTGTTTGAGAAGTGCGTTCTTCGGTTCGATCAGGATTTGAATCAAGGCCTCTTCGTCCAGCTCACGCAGCGTGGCGACCACCGGCAAGCGGCCCACCAGTTCGGGGATCAGACCGAACTTGATCAAGTCTTCCGGCTCGGTATCGAGCATCACTTCGCTTGCCGTACGCTCTTCCCGGCTCTTGACGCTGGCCGAAAAGCCGATGCCGCTCTTTTCCGAACGTTCCGAGATAATCCTCGCCAGCCCGTCGAATGCGCCGCCGCAGATAAACATGATGTTGGTCGTATCGATTTGCACGAAATCCTGGTTCGGGTGCTTGCGACCGCCTTGCGGTGGAACCGACGCCATCGTGCCTTCAATCAATTTCAGCAAAGCTTGCTGCACGCCTTCGCCCGAGACGTCGCGCGTAATGGACGGGTTGTCCGACTTGCGCGAGATCTTGTCGATTTCATCGATGTACACGATTCCCTTTTGTGCCCGTTCGACCTCGTAATTGCAGTTCTGCAGCAGCTTTTGAATAATGTTTTCTACGTCCTCGCCGACATAGCCGGCTTCTGTCAAGGTCGTGGCGTCCGCAATCACAAACGGCACGTCGAGAGTGCGTGCCAGGGTTTGAGCCAGGAGCGTCTTGCCGGAACCCGTCGGCCCGACTAGCAGAATATTGCTCTTGGCTAGCTCTACATCATCCTTTTTGCCCAGATGCTTGAGTCGCTTGTAATGGTTGTACACGGCTACCGCCAGAATGCGCTTGGCGGACGACTGGCCAATCACGTATTGATCGAGCAGTTCGCACAGTTCCTGCGGCGTCGGCAGGTCGTTACGCGGACCGGCGACGGCCTCCACACTTGAGGCTTCGTCGCGGATGATGTCATTGCAGAGATCGATGCATTCGTCGCAAATAAACACGGACGGCCCGGCGATCAGCTTTTTGACCTCGTGCTGGCTTTTGCCGCAGAACGAGCAGTAAAGCAATTTTTCGCCGCTTGAGGGTTTTTTCTCTGACATGGTGCTTATCTAATAGTGGGGTGCATTGATATTACCTGCGAATCGACAATTCGTCACGCCGTGCCCCGTGGCAATTCTGTCAACATGATGCTAAAAAGCAAAACGCCCGGCGCACGTCCGGGCGTTCAGACCATGGTGCGCGTCACGGTCAATCGCTACGGCTCGTCAATACCTTGTCGATCATTCCGTATTCCACAGCGGCATCAGCCGACATGAAGTTGTCGCGATCGGTATCCTTGGAAATTTCCTCAACCGACTTGCCGGTACGTTCGGCAAGGATGCTGTTCAAACGTTCGCGCAGGTAGAGAATCTCCCGCGCCTGGATTTCAATGTCAGATGCCTGGCCTTGCGCACCGCCCAACGGCTGGTGAATCATGATGCGCGAGTTCGGCAACGAAAAGCGCTTGCCCTTCTCGCCGGCAGCCAGCAGGAAGGCGCCCATGGACGCCGCCAGCCCGGTACACAGCGTGGATACGTGCGGCTTGATGAACTGCATCGTGTCGTAAATTGCCATGCCTGCCGACACCGAGCCGCCCGGCGAATTGATGTACAGCGAAATATCCTTGTCCGGATTTTCGCTTTCCAGAAACAGCATCTGCGCGACGATCAGATTGGCCGAGTGGTCATTGACCGGACCAACCAGGAAAATCACGCGCTCTTTCAGCAAACGCGAGTAGATATCGTATGCGCGTTCGCCGCGGCCGCTCTGCTCGATAACCATCGGCACCATGCCGAGCATATCGGTATCGAGTGCGGAAGTACGGATCATGCTTGTGGTCATGTGCTTTCCTTGAAAGCGCACAAGTTGTATCAACCCTGTGCGTTGTTGCCCATTAATTCGTCGAATGCGACCGGCTTGTCGGTCACCTTCGCTTTACCCAGCACGTAATTGACGACATTCTCTTCCAATACAAGAGCTTCGACTTCGGCCAGGCGGCTGCGATCGCTGAAATAATACTTGATAACCTGTTGTGGGTCTTCGTAGCTCTGCGCGAATTCCTCCACCTGCGTACTCACCTGTTCCGGCGTCGCCTGCAGCTTGTTCGCCTTCACGACTTCGGCCAGAATCAGACCAAGACGCACGCGGCGTTCAGCCTGTGCGGTGAACAGTTCCGGCGGGAACGGCATTTCCTTCACGTTCATGCCGCGCTGCGCCATATCCTGGCGCGTCATGTCGGCCAGGCGCTCGACTTCCTGGTCCACCAGTGCCTTGGGCACTTCCAGGTCCGCAGCGGACTTGATCAGCGCGTCCATCACGCTGTCCTTGATCTTGGCTTTCAGACGGTTCTTGACTTCGCGCTCGAGATTATTCTTGATGTCTTCGCGCATCTTGCCCAGATCGCCATCGGCGATGCCAAGCGACTTCGCAAATTCAGCGTCGACTTCCGGCATGTGCGCCCACTCGATCTGCCTGAGCGTCACCGTGAATTCGGCGGTTTTGCCAGCGACGTCCGCGCCGTGATAATCGGCCGGGAACGAGAGCGGAAAGGTGCGGGACTCGCCAACCTTCAGGCCGAGCGTGCCATTCTCAAATTCGGACAGCATGCGGCCTTCGCCAAGCACGAAGGCATAGTCGGTCGCCTTGCCACCCTGGAATTCAACGCCATCGATGGTGCCAACAAAGTCGATGGTGACACGATCACCGTTCTTCGCCGTGAGGTCCGAACCGCCGTCACCGTGCGCGCTTTGCTGACCCTTGACATGGTAATGCACACGTTGTTTGCGCAGGATGTCGATGGTCTTGTCGATTTCGGCGTCGCTGACGTCGGCGGTGGTCTTTTCCACCTCGGCCTGCGTGAGGTCACCGATTCTCACCTCGGGATAAACCTCGAATGTCGCGTTGAATGCGATCGTCCCTTCAGCCGCGTCTTCGCCGCTTTTCGGCTCGATTTTCGGATAGCCGGCCACCCGCAGATTATTCTCGTTGGCTGCCTCGCTGAATGCGCGGCCAACCTTGTCGTTCAGCACGTCGTTTTCGATCTGGTAACCGTATTGCTGGGCGACCATCTTCAGCGGCACTTTGCCGGGACGGAAGCCGGGCACCTTGGCGGTGCGCGCGCGTTCTTTCAGACGTTTTTCAACTTCCGCCTGAACGTCCGCAACCGGCACGGTGATCGTGATACGGCGTTCGAGTTTTTCCAGGGTTTCGACTGCAGTTGCCATGTGAATCGTCCAAAAAATAAGAATACTGTGGTGCGAGGAGGGGGACTCGAACCCCCACACCATTGCTGGCGTCAGGACCTAAACCTGGTGCGTCTACCAATTTCGCCATCCTCGCGGGATAGGATGCGCCTATACCAAAAAGCAAAGGGCGACCACGAAGTGAATGTGGGTCGCCCTGCACTGCCCTTGTTACCGGCTTTTCAACTTCAACCGGTGATTTTACTGGATTTTGCGAAGGCTGCCCACGCTTTTTGACAGTTTGACCATGAGGACGCGGCATGCAAAAACACGCGCCTTTCACAGATTCCTTTAATATGGCGCCGCGATCCCGCACCCAGAGCGCTGCCCGTCACTCATGCCTGTCAATCATTACGAAAACTTTCCGGTCGCCTCGATACTGCTGCCCCGCCGCCTGCGGCCGGCGGTGGCATCCGTTTACGCTTTTGCACGCAGCGCGGACGATCTGGCCGACGAAGGGGATGCGCTGCCGGACGAACGCCTGCGCGCTCTGGCCGCTTATGCGCACGAACTGGACTGCATTGCAGCGCATACTCGACCGTCCACCGATCTGTTCGATCGCCTGGCCCGCGTCATTGGCGAATACGCTCTTCCGATCCAACCGTTCCGCGACCTGCTGTCCGCGTTTTCGCAAGACGTGGTAACCACGCGCTACGCGACTTTCCAACAGTTGCTGGACTACTGCCATCGTTCGGCCAACCCGGTGGGCCAATTGATGCTGCGGCTGTACGGCAAGGCCGATGAAGCCAGCGTGCAACAATCGGACGCCATTTGCACAGCGCTCCAGCTGATCAATTTCTGGCAGGATGTGGCGGTGGATTGGCAAAAACAGCGCATCTATCTGCCGCAAGAAGACCTGCTGCGATTTCATGTCGATGAACACCAGATCGCTGCGCAGCTTGTTGATGCGAACTGGAGGAGGCTGATGGCCTTCGAGGCTGAACGCGCGCGAACCTTGATGCTGGCAGGCGCGCCGCTCGCTTTGCGGCTACGCGGCCGGATCGGCTGGGAACTGCGCCTTGTCGTGCAGGGCGGGCTGCGCGCCCTGGAACGTATTGAACAGGCCGGCTACGATGTCTTCCGGCAGCGCCCGGTGCTCGGCAAAATGGATTACCTGCGCATGTTGTGGCGCGCGGTAAGCATGTAAGCGCGCTTTCGACCGATACACCGTTTGTCGCCACTGCCGTTGTCGGCTAGCATAGCGGCTTCATTTCGCGCCTTCCTACTTCCATGTCCCCCGACGAATACTGTCAGCAGAAAGCCGCACAGAGCGGTTCCAGCTTTTACTACAGCTTCCTGTTCCTGGAACCTGAGCGTCGCCGTGCCATTACCGCGCTCTATGCCTTCTGTCGTGAAGTGGACGATACGGTGGATGAGTGCACGGATGTGTCCATCGCGCGCACCAAGCTCGCCTGGTGGCGCCACGAGGTCTCGCAAATGGTCGGCGGGGCGCCGAACCATCCGGTCACCAAGGCCTTGCAGCCGCATTTGCTCACCTTCGATCTGGACACCCAATATCTGTTCGCCATTGTGGACGGCATGGAGATGGATCTAGACCAGACCAGATACCTGGATTTTGCGGGCTTGCGGAAATATTGCTGGCATGTGGCGGGCGCTGTCGGCGTGCTGTCCGCACGCATTTTCGGCATGACAACCCCGCGCACCGCCGAATACGCAGAAAAGCTGGGCCTCGCGTTTCAGCTGACCAATATCATCCGCGATGTCGGCGAGGACGCACGCAAGGGACGTATCTACCTGCCGGTCGACGAACTGCAGCAATTCGGCGTGAAGGCGGCGGAGATTCTGAACGGCACGTACAGCGAACCTTTCGAACAGTTGATGCGTTTTCAGGCGGCGCGGGCGCACGCGCTGTACAAGGAAGCGCTAGCAGTCCTGCCCGATGCAGATCGTCGTGCGCAGCGTCCGGGCCTGATCATGGCTGCGATCTACCACGCGCTGCTGAACGAAATCGAACGCGACGAGTTTCGCGTGCTGACCCAGCGCATTTCGCTCACGCCGATCCGCAAGCTGTGGCTCGCGTGGATCACGTACGTGCGCGGCCGCCCGGCGATCTGACCAGATGTCTCGTTCGGGCAAACAGGTCGCCGTGGTCGGCGCCGGCTGGGCCGGTTGCGCGGCGGCGACTGAACTGGCCGCGGCAGGTCACCATGTGAGCCTGGTCGAGGCGGCTCGAACCCTGGGCGGACGCGCGCGCGCGGTCGATGTCAATGGCCACATCCTGGATAACGGCCAGCACATCCTGCTTGGCGCTTACACCGAAGCCCTGCGCCTGCTGCACATTACCGGCGCCGATCCCGAACGGGCATTGCTGCGCCTGCCGCTGCAAATGCGTTATCCCGCCGCCAGCGGCGGCATGGATTTTCACGCGCCGCGCTTACCCGCGCCATGGCACCTGCTGTTGGCAACGGTACGCGCACGGGGCCTGAATACCGGCGACAAGATGGCGCTGCTGCGCTTTTCGAGCGCGGCGCGCTGGATGAACTGGCAACTGGACACCGATTGCAGCGTGGAAACGCTACTGCAGCGCTTCGATCAAACCGAACGGCTGGTACGTTTGATGTGGCGCCCCCTTTGCATCGCTGCACTGAACACGCCGGCGGCGCATGCATCCGCCCGCGTTTTCCTGGCGGTATTGCGCGACAGCCTGGGTGCACGACGCAATGCTTCGGACATGCTGCTCCCGCGCACAAACCTGAGTGCCCTTTTTCCGCAACACGCTGCGGCATTCGTGTCGCGGCACGGCGGCGAAATCGTCACCAGCACGGCCGTCCGGCAGGTGACCGCGCAGCGCGATCAATGGCTACTGGCGACAGCCGCGGCAAACAAGCCCTTGCCACCCTTCGATGGCATTGTGCTCGCGACGCCGGCCGCACAGGTCAACGCGTTATTGCGCGATGTAACAACCGAAGCACTGGTACCGGCACTTGCATACGAAGCCATTACCACCTGCTACCTGCAATACGATGCCGCGCTGCGGTTGGACACGCCTTTTTATGCATTGATCGACACGCCGTCAAAGCAAGAATGGGGACAGTTCGTCTTTGACCGTGGCCAGCTCGATGCATCGCAGTCAGGGATGCTGGCCGTGGTGATCGGCACGTCGACGGCCGCCCTGCAAGGCGGCAACGACACCCTCGCCAGCGCAATTGCGCTGCAGCTTGCCAAGGTATTCGGACGGCCCGAACTTGCACGCCCGCTGTGGACACGGGTCATCGCTGAAAAGCGCGCGACGTTTGCTTGTACGCCGGCGCTTGAGCGACCTTCAGAGAAAACGGCATACGCCGGGCTGGCGCTGGCGGGAGACTACCTAGCCAGCGATTATCCCGCCACGCTGGAGTCCGCAGTGCGCAGCGGCGTACGTGCAGCGCGCCTGATCGACGATTATTTGCGCGGCGTCTGAACCGCTACTCGTGCTCGCGTACACGATTCAGCGCTTCATCAATCCGTTCAACGCCGATCACCGTCAGACCTTCGATCTTCTGCTTGGGCGCATTTGATTTCGGAATCAGGGCGAGCGAAAAACCAAGCTTGGCCGCTTCGCGCAGACGTTCCTGACCACGCGGCGCGGGACGGATTTCACCTGCCAGCCCGACTTCGCCAAACACGACCAAACCGCGCGGCAACGGCTTGCTGCGCATCGACGAATGAATCGACAGCAGTACCGCCAGGTCTGCCGCCGGCTCGGTAATCTTGACGCCACCCACGGCATTGATAAACACATCCTGGTCAAAAGCCGCGATACCGGCATGCCGGTGCAGCACCGCCAGCAGCATCGCCAGCCGGTTTTGTTCCAGGCCGACAGAGAGGCGCCGTGCATTCGGCACGTGCGACGAATCGACCAATGCCTGGATTTCGACCAGCAACGGGCGCGTGCCTTCCTGCGTCACCATCACGCAGGAACCGGGCACCGGATTGTCGTGCTGCGACAGGAAAAGGGCGGAAGGATTCGAGACACCCTTCAAGCCCTTTTCGGTCATTGCGAATACGCCAAGCTCGTTGACCGCGCCGAAGCGGTTCTTGATTGCGCGGACCAGGCGAAAACTGGAATGGGTATCGCCCTCGAAATACAGCACGGTATCGACGATATGCTCCAGCACGCGCGGTCCGGCCAGCGAACCTTCCTTTGTCACATGCCCGACCATGATGATGGTAATGCCGGTCTGCTTCGCAACGCGCGTTAACTGCGCGGCGCATTCGCGCACCTGCGCCACCGAACCCGGCGCCGAGCTGAGCGCATCGGAATAAATCGTCTGGATCGAATCGATAACGGCGACATCCGGCTTATGCTCGGCCAGGGTGCCAAGAATTTTTTCGAGCTGGATTTCCGCCTGCAGCTTGAGTTCCCTGGCGTCGACTGCCAAGCGACGTGCGCGCAACGCAATCTGGGCGCCGGATTCCTCGCCGCTGACGTACAGCACCTTCTTGATCCGTGACAGGTTCGCCAAGGCCTGCAGCAATAGCGTCGACTTGCCAATGCCGGGGTCGCCGCCGATCAGCACCACGCCGCCCGCCACAAGGCCGCCACCGAGCACACGGTCGAACTCTTCGATACCGGTGCCGAAACGCGGGACATCAACCGCTTCGATATCCGCCAGACTCTGTACCGGTGCCGTTTGTGCGAGACCCTGGTGCTGATTTGAAAAACGGTTGCTTCCGCCAGACTCCACCACCGTTTCAACCATCGTGTTCCATGCGCCGCATGACAAGCACTGACCGGCCCATTTGTTGCTGATGCCACCGCACTCGGTACAGGTAAAGTTCGTTTTGGCTTTGGCCATGTGATGATTTTTCTTTAACGTTCGATCATTTTCACGCGTGGTGCGACGGCGCACATCAGCTCGTAACCGATGGTGCCTGCGGCGCGCGCCACATCATCTATCGGCAAATTCCTGCCCCACAGCTCGACCCGGCTTCCCACGCGTGCCGCGGCGATAGGCGTCAGGTCGACCGAGACCATGTCCATCGACACCCGTCCGAGCAACTGCGTCTTTACGCCATCCACGATCACCGGGGTGCCGGTCGGCGCGTGGCGCGGATAACCATCGGCATAACCACAGGCGACGACACCTACTTTCATTGGCCCCTCTGCCACAAATTGGCTGCCATACCCGACCGCATCACCTTTGTCGATCTGCTGCACGCCGATGATTTCGCTCTCAAGATGCATGGCGGCGACAAGGCCGAGCTCGCGCGCCGCTGCTTCGTTCGGCGAGCCGCCATACAACATGATTCCCGGGCGCACCCACTGTGCGGCGCATTCTGGATGCAGCAGATCGGCGGCCGAGTTGGACAGACTGCGTTCGCCGGGCAAGCCCTCTGCCGCATATTGAAAACGTCGCACCTGCTCAGCCAGCGTCAGCGCGGGATGGTCCGCTCGCTCTGCGTTGGCAAAATGGGTCATGAATGAGATATTGCGTATGCATGGCAGCGCGCGCAGGCGGGTGTAGACATCGCGTACGGCGGCCGGCATGAAGCCAAGCCGGTTCATGCCGCTATTCACCTTGAGGTAAACGTCAATCGGCGACGAGAGGGAAACGCCTTCCAGCATGCGCAGTTGCTCGACGTTATGCAGCACAACGTCGAGGCGATGCTCCGCCGCAAGCAAAAGATCGCGGGATTCAAACGCCCCCTCAAGCAGGAGAATGCGTTTTGCCCAGCCACGCTCGCGCAGCTGCAACGCTCCTTCGAGTTCGATCAGCGCCAGGCCGTCAGCCGCAGCGAAGCCGCGCAACGCGCGCTCCAGACCATGTCCATACGCGTTGGCCTTGACTATCGCCCACACCCTGGCGTGCGGCGCGTGCCGTTTCGCAATATCCAGATTGTGTCGTAACGCATGGATGTCGATGGTAGCAACGAGCGGTCTCGGCATGCTAAAGATAAGATTGGAATCGATCGGGTATTTTACCGGACGCGCCTTATATACGAGCGGCAATTCGGGTGCCTATTGGGAAGAGGCACCGTGGTTTCATGGTATAAAGCTAGCCGGAGATACAGTACAACAGATCAATGCGAATGAATCGCGGCTTTTACACCATCATGGCAGCGCAGTTTTTTTCCTCGCTCGCCGACAACGCGCTCCTGATTGCAGCCATCGCCCTGCTGACAGTGATGAAGTCGCCCGACTGGATGACGCCACTGTTGAAACTGTTCTTCGTCCTCTCTTACGTATTGCTCGCAGCGTTTGTCGGCGCCTTCGCCGACTCCCTGCCCAAAGGACGGGTGATGTTCGTCACCAACATGATCAAGATCATTGGTTGTGTGATGATGTATTTCACAGTGCATCCCCTGTTCGCCTACGCCATCGTCGGCTTCGGTGCCGCCGCGTATTCGCCTGCGAAATACGGCATCCTGACCGAGTTGCTGCCGCCGGAAAAGCTGGTTGCTGCCAACGGATGGATCGAAGGCCTGACAGTCGCCTCCATCATTCTTGGCACCGTGATGGGCGGTGCGCTGATCAACCCAAAGATTGCGGCGTCGCTGCTTGCATTCGACTTCCCAGGCATTGATTTCGGTATCGATACGCCGACCGAGGCAGCGCTCGGCATCGTCGGCATCATTTATCTCATCGCCACGGTGTTCAACCTCAGGATTCCGGACACGGGGGCGCACTATCCGCATCAGGAACGCAACCCGATCCGCCTGGTGATTGATTTTGCGCATTGTTTCAAAACATTGTGGAATGACCGCCTCGGACAGATTTCGCTCGCGGTGACCACCTTGTTCTGGGGCGCAGGGGCAACCCTGCAATTCATCGTACTGAAGTGGGCTGAAAATTCGCTGCACATGCCGCTCGACAAGGCTGCCATTCTGCAGGGCGTGGTCGCGGTCGGCGTCGCCCTGGGCGCCGTCGCCGCGGCGCGCTTCGTTCCGTTGAAAAAGTCCCTGTCCGTCATGCCGCTTGGCATCGCCATGGGTGTGGTGGTCATTCTGATGACGCTGGTTCATACCGCGTGGATCGCATACACCCTGCTCATCATCATCGGCGCGTTATCAGGGTATTTTGTCGTGCCCATGAACGCACTGCTTCAACATCGGGGTCACATTCTGATGAGTGCCGGACATTCCATTGCGGTGCAGAACTTCAATGAGAACCTGTCGGTGCTGAGCATGCTGATGCTGTACGCACTGATGGTCAAGCTGGACCTGAACGTCAATGTCGTCATTTTCCTTTTCGGCCTTTCCGTTGCCGGCATCATGATGTTGATCATGCGTCGTCATGCCGCCAATCAGCGCGAACACGACTCGCTCTCACTGATCGGCGAACCGCACCACTAAAGCAGCGAGGGTCGCGTACGTCCGTTGGCGCGTAGCTGCCAGTCGTCAGGAACGACAAATCCCCTGCTCGTTTCCAGTGCGACGCCGTCGACCGTATCGGTGGTCACGATCATGACAGGCATGCTGTCGGCAGAAAAATAGTCCGATAAGGTGCGCCGCAACCCTTCCAGGTCCATGGTTCGCTCCGCCGGAATGCGGGCGGGTGCCAGCCAATCAAGTCGCGACAGGATCGCGTAGCGCTCGCCATCCAGGCCGGCCAGTTCTTCCGCAGTGCGCCAGAAGCCGCGGCAATGATCCGGGGATGTGCCGACACCCTCGATCGCCGGCGAATCGTCTTGATAAAACAACCAGCCCTTGACAAGCGCGCGGGCTGCCGCCACAGGTTCGGGAAGATATGTCCGCGCAGCCGGATGCGCGGATAAGCTCAACTGGCGGTCGAATATCTTGTGCATTTTTGCGCCCAGCGTGTCGGCCAGATTGGGGCCGACAAAGTAGTCCGCGTCACGGCCGCCAACGGATGGTGCGAGCAGATAAAACTTTGTCGCGAACTCCCAATGCACCAATTTATCTTGCAAACGCAGCAGGAAATCGAACTCGCCGACTGTCTGATTCTGTTCTGACTGAACCTGTAGACCATGCGCAACCAGTACGCCGCATTGTGCAAGATGAAAAGCCATGAGCTTCTCCGCATAACGCCCGAGTCGTACAAACGGCTGCACGCCGAGATAGCGATGCAGTGGTTCCGGATCGCGGTCAAGACCGTGCAGCCAGGCATCGATGTCCATCGGCGGCAGGTCCTGCAGACTTGCCAGACGATGCCGCCATGGCGGCGCAGCCCGGTCCAGCAGGTCGGGTGCGCAAAGCAGCCACGCAAGCGCGCGCACATGCTGATCGTGCAGGTCGTCCCAACGTTGATGGAACTGCCATTGAAAATCGTGGCGCGCGCTATTCGCCAGCGGCATGGTAGGTTTGCATCGCGAGACAGAGATCGGCCCACACCTTGCCTTTATCCGCCGGCGTGCGCAGCAGATAGGCTGGATGATAGGTGACAATCAGCGGTCGGTCCGCATAACGATGCACGATCCCGCGCAGCTTGCCGACCGGCGTCGCAGCATCGAGCTGTAATAGCGACAAGGCTGCGGTCTTGCCCAACGCAACGATCACCTGCGGATTGATCAAGGCGATCTGTCGTGCGAGGTAAGGCATGCATGCATTCGCTTCCTCCGGCTGCGGCGCGCGGTCGCGCCTGTTGTCATCGATCGGCCGGCATTTAACGACATTCGCAATGTACGTGTCGTGTCCGCGCGCCAATCCCATGGCAACCATCATGTTGTCGAGCAGCTTGCCCGCGGGCCCGACGAAAGGCTGTCCCTGCGCATCCTCGTTTCGCCCCGGCCCTTCGCCGACGAACAGCCATTTCGCCTGTGGGTCGCCTACCCCGAAAACGGCCTGCGTACGGGTCTGGCAAAGACCGCACCTGGTACAAGGCGCAACGGTCGCCTTCAGCTGCTCCCAATCCATGGAGGCGACGTCCTCTATTGCAGGCGTCACGTCAGGTGCACGCTGACGATCTGCAATTTCCGCGTCATCGTTCACGGGGCCACGAGTGACGACAGCTTCGCCGTCCTGCAATGCGCTGATGCCGGATTCAGACGTTCCAGCACCCGGCGCGCGGCGCACCCAGATGGGCCCGATGCCCATCTCGTGCAAAAAGGCAAGCTGGCGGCGGCCGCTCATAGGGCGAACTTCATCACAATGGCGTCTTCCCGCTGGTTGTTGGGCGCAGGATAATATCCTTTGCGGACGCCGATCCGGGCGAAACCGTAACGCTGATAAATTTTTTCGGCACGGATGTTAGAAGGCCTGACTTCCAGCAGGATGGCAGACAGCTTCTTTTCGCATGCGATCGCCTTGGCCTTATCTAGCAGCAGCAAACCGAGCCCGCGTCCTTGCAGCGCGCGACTTACGGTGATGTTCAGCAAGTGCGCATCGTCCACCGACAGCATCATCAGGAAGTACCCGTTCAATACGCCGTGGGTGTCGCGCAGTATCCACGTCTCGTAGCCGCTATTGATCGAATCGAGAAAATTCCCGCGGGTCCAGGGAAAAGGATAAAGATCGTTTTCCAGCCGTAGTACGTCATCCAGATCGGACGGGCGCATCTTGTAAAAATGCAGGCGGAACGCGGGTTGCGGCTCCAGCCTCGTGAATGGGCTGGGCACCGAGCTCATGCCGCCTCCCTTGCCGCCTTTTCCAGCCGCTCGATCGTGGTAAGCGCAACCTTGTTACGCAAATAGATCGGTTCGGCATCGCGCGCAGGAACGCCTCCGTCACGTGCCAGGGCGTGCGCCGCGAGTCGGGCAACTTGCGCAGCATGCGGTACCAGATCATCCATGTCGCAGCGTGTCCAGTCATGCTGCGAAAACGCCTGTTCATAGGCGCGCAAGCCGTTGCCACAAACGTGTGCCGCTCCAACCGGCGCCACGGCGTCGGCAGAGGACAGCATCGGCGGCATGACGATCTGCCATTCATCGCTAACAAAACGATACTGCGCCCAATACACTTCGCCCATGCGCGCGTCCAGCACGCTGAGCACGTTCTCGGCACGCGTATGTTCACGGCAACGTTGCGCCATTGCCAGCAAGGTTCCGACTGGCACGACGGGAAGCCGCGCCCCAAATGCCAGCCCTTGCGTAATCCCGCATGCCGTACGGACCCCGGTGAACGAGCCGGGACCCGCGCCGAACGCGACCGCGTCACACTGCGACAACGACACGCCGGCCGTCGCCAGCAAACGTTGCGCCATCGGAAGAATGATTTGCGAATGCGTGACTGCGCCGGACGCCTGATCGGAGGTCAGCACGCCCTCATGCAGCAGCGCGACCGATGCAAGTTCAGCGGAAGTTTCGATGGCGAGCATGGTGGACATGCCGCGTATTTTACCGTGCTCTTCGGAAAAACGTCTGGACGTAAAGGCGACACGGGGCAATGTCGTATAGTTGCGCGGAACCGGTAAAATAGCGTCATGTCCAGTCTCGTCTTGAAGCAGGAAAACCTGCACGGCCTCACCGAGCGCATCGGCGACGAAACCTGGGTCGTCGCATGCCTGTGCGCGGCGTGGTGCGATGTTTGCACGCAGTACCATCCCGGTTTTGATCAGATCGCCGCGCGTCATCCCAACGCGCTTTTTTTATGGATCGATATCGAGGACTGCGCCGAGCTGGTCGGCGACTTTGATGTCGAAAATTTCCCGACCTTGCTGATCCAGCGCGGTGACGATGTGATGTTCTACGGCACCACGCTACCCGATCCGCTGATAGCGCAGCGTCTCCTGACGGCGCACGTGGAGCAGTCCGACGCGCGCCGCGCCGAATCCCGGAAGAATGCGGAGCGCCAACACTGGAGCGCAGAACGGAACCTGCGCGTCGCCCTCAAGGCGATACGCTGACGCAGACATTAGGCGTCTCGCTGAACTGACGGACGAAAAAAAATCCCCGACGCATCGGGGATCTTTTATTTGTTCTGACTCAGCTTAGATGGGCTGAATGTTCGAGGCTTGCTTACCCTTGGGGCCAGCCGTCACTTCAAAAGAAACGCGTTGGTTCTCTTGCAGGGACTTGAAGCCGTTCGATTGAATAGCCGAGAAGTGCGCAAACAGATCTTCGCCACCTTCATCAGGGGTGATGAAGCCGAAACCTTTTGCGTCGTTAAACCATTTTACGATACCAGTTGCCATGTTAATTCCTAATTTCAGTTAATTGGGCTTTCGCCCGT
>Ga0366770_1019_pt1 | contig 19972 bp, 20 predicted proteins | sample BONcelHN113001C9_FD_207086 | JGI IMG/M metagenome (GOLD analysis project Ga0366770, IMG submission 207086) | Enriched cells from coal bed in the Powder River Basin, Montana, United States - BONCAT cells N11 rep2 HSBNCT.N11.300.1.C9 ...
GGCACGACGGCTGCTCGCCGAACCGCCGACGCGCCACAGCCCGGTCGATTTCTTCCTGTTTGACAAGGGTACCTCGGCGGTCGCCCGTCGCCACCGGGTATATCAGGCGGTGCCTGCGCTGTGCGTGCAATCGAAATTCGACGCTGCGCACGGCAAGCCGGAAACCAGCTACGGCAGCGATATCGAACACAACTCGGACGACACGGCACTGCGTCACGTGATGCGACGCCTCGGCTGGCGGGTCAACGGCTTTTTCAACATGTTGCGTGGCTATAGGCGCATTGCGCTGTCGGACGACATCGCGCGGCTGTAAGGCGGCGCGGAAGAAAGGAAAAGTGATGATGCATTTCACGGGTAGCAATCTGGTGCGCAAGCTGGTGGCGATGTCGACGCTCGCCGTGTGCGCATTCGCGGCGCAGGCGACGTTTGCCCAATGCCTGCAGCAAGAACCGTTGCGCGGCGTGAACATGGCCGGCGCCGAATTCCACAGCAACCACGTGCCGGGCGTGCCGAACAAGGACTACGCCTATCCCAATCCGGTTGACTTTGACTACATTCGTTCGATCGGCGGCAACGTCATCCGCCTGCCTTTTCGCTGGGAGCGCGTGCAGCCGGAATTGATGAAGCCGCTGGACCCGGAGCAGCTAAAGGCACTCAAGTCCACCGTGGAGCAGGCGAGCCGTCGCAATCTGTGCGTGATTCTGGACGTGCACAACTATGCGACTTATCGCGGCAAGAAGCTCGGCTCGGACGAGGTGCCAGCCGAAGCGTTCGAGGATTTGTGGAAGCGGCTTGCGCACGAATTCGACAACCCGGCGCGCACCATTCTCGGCCTGATGAACGAACCGGCCAAGATCGATATGGCGCAGTGGGCGGCGATCGCCAAACGGACCGTTGCGTCCCTGCGCGATGACGGTGCGAAGAACATCATCCTTGTCGCGGGCGGGCGCTGGAGTGGTGCCCATGAGTGGACCAGGGGCAGTCCGTCCAACGGCGAACTGTTTGCCGATCTCAAGGATCCGCTGCAGCGGACGTGGCTGGAAGCGCATCAATATGCCGATCACGGCTTCGCGGGCATCAAGCAGCAGTGCGTCGCACCCGAACGCCTGCAAAGAGTGTTCGCCAGGCTGACCGACTGGGCGCGCGAAAATCACCAGAAGCTGTTCCTCGGCGAATTTGGCGTGGCGGCCAACGACGAGTGCCTTGCGGCGCTTGATGCGATGCTGGCCGGCGTGGACGATGCCGAGGTGTGGCGCGGATGGACGTACTGGGCCATGGGCCGCTGGTGGAACAAGTATCCGATGAGCATCCAGCCGCAGGATGGCCGCGACGCACCGCAAACCGCCGTACTGAGAAAGTACCTGGCGCGCAGCGGCACAATTGATGGGACGTGACAGCAACATGAACAGCAGATTACAGATCGCGTATTTCCCTTTCGAGAACAAGAGCAATCGCTATACCGACAACTTCAAGAAAATTCTTTTGCAGTTCGGCGACGTGGCGGAGGCGCCGCCCCTCAAAAAGGTGTTGTTGCAAGGCGCATTCAAACGCTATGACGTGCTGATCCTGAACTGGACCGACAACAACTTCGTCAACGCGCGCAGGGGTACGGTCAGTCTGCGTGGCATGCTCAAGGAGTTTTTCCGGATTGGCGTGTACAAGCTGATCGCGCGCAAGACCGTGTTTGTAAGGCATAACGTTTATCCGCACGACGCGCTCGGCCACCATCGCGCCAAGGCCACGCGGCTGGTCGAGTTGTATGAAAAATGCTTTGACCTGTGCTGGGTCCACTCAGGCCACATGGCCGAGGATCATCGCCATTACGTGCCGCATCCGCTGTACGAAGTAGAGCAGGCGCCGTCCGCGATGCCGGCCGCGCTCGTATTGCCCGAACGGTATTTTGTTGTGTTCGGCCGCATCCAGTCCTACAAGAAAATCGACCGCCTGATTGAGATGCTGCCTGCTGACGTGCATATCCTCGTTTGCGGTACCTGCTCCGACCAGGGATACAAGAAAAAGCTGCAATCCTTTAACAAGCCGAACGTGACCATCATGGCGGAATTCATTTCCGACGAGCTGGCGCGCGATCTGCTTGTGCATTCTTCGGGGATGCTGATCTGTCATTCGGACGACGACATGATTGTCAGCGGCAGCATCGTGTTTGCGATATCGATCGGTGTGCCTGTGTTCGCTGTCGAAACGCCGTTTATCACCTGGTTCCGGCAGGCGGTGAACGACCGCATGATTGTCGCCGCAACCGACTTCGCCGACCTGATCGACAAGATGCGCATGTATCAGGCGCGCATTACCGACCAGGACATTGCGGTTTCGCAGGCGCACTTTTCGGAGACGTCCGTCACGGCGCACGTGGCTGCCACGTTCAACCGGCTCGACCTGATACCAGCAGCTTCTGGCGACCTGATTCTTAATGAAAAAAACGTGACATGAATTCCGCCTTGTCTTTGTTGAGCCGCCTGGTAGGGGCGAAGGATGATGCGACCGAAGCATACGGCTATCCGCATATCGACCTGTTTTTCTGGAGGCCCGAGGGCAATCAGCTCAATTTCGGCGACCATCTGGCACGCGTCGTGGTCACCAAACTGCTGGCCGATCAGGGCCACTTGCTGGAAGAGGAGACGATCGCATCGCGTCGCCTGTTTGCCGTGGGCTCCGTCCTGCATTTTGCCAATGACGGCGACGTCGTCTGGGGTTCCGGGGTGAACGGCAAGGTCGATGCGCAGCTGCATCGTTTCCGCTCGCTGGATGTGCGTGCCGTACGCGGCCCGCTGACTCGCACATTCCTGATGGAGCGCGGTATCGCGGTGCCCGAGATTTACGGCGACCCGGCATTGCTGCTGCCGCGTTTGTTTCCGGGACGATTCGCGCCGCGTGCGGCAAGCCCATACGTGGTGGTTCCCAACCTGCATGACATGGCGCCGGCGCAGCAGGCAAAGATGCGGCACCTGGTGTCGCCTATGACCAGCTGGAACCGTTGCGTGGCCGAGATACTCAAAGGAGAACTGGTGATCTCGAGTTCGCTGCATGGGATCATCGTCGCCGAGGCGTACGGTATTCCGGCGCGCTATCTGCGATTGTCCGAAACAGAAAACATATTCAAATACAACGATTACATGCAGGGCACCGGCCGCCAGGCCATTGAACCGGCAGGAAGCGTTGAGGAGGCACTGGAAATGGGAGGCATGTCGCCCCCCGTGTTCGATCCGGACGCGCTGATGGCGGCGTTCCCGCTCGACCTCTGGAGCCAGCCTGACTGATGCAAGCTGCCAATTTAAAGAAAGCGATCTACAAGGGAACGTTCTGGTCGCTGCTCGACAACGTCGCGCGGCAGGCCATCACGCTGCTTGTCTTTATCGTGCTCGCGCGCATGCTGCAGCCCGCGTTGTTCGGTCTGCTCGCGACGTCCATCCTCATCGTGCAGGGCTTCAAGTCGATCGCCTTTGACAGCATCGGAACCGCGATCGTACGCAAGAAGGCGCCTACCGATGTCGATTACAACACCGGTTTCTGGGCGTGCGTCGTGTTGTCAATTCCGTTTTTTGTTGTCTTGTTCCTGATTGCGCCCTATGTCGAGGAATGGACCGGTGCGCAGGGACTGGGCCTGGTGATGCGCGGCGTCAGCCTGATGATCCTGACGACCGGCCTGTGCCGCATCCACGAAGCGCGACTGACGCACAACATGGACTTCCGCCCGCTGGCGATCCGCTCGTTCCTGTCGGTGATCGCCGGCGGCGCGGTGGGGATTGGCATGGCGATGTCCGGTTACGGCGTCGAAAGCCTGATCGCCCAGCAGCTGGTGACATCGCTCAGCGAGTTTGCGCTGCTGTGGAGCATCGTGAAGTGGAAGCCGGGCTTCGCCGTGTCGAAGGCATCGCTGAAGGAGATTCTCCATTACAGCAAATATGTGGCATTGACCGCCACCACCAACTTCGCCAACCAGAACAGCGACCAGTTTTTTGTCACCTACTACCTGGGCGCCGCGGCCTCCGGCTTCTATGCCACCGGCAAGCGCATCACCAACACGCTCAACATCGTGATTTCGACGGCGTTGCTGCGCGTATCGCTGCCGGCCTTCTCCCGGCTGCAGGACGATGAAAAAGAACTGCAGACGACCTACCTGCATTCGACGGCGCTGACCGCAATGATCACCGCGCCGCTGTTCGTCGGACTGGCTGTGTTGTCACGCGACGTGGTGTTGCTGCTGCTGGGCGCGAAGTGGCTGCCGTCGGTTCCCGTCATGCAAATCATTACCGTGATCGGCTTCCTCACCTCGATTGGTTACTACAACCAGAGCATCATGCTGGTGCGAAACAAGCCGCAGTGGCAGGCCAAACTCACGCTGCTCTATGCCGTGACGAATATCGCAGCGTTCTTTGCCTTTACGCGTTACGGCCTCATCTACACGGCGCTGGCGTTCGCCACGCGCGCACTGCTGCTGTTTCCGGTTTCGGTCTGGTGCGCGTTGAAGCTGATCTCGTTACGGGGCCGCGATTATGTCGCTGCGCTGGTGCCGTCTTTGCTGTCGTCGCTGGTGATGGCGCTCGCCGTGCTCGGCGCCAGAGGCCTGTTGCAGGATGTCCCGGTGATCGTAAGAGTGACCGCGCTGGTGCTGGCGGGCGCAGTGGTGTACGCAGTCGTCCTGTTTTTTACGATGCCGGTTGCGTATCGAAGTATTTGCCGCGATGCGTATCGCGGCGTCGTCGCCAAACTGGCGTAGGCCGGTGCGCGGCGACCTGAAAGGGAGAATAACAATGAACTATCTCGTCATATCAGCGCACGATTACCGCAGCCGGCGCAAGGCAGGGGTGCATTTCATCACCGCGGAACTGGCCAAGCGCGGCCCGACCAAATTCTTTTCGTGCCAGTACAGCAAACTGTCAGAGCTGAAATCCGATCCACGCATGTCGCTGGACGCATTTGCCAACCAGAAGGCGGTGCATGAGGATGTCGAATGCTACTTGTGGAAAACCGCGATCCATCCATTCAACATGCGCAAACCGGTGCTGCAGCCGCTTGAGGCACTGCTGTTCCGCCTGTACGTCCACAATGCGAGTCCCGTGCTGATCGAATGGATCTGGTGGGCTGACGTGGTGGTCTTCGAGAGCGGCATTGCGCCGATTTTCTTCGAGCTCGTGAAGCGGCTTAACCCCAGCGCACGGACCGTTTACCTGGCGTCGGACGATCTGCAGACAATCAATGTGGCGTCCTACGTCAAGCGTACCTTCGATCGCATTGCACCGCGCATGGACGCATTGTGTCTCAAGTCCCGCTTCATGCTGGACGGCGTGCCGAACTCGGACAATCGCTATATCGTGCCGCATGGTTTCGACTTTTCGGTAGCCGAACATGCCGATCCATCGCCCTACCCGGAGGGGCGGCATGCGGTGGCAGTCGGCTCCATGCTGTTTGATTCCAATTTCTTCGTCATCGCGTCGCGGCTGTTCCCCGATATCACCTTTCATGTGATCGGCTCCGGCAAGGGCAAGCAGGAGGGCTACGGACCGAATGTGCGCGTCTATGACGAGATGCCGCACAAGACCACGCTGCCTTATATCAAGCATGCGACGATCGGCATTGCGCCGTATCGCGCAGCCGGCTTGCCGGCGTACCTTTCCGATACCTCGTTGAAGCTGATGCAGTACGATTTTTTCGGCCTGCCTGCGGTGTGCCCACACGGCATCGTCGGCGACTATCGCTCCCGCTTCGGCTACACCCCGGACGACGCGGATTCCATAGCGGCCGCGATCAATGCGGCCGTGCTTGCGCCGCGTGAATCCTTCCGTACGCCGCTGCAATGGACCGAAGTGGTCGACCGTCTGCTCGACCCCGATCGCTTCGAGGACACGCGCATTCCCCGTAGCCACGTAGTGCCCTCAGGCCGTCCGGCCGACGCGCAAAACGTCGTGCCGTGATGCCGCCGGGGAACCAATTCTTTTATAATCCTGTCAACAAAATTATTTCTTTAAGGAACCCAGCAACATGAAAATCACTGTCATCGGCACCGGTTATGTCGGACTGGTTACCGGCACCTGTCTGGCTGAAATGGGCAACGACGTCATGTGTCTCGACCTCGACGCGAAAAAGATCGAGATCCTGAACAACGGCGGCATTCCGATTCACGAGCCCGGCTTGCTCGAGATGGTGCAACGTAACATGGCGGCGAACCGGCTGCATTTCACGACCAGCATCGAGGAAAGTGTTGCGTTCGGCGTGGTGCAGTTCATCGCGGTCGGCACGCCGCCGGACGAGGACGGTTCCGCTGACCTGCAATACGTGACCGCCGCCGCACGCAATATCGGCAAGCACATGAACGAGTACAAGGTAGTGGTGGACAAGTCCACGGTGCCGGTCGGTACCGCCGACAAGGTGCGGGCGGCGCTGAAGGAAGAGCTGGCTGCGCGCAAGTCGTCGCTGGATTTCTCGGTGGTCTCGAATCCCGAATTCCTGAAGGAGGGCGACGCCGTGGCTGACTTCATGCGCCCCGACCGCATCGTGATCGGTGCCGATGACGAACGCGCAATCCGGCTGATGCGCGAGCTGTACGCACAGTTCAACCGCAACCACGATCGCATTGTGGTGATGGACGTCCGCTCGGCGGAGCTGACGAAGTACGCGGCCAATGCAATGCTCGCGACCCGCATCTCATTCATGAATGAACTGGCCAACCTGGCGGATGTGGTTGGCGCGGATATCGAGCAGGTTCGCATGGGCATCGGTTCCGACCCGCGCATCGGCTTCCATTTCCTTTACGCTGGCTGCGGCTATGGCGGTTCGTGCTTTCCAAAGGACGTGCAGGCGCTGGTGCGCACCGCCGCGGAACATGGCGTCGGCCTGAAAGTGCTGCAGGCGGTTGAAGACGCGAACGAAGCGCAAAAGCGCGTGTTGCTCGACAAGATCACCAAACGCTTCGGCTCCGATCTCAAAGGCAAGAAGTTCGCCGTATGGGGACTGGCGTTCAAGCCGAATACGGACGACATGCGTGCGGCGTCGAGTCGTGTGCTGATCCAGGGCTTGTGGGACCTGGGCGCGACCGTCACCGCCTACGACCCGGTCGCGATGACGGAGTCCAAGCGGATATTCGGCGACGAGCCGCGTCTGGTATACGCCGACACCGCAGCTGCCGCGCTGAAGGGGGCCGACGCGCTGGTGATCGTCACCGAGTGGAAGGAGTTCCGCGCGCCCAACTTCGATGCCATCAAAAGCGATTTGAAAAACACGGTGGTCTTCGACGGTCGCAACCTGTACAACCCGGTCCAGATGCGCGAACGCGGCATCGAGTATTTCGCGATCGGCCGCCGCTAGTCTCTGCGCTTCCGGTTTGCACTGCAGCATAGAGCGGTGAAACGATTGCGGGCCGCGATGCATGGCATTGTCGGCCCGCAATGTCATTTGGCGGCCGGCTGCATTGTCTGTCGGACATCTCGGCGTGCGATGGTAACGCGCGTTGCAAGCTGCGCCGCTCGCGTTGTCACGTGTTGGTCATATAACAGCGGGGGTTGAGTGAACGATGCGCGCAGTTGCGGCAACCGTGTGCGCCGTTCCCATGTTGTGAGCGTGATGGCGGTGCCTCCGCATGATCTGCCTGGCGCTCATCTAGCTGCGCTGCACAAGGAAAGTGTGTAACGCATTGAACTTTTCACATCTTTATTTTTCTATTACACAAGCTTTGGACGCTTGATTCCAGAGTTCAGGGTTGGGGGGGAAATTAAAAAATGGGTTTGCCGATCACACTTCCGATTGCGGATTTTCCCGTCAGGGTCACCACACAACAAGAACTCGCGACGTTTCTGCTGGCGTCGCTACGCAACAAGCAGAAGATGTCGCTGTTTTTTGCCAATACCAATTTCATCGTTCAGTGCAGGAATCTGCTGGAGCGTATGCGTGACCGCTCGGTCACCATCGTCAACGACGGGATAGGGATGGATCTTGCTGCCGTCCTGGTGCACCGGCGTCGCTTCAAGGAAAACCTCAACGGCACCGACTTCACGCCTTATCTTTTCCGCACTTCTGCGACGCCGCTGCGCGTCTACATGATCGGCGGCCGCCCTGAAGTGCTTGCCAAGGCGTCCGAGCATGTGCACCAGCGGCTGTGCCAGCGCGTGGTCGGCGTATGCGATGGTTACGACGGCCTCGGCAAGACACCTGACCTGATCACGCATATCAACCAGGCCAAACCGGACGTGATATTGGTGGCGCTCGGTAATCCGGCACAGGAACAATGGATACTCGATCACCGCGAGGCGCTGGACGCGGGATTGATGATTGGCGTTGGCGCGTTGTTCGATTTCTGGGCGGGTGAAAAACCGCGGGCGCCGCGGTTGGTGCGAAAGTTGCGCCTGGAATGGCTGTACCGGCTTGCGCTTGAGCCGAAACGACTGATGCGCCGTTATACACTGGATGTCATGGTCTTTTTTTCTCATTGCTATCGCTATCGCGCCTTCTCGAAGCCAGCGGTTCAACGCAGCAATACCTTTTGATCTTTTGCGACGCATGCCGGATGTCGCTCGACGTCCGGATGGGCAAGTAACCTACTTCACGGAAAAATTATGAAAGCAATGATTCTGGCGGCAGGTAAGGGCACGCGTGTTCAGCCCCTTACTTACGAAATGCCGAAACCGATGATTCCGATTCTGGGCAAGCCGGTCATGGAGTACCTGGTTGAGCACCTGGTCAAGTACGGCATCAAGGACATCATGGTCAACGTCAGCTACCTGCATGAAAAGATCGAAAGCTATTTTGGCGAAGGCCAGCGCTTTGGTGCCCGTATCGGCTATTCGTTCGAGGGCTACACCAATGACAAGGGTGAAGTGATGCCAAAGCCGATCGGCTCTGCCGGCGGCATGAAAAAGATCCAGGAATTCGGCGGCTTTTTCGACGAGACCACACTGGTCATTTGCGGCGATGCGCTGATCGATCTGGATATTCAGTCGGCACTGTTTGAACACCGCCGCAAGGGCGCGAAGGTCAGTATTATCACCAAGGAGGTGCCGCTCGAGAAGGTTTCCGAGTACGGCATGGTGGTCGCAGACAAGGATGGCCGCGTGCAGTCATTCCAGGAAAAGCCAAAGAAGGAAGATGCGCTGTCGACGCTGGCAAGCACTGGCATCTACATCATCGAGCCGGAGATCATCGATCTCATTCCGGTTGATCAGCCTTTCGATATCGGATCCGAACTGTTTCCACTGCTGGTTGAAAAGGGTGTGCCGTTCTTTGCACAGAACCGTTTTTTCAACTGGATTGATATCGGCAACATCAAGGATTTCTGGGCAGTGCAGCAGAGCGTGTTGAGCGGCGAGGTCGCGCACATGACCGTGCCCGGCACCAAGATCGCCGACGAGCTGTGGGTCGGCCTGAATGTACGCATCGACTGGAACGGCACCAAGATTGAAGGTCCGGTCTACATCGGTTCCGGCACCGAAATCGAGGCCGGAAGCACGATCATCGGCCCGACATGGATCGGCCATGGCAGCAAGATCTGCAGTGGTTCGGTTGTGGAGAAATGCATCTTCTTTGAGTACACGCGTGTTCAACCTGATTCCGAGATGTCGGAACTGGTTGTCTATAACGATTACTCGGTCACACGCGACGGCAAGATTTCGCACATTACCGACTCGAAGGATGCGGCATGGCGCGATGCGCGTGACCGGCGTTCCAAGGCTAGGCCGGCGGTGAAACTGGTGGAAAGCGCGGGCGGACGATGAACATCTATCCCGTCATCCTGTCTGGCGGTTCCGGCACGCGCCTGTGGCCTTTGTCACGTTCGGTGCTGCCCAAGCAGCTGTTGCCGCTGGTATCGGGCAATACGATGTTGCAGGACACCGTGCTGCGTGTAGCCGACTGGCCGGAAATGCAGGCGCCGCTGATCGTGTGCGGCAATGAACATCGGTTCCTGGTCGCCGAGCAAATGCGCCAGATCGGCATCGCCCCGGCCGGCATCCTGCTGGAGCCGGAAGGGCGCAATACCGCGCCGGCGGTTGCTGTCGCCGCCCTCTACCTGCGCGCCATCGATCCTGATGCCGTCATGCTGGTGCTGCCGGCCGATCATGTGATTCAGGATGTCGCGGCGTTCAAACAGGCGGTCATGCTCGCCGCGCGCCCCGCGGAAGATGGGTCGCTGGTGACTTTTGGCATCGTTCCAACCAGGCCGGAAACCGGCTATGGCTATATTCGGCGCGGCGGTGAGCTGAGCGGCACGGATCGCGCTTTCACGGTCGAAGAGTTTGTCGAAAAGCCCGACCTCGTCAAGGCCAAGCAATTCGTCGATGACGGCCGCTATTCATGGAATAGCGGCATGTTCCTGTTCCGCGCCTCGACTTACCTGGATGAACTGCGCACGCTACAGCCGGAAATGGCGGCGGCCTGCGAGAAAGCTGTCGCGGAGGCTTATACGGACATGACGTTCTGCCGGCTGCAGGAAGAAAACTACGCGAAATGTCCTTCGGATTCCATCGATTACGCGGTGATGGAGCGTACGTCGCGCGCCGTTGTGGTGCCGGCCGATATCGGCTGGAGCGATGTGGGGTCGTGGTCGGCCTTATCCGACGTGCAGGCGCCGGATGCGCATGGCAACGTCATCCGCGGCGACGTGTATGCCGACGGCGTGGAGAATTCGCTGATCCGCTCGGAAAGCCGGTTCGTCGCCGTGATCGGCCTGGAAAACGTGATTGTGGTCGAGACCAAGGATGCAGTGCTCGTCACGAGCAAGGACCAGGTCCAGCGGGTGAAGCAGGTGGTCGAGTATTTGAAGGACAACAACCGGTGCGAGCACCTCAACCACACCAAGGTGTACAGGCCGTGGGGCTCATACGAACCGATCGACGCCGGTGGCCGCTTCCAGGTCAAGCGCATCACCGTCAATCCCGGTGAAAAGCTGTCCCTGCAGATGCACCATCATCGCGCCGAGCATTGGGTGGTGGTAACCGGGACGGCGCGCGTCACCAATGGCGAGGAAGTGCGGCTGCTCACCGAGAATGAGTCGATCTACATCCCGATCGGCAACACCCATCGACTCGAAAACCCCGGGATGGTGCCGCTCCATCTGATCGAGGTGCAGTCCGGCAGCTACCTTGGCGAGGACGATATCGTGCGCTTCGAAGACGTCTACAAACGCGCGTAAAACCGCACGTTTTCTACCAAAGCCGTATTGCGGGAGCAATACGGCTTTTTGCTATCCGGCCTTTACTGTCAATTGTCCATTAATATCATCCAATCAAGCATGATGACGCAGTGAGATACATTATATTTTTGCCAATAACGGCAAGTGACGTTCTCCTTGCTCCCCGGAATAAAATCCGTGGGAAAACTTGCTTCCAGACGCTGCGTATTGCTTCAAAAAAACGTTTTTTATACGCAATAACCCGTTGATTAAAAAGGAAACGGTGGGCGTGTAGGCGGTTCTGGGCAGCGCGTGTAGGACACCCTCCTTTTATTGTCTTTTTTTCGCAAAATTGCGCATCGGCGCATAAATTAGGTTTGTAAAGCGATGTTTTTTAGTTAATATAAATTCTGCGTCAAACAAAAGAGATTGTTTGGTTTTGTAAGACAAATGCAACTGCAAGACGCGTAGCTGCATCAACTGAAAATTTGGGTGGCACTTTGCCAATTTCAATCAACCATCGAAAGCTGAACATGAAACTTAAACCATTAATCCTTGCCACTGCGCTGGCATTCACCGCGATGGGCGCCTATGCGGAAGACCAGGTTTACGATGTCCCACTGACAGGGCCGTCTGCGGAAGGCACCTACACGGCGAGCTTCAACGCAGTCCACGCCGTTGCCGGCGCGTTTGTCGACACCTTTACGTTCACCCCGAGCATTGCGGGTTTCCTGAACGGCAGCCTGGTCACGACCGCGGCCAATCCGGCGACCGACATCAACTTCACGTCGGCGACGGTTAACGGCATCGCGTTCAACTTCAGCCCGACCGGCGCCAACGAGTGGGGCTTCACTGACGTGGCGTTCTCCGCTGGGCCTATCGTGCTGAAGCTGTTCGGCATTGCTGCCCCTGATCTGGCACCCGGTACCGCGGTGACGGCAAGCTATGCGGGCACCCTGAATATTTCGGCGGTTCCCGAGCCGGAAACCTGGGGCATGATGCTGGGCGGCTTGGGCTTGATCGGCTTCATGGCGCGCCGTCGGAAAAAAGCCGGCGAGCCATCCGGCATGATGACTAGCGCATGCTAAGAGGCGGATATCCCGCTCATGGCGTTGGCGTGACTCAGCAGGGTTCTCCAGAACCCTGCTTTTTTATTGCGCGCGTGCTTTTTTGCGGACGAATAAATGTTAAATCAGACTGTTCGGTCCGACGCTCATGCGGCAGGGAATTGTTTTTAAAGGAACATTTCTCCACAATGAACCAAGACATTGATTTTAAAGAAGGAGATGCAGCAAATTAAAAGTTTGTTAATACTTTCCGGGCGTCATTTTTTTGTTACTTTTTTGTTGAAATAATTAAAAAAAACCCCATAAAGTTGTCTATTTAATATCAAAAAAAAGATATTTTAAATATAAGATTAAACGCGCGCCAAGTAGATATTTTTACAATGGATCGATCTCTCCTTGGCGTGATGTGAGCAGTCCTAGTTATTCAATATATTCGAGCGGCGGTTCATCGCCATTTTGTTAATCTGATAGAGAGCTCATGCCATGAAAATGAAACCACTCGTTTTAGCCGCTGCACTGGCACTGTCCGCTGCCAGCGTGTACGCGGAAGATGTCGCGTTTGATGTTCCGCTGGTCGGTCCTTCGCCGGTCGGCACCTACACCGCCGGCTTCGACGTTCAGCACCTTGTCGCCGGCGCGTTCGAGGACACCCTCACCTTCACGCCTTCGGTGGACGGATACATCAAGGGCAGCCTGGTGACGACCGGTGCGCTTGATTCCAACAACATCGACTTCACCTCCGGTTCGATCAACGGTATCGCCTTCGATTTCAGCCCAACCGGTACCAACGAAGTCGGCTTCACGCCGATCGCGTTCGCAGCCGGCCCGATCGTGCTGAAGCTGTTCGGTATCGCCGGTCCTGACCTCGCTCCAGGCACCAGCATCGCCGCCAGCTATGGCGGCACGTTGAATATTTCGGCTGTGCCTGAGCCGGAGACGTACGCAATGATGCTGGCAGGCCTTGGCCTGATCGGCTTCATGGCACGTCGCCGCAAGAAGGCCGACGCCGAAGGCCCGGCGCAACTGGCTGCTTGCTGATTGCGCTAGGCTACATCGGGCGCTGATGCTTGCTTCTTGAAGCAGGCGCGCCCGGTGCGTCGGTAACGCAGGACAGGGCTCGATTTCGAGCCCTGTTTTTTTATGGTGAGGGAAGAAGCGCCGCGCGCCGCGCCGGATGAGGATAAGGACGATCATGGCCGGACAAATACAACGCGATCTTTTCGATCCATCGCTCTGTCGGCGCCGGCCTGGCCGCCATGCCCACCACAATAATCAGGATGCAGCCGGTCGCCACCGCTGGATTCCACGGCAGGCTGCGGGTGGAGCGTTCAACCGAAAGAACCCAGGCCGCAATTGCGCCACCCAGCGCCAGGCCGCCGATCACTTCGGAAAGGGAATGCTGATGAAGGATAAGACGCGAGACACCGATTGCGATCGCAAACGCGACCGCCGCCAGCAGCGACGCGGCAGTGATCGTGCGCGCGCGGCTCTGCACGGCAAGAAGAAAGAATACTGGCGCGACGGCGGCTGCCCGCATGGCATGACCGCTGAATCCCCTGAAGTCCAGTGACGCGATGCCCAGGCCCCAGCCGATATAGGCGATCTTGCTGGCCACGACGATGGTAAGCCCGGCGCCGAACAGCAATAGCCAGCGCACTGCTGCGCGCCAGCAATGCCAATAGGCCAGCCAGCCCGCGAGCAGGCACGCAAGCGGCATCATGACGTTGGTATCGGCCAGCTTGGTGAAGTACATCCAGAAAAACATGCGGACATCCGGGGCAAAAAGAGGAATAAGATCGCGTTGTTGTGCGTCGCGTGATTGTACGTGGCACGGTAAGTTGGCGGTGCGCTACTCATGCCTTGCCATGTCGTCGCACCCAGGCACTGCCGAACTTCGCAGTATCCCGGCGGTCACTGTTCGGTCAGCCCTGCCGCTTTTCAACCCATTGACAGGAATCCATCATGCATGCCATCTCGTTCGTTCGCGCACCCGACAACGGCCGCATCCACCCGTCGGGCAATCGACGCTTGCACGCGCACAGGGCGCCGATGCCCGAACCGGTGGACGATCCTTTGCCGGACGAGCACCCGGCGCCGCAGGAAGACCCAGTGCCATCGCCGAAGCCTGAAACACACTGAGCGGCGACCGGCGCACGGCGGAGCCGCTTAAATCATCACTGCCAAGAGTACGCAATGGAAAAACAGGAAAACTGGAGCACCGAGTTTTACAAGGGTATGGACGTGCACGTCACTGTCATGCAGAAGGAAGATGCAAGCGGGCGATGGGATTACACCGTGCGCGTGTCGGAACCGGGTGCCGATTCCAGCGCTGAAAGCGAACTAACCGCCGAGTCGGGCGATGACGGCGACTATCAGTCGGCCGAAGCGGCGCGCGCGGCCGCGCTGATCCGCGGGTACGCAATGGTTGATCAGCTCCGCAATTGACGCAGGGCTGTTGTCGCTCATGTCTTGGGCGAGCTGGCCAGGCCGCTGCGCGGAACGCAACGCTCATCGCGCATTGAAAGGCCAACCCAAACGCGGCATAATGCAGCACCTTGCCGAACCCGCTTCGGCAACGGCATTGGAAACGCAACTTGCCGTTTTCCCCGCTGCCCATAGCTCAGTTGGATAGAGCAACGGCCTTCTAAGCCGTAGGTCGCAGGTTCGACTCCTGCTGGGCAGGCCAGTCCGTTCAAGCAAATCAAGCACTTACTGAATCGTTGTTGGACCGCATTCACCGGAACGATGGCTGATTGTAGCTCGTAACTGTGCTCAAATTGTGCTCAGATTTCGGCATCGACATGGACCAAAATTTGCCACAATTTCGCGCGAGTAGTGCCGCTCGGCGGGCTGCTGGGGATTTTCCCGTGGTGGTACCGACTCCCATTACGATGCCTTGCTTGCGGGTCAACTCACAGCGACTCTCTTGCTAAACAAATGACCGCATCGAGCAGAGTGTGTTTGCCAACTTCCTATCCGTATTTAATCGAAAGAAGACCTTGTCGAACGAACTATTACGCTCGTTGGTATACCTTGATCGTGATTTCATTTCTCGGACCTATGAAATTGTTACCGGGGTGTCGCCTGAAACGCTCATAACGAAGAATCAAGGGAAGAAGGCGGGCGCAGGGATTCCAGTTTTCTCTGCAGAGATAAGTGCTTCGGAGACGCGCACATTTCCAGTCTCAACGCTGCGCATGCTGGAGGATGTGCATTCCAACCTTAGAACCGAGCCAGCGCTAGGTATCGATCAATTCAATTCCGGTATGCGTTCAATGGTAGGTTGGGTGAGTGGTGAACTGACTACCGTTGCGGTGTCCAGTACCAAACAAGATCGAGTTACCAACGAACACACTACTTTGAGCAGTGCGACGTATTTTTCGATTCGGGGCGCTCACGGGCTCAGTCTCGCCTTGATCACTACTCCCGATTATTTTGATTCGGGGCTTGATACTCTTGCGAAGATACACGAGACGCTGCTCAAGGAACTATCGATCCCTGTACGTGCGCTTGTGCGAGTAATTGCAGCCAAAAGCTACATGAATCAGTGGGTGGCAGTCCCGCTTGTTGTTCTAGAAGATCGATCCTGACCTACGTCTATGAATCGCCCTGAATCGCCCCGGGTTTTGAGGAGGCTTCAACCTCTGAGAAGATGCCTGCCGGTCACGCGTAATAAACCAAATTTCCTGCATGAAAAAAATGAATTTGTTGACATCTTTTTGCCGCCGCGGCAGAACTTCTTGTGAGGAAGATGACTCAACAAACGGCTGAGCTCAGTTGCCCAGCGCTGTTGATCGGTTCCGTAATGCAATGCACCGAAGTCCTACAAAGGGTTGCGGCACAGAGGAAGACGCCTTCATCGATATCTGCTTTGACTAATCGTTAGCCAACCTTTGGAGTTCATCATGACTACCGTATCTGTAACTGAAGATCTCAAGGCCGTGCAATTTGCCGTTTCCTACGAAGGTCACCCGATCCCGGCGAAGATCACCGCCGCGGCACTGCGCCAGATTTCCGCGGGCGATATCGATGCTTCGCGCGAAAAAATGCTGGATGCTTTTCTCGATCATCAGCAGACCATTGAGGCAATGGCGCTGCAGCGCATTGAGCAGGGCGAGCCGCATGTCGAGTTGAGCGCGGGCTGCTTCAACTGAAGCAGCGCCAGTTGATACCTGGGGGAGCCGCGGTTCTCCTTTTTTATTGCCGCTGCGGGCTCAGGAATGCGCATCGCACGAGAGCCGGTAACTTTCTTCCGCGCGGCGCAGCTTTTGCTGCAGCTTTTCCCGGGAGCGTCCCATCGCCTGTTGTGCATCCTCGCGCACCCACTTGAGGCGCAGCGCCTGGGCGTCGCATTTCTTTTTGCGCGCCGCGGCCGCCCGGCGCTGGCGCCGCATTGCCTTTTGGTCGGCGGCTTCCTGTTTGCGACGCACGCTTTGCAGACGCTCCAACTCTTTCTTTTCCTGCTGCAGGCGTTGGCGCGCCTCGCTGCTTTCCGCTGCCGGCGGCTGGATTTCAATTTCCTTCATCCTGCTGGCACTGGTCTGGCATGGCGCGTCGCTATAAACGGTCTTGCCTGCCGCTTCGCATTTGAAAACCGCCATGGCGGGGGAAGCGACCAGCGCGATCGTCAGGAGGACAAGGGCGTGGCGGGTCGTGTGCAGGATGGTTGGCATGGTTGTTCTTTTAAAGGAGTTTGCCGGGATTCATCAGGTTGAGCGGGTCAAGCGCATGCTTGATGGTACGCATCAGGGTCATTTCCACCTCGGACTTGTAGCGCAGGATCTCCTCACGCTTGAGCGTGCCCAGGCCATGCTCGGCAGAGATCGAGCCGCCAAGGCGATGCACATTGTCATGCACGATGCGATTGACCACCGACTGTTGCGCCATAAAGATTTCCGGCTCGCCGCCGCAGGGTCCGGCAACGTTGTAATGCAGGTTGCCGTCGCCCAGATGGCCGAAGGTGACGAGGCGTACGCCGGGAAACGTGCGGTGCAGCATGCGCTCGGTATCTTCCATGAACGATGCGAGGGCGGAGATGGGCAGCGACACGTCGTGCTTGATATTCGGGCCGTCCGCCGCCTGCGCCAGCGGGATCGCTTCACGCAACTGCCAGAGCGCCTCGGATTGCGACAGCGACTGCGCCAACGTCGCATCCTGGATCAGGCCCTGGTTCGACGCCTCGAAAACGCAATCCTGCAGCAATGCGCTGGCATGCTCGACGGACTCGGTATCGGACAGCTCGAGCAATACATATTGCGCATGCGTTCGCTCAAACGGAAAGCGCAGTTGCGGGACATGGCGGGCGACCAGTTCCATGCAAAACGCCGACATCAGTTCGAAACCGGTCAGCATGGCCGCGCATCGATCCTGGACCAGCGTCAGCAGGCGCAGTGCATCGTGAGGCGAGCGCAACGCGACCAAGGTCGTGAGACGGGCTTTGGGCTGCGGAAAGAGCTTGAGCACTGCGGCGGTGATCACGCCCAACGTGCCTTCGGCTCCGATATACAGATCGCGCAGGTCGTACCCGGTATTGTCCTTTCGCAGGCCGCGCAGGCCGTTCCAGATGTCGCCCTGCGGCGTCACGACTTCCAGGCCAAGGCATAGCGCCCGTGCGGTACCGTAACGCAGCACCGCCGTGCCGCCCGCGTTGGAGGCCAGGTTGCCGCCTATCGTACAGGTGCCTTCGGCCGCCAACGACAAGGGGAAAAGACGGTGCGCGGTGGCTGCTGCCTGCTGCACGGTTTGCAGGATGCAGCCTGCTTCGACGGTCATGGTGTGGTTGACGGCGTCCACCCGCCGGATGCGGTTGAGGCGCGACAGCGACAACACGATCGCCGTGCCGCTACCGTCGGGCACGCTGCCCTGCACCAGCCCGGTGTTGCCACCCTGCGGGACCACGGGAACCCGATGCGCCTGACACAACCTGACAATCGCCGCCACTTCCCCGGCGTCGGCTGGTTGCACAACCGCCAGCGCCTTTCCCGTGTGGCGGCGCCGGCGATCGGTCAGGAAGCCACCGGTGTCGGCACTGTCGGTCAGCACATGCGATGCGCCGACTGCGCGCCGGCATTCATCGAGAAACGTCGTCATTCAGCCGCTTTCCGCAGCGCCTTTTGCGCAAGCGCCTTGGCGGCGCGCTTGTAAGGGCGGACAAACAGCACCACGCTGATGAAAAATACAGCGACTATTGCGGTTTCTATCCAGCCAAGGGTGGACGACAAGCCGGCGTCGCTCATGCCGCGCACAATTCCTTCGGCAAAATACAGCAGGATCAGCATGGAGGACCACTGCATGGTGTACAGGTCGCGCTTCCACACGCCGCGCAAGGGCAGCAACAGCGGAACGACTTTCAGCACCAGCCAGGAACCGTTCGGCCGCAATGGCGCCAGCACGGTTTCCCAGGCGATGCAGAGCGCAATCAGGGCAAGCAGCGCGGCGATTGCAGCGGCATGCAGGTTTCGCTGATATTGGTTGCCGATCATGAGGTGCGGAGTCTGAATGCGGTGCGCGCGAGGCGCTGGCCGAGCGCATGCGCCAGCCGACGCGATTCGTCGGAAACAGGGTGAGTGCCGTTGACGCCAGACCAGTGCGATGCGCCATACGGTGTGCCGCCGGTGGACGTCGTCATCAGGTCGGCCTCGGTGTAGGGCACACCGAGAATCATCATGCCGTGATGCAGTAGGGGCAGCATCATCGACAGCAGGGTCGATTCCTGGCCACCATGCAGGCTGCCGGTGGATGTAAACAGACAAGCTGGTTTGCCCGCCAGTGCACCCGACAGCCATTGGGACGTGGTGGCATCCAGGAAATATTTCATCGGCGCCGCCATGTTGCCGAACCGGGTCGGCGAGCCCAGGGCCAGGCCAGCGCACTGCTGAAGGTCGCTTGACTCGACGTAGGGTGCCCCGGCGGCCGGCACCTCCGGTTCGGTCGCTTCCGTTACGGTGGAAACAGCGGGCACCGTGCGCAGCCAAGCCTCGCAACCGCCGACGCTGTCGATGCCTTGAGCAATGCACTCGGCCAGCTTGCGCGTGGAACCATGGCGCGAATAGTACAGGACCAGGATGGGGAGGAGCGATGTAGTCATGCTTGGTATTATAGGGCGCTTGCCAGTCTTTTCATCAGCCGTTTCGACCGCATGGCGCGTCCGCTTTTCCCGCGTTCAGGCGTGCTTTTCCGCATAACCCACCTGTTGCTGCGCACAGCATGAAGCTTTTCAATTTTCCGCTGACCCGAGAATTGTCGTGGACACAGATCCGCGACCTGTGCCGTTTTGCGGCGCGTCGCCTGGGAGAGGAACAGTTGCCACAGGTAGCGGGCAGCCTGACGTTCACCACGGTGCTGGCGCTGGTGCCCATCCTGACGATCGCTCTGGCGATTTTCACCACGTTCCCGTTATTTCATACCTTTCGTGCCTCTCTGGAAGCTTATTTCGTCCAGAACCTGATGCCAAAGGGGATCGCCAATACCATTCTCGGCTATCTGACACAGTTTTCGGCCAAGGCGACGCGGTTGTCCGCGGTCGGCGCCGTCGCGTTGATCGTGACGGCCGTCATGATGATGCTGATGATCGATCGCGTCTTCAACCAGATCTGGCGCGTCAAGCGCCGGCGGCCGATCACGCAGCGGATTCTGGTCTATTGGGCCATCGTGACGCTGGGGCCCTTGCTGATCGGTGTGTCGATTTCACTGACTTCTTATCTGTTTGCCGCGACCAACGGCGTGGTGCGCCACGTGCCGTTTGTCGGCGCCATGGTTTTCTCGCTAGTCTCCGTGTTGCTCAGCACCTTCG
>Ga0366770_1025_pt1 | contig 18655 bp, 21 predicted proteins | sample BONcelHN113001C9_FD_207086 | JGI IMG/M metagenome (GOLD analysis project Ga0366770, IMG submission 207086) | Enriched cells from coal bed in the Powder River Basin, Montana, United States - BONCAT cells N11 rep2 HSBNCT.N11.300.1.C9 ...
TGCGTATACGCATGCAGCCACTAATAATAACATAACTGAATTCATTTAAAATCCCCCTCTCTTTAGTTGACTAATAAGCTTCAAAAATATATTGGCCCTACCTCCTTTACAACTATAGTTTTAAAAACATTCAGATTATTACAGCTCTAGCATAAAATATTACGTTGTAAATGACAAGTCATTCCCCGCCAACAGCAGATTACCTATGCCGAAATGCATTTATAGCACACTTAGCGGTTATAGTTCAAACATTCTTTTTAGTTTAGGGGCATGCTGACGGCTTACCGGTATTTCCATATTAGGCATTTCTTCCAGAATTAGATTGTACGTCCCATTAAACCACGGGATGACTTCCCTGATTCGTTCTACATTAACCAGATAAGCGCGGTGGCTGCGAAAAAACATTGCATCATCAAGCTTGAGCTGCAGCTCTTGCAGTGTCATGTTGCTGACAAAACGTTTTTCCCGGGTGTGAATAACAAGCTGTCCGTCAGAACAATAGGCTAATACTACATCCTTTTCGTCAATAATGACAGCTTTGCCGTTAAGCTCAATTGCTAATCGTTTCCTAGGATTGACAGAGCTGATAAAATTCATCATGGCATCCAGCTTGCGTTTATCAACTTCCACTATATTGCTTAATAGCGTCCTAATGCGTTCAAGGCAGCGATCAACTCTTTTTCCTGAAAAGGGTTTCAGTAAATAATCTACCGCATTAATCTCGAAGGCCCTGACAGCGAATTCTTCATAAGCAGTAGCAAAGACTATGAGTGGGGAATATTGACTTTCTAATATTTTTTCTGCTGCCTGCAGTCCATCCACACCAGGCATTCTTACGTCTAAAAAAACAATATGCGGCTGATGCTGCTCAACTGCCTGCAGAACTTCCCTAGAATTTCCTGTCCGATATATAACCTGTACATCATTATGCTGAAGCAGCAAATATTCAAGTTCTTCCCTCGCATGCGGTTCATCATCCACAATCATAGTGCGTATAATTCGTTTATATTCTTTCATACTACCCCTCGCATATTTGTCGGAATACGGAGCAAGACTGTAGTCCCCTGTCCTTCGATACTCTCTATATTCATAGTATGATTACTTCCATAAAGAGCTTGCAGCCTATCTCTTACATTGGTAAGGCCTATGCCGGCGCCTTTACCGAACCCATGATTAAACACCTGTTTTAATATGGTTGGTGATATACCTTCTCCATTATCTCTAATAACAATCTCTACGTATTTGTCATACTTGGCTGCAGCAATTGTAACAATTCCGCCTTCTTCTTTGGTAAGCAGTCCATGCTTTACCGCATTCTCAACAATTGGCTGGAGAGTAAAGGTGGGTACGTGCAGTTCCATAATATTCTGATTAATCTGTTTTTCAATGATCAGCCGTTCGCCAAAACGAGCCTTTTCCAAAGCCAAATAAGAGTCTACTTGCTCCAGTTCTTCTTTCAGCGTAATGAAATCGCGTGGCGTTTTTAGACTCCGACGGAAAAACTCGCTGAGTTCAATTAATAAATGGCGTGCCTTTCCCGGATTGGTTCGCGTTAAAGACACGATGGTGTTTAAAGCATTGAATAAAAAATGCGGGTTAATTTGGGCTCTCAGCGCTTTCAATTCAGCCTGCGCCGTCAATTCAGCCTTTTGCTGCAGCAGTGCAAGCTCTAACTGCGTGCTGAAAATTTGCCCCAGGCCTTGTGCAAACTCCACATCAAGAGCTGTCATTACTTCTTCACGTTTGTAGTAAAGCTTTAAGCTTCCTACAATTTCTTCACGGCAAAAAAGCGGGACAATAACTGCTGATTTTAATGGGCAATTTTCATGACTGCAGCCAATTTCTATGGCTGTCTGCGCTACCATGACCTGACCCTGCTGAACACACTGTTTGGTTGCACTTGTGAGCACGGGAATTCCTGCCGTGTGATGATCACTGGCAATCCCCACATGAGCGAGCACGTGTTCACAGTCAGTAATAGAAACAGCAGCGGCAGACGTCATGGCTAAGATCGTAGAAGCTACCTTTTCTGCCGAATGTGGTGACAATCCCTGCCTAAAGTGCGGCAGAGCCGCATTGGCGATTTTAAGGGCTTTGTGTGTCTGCAGTGCACCGATTTTAGTCTGATGCTGACGGGCATTATAAATAATTACCATGAAGACAGCAACACCAAGAGCATTGGCCAGTGTCATGGGAATAGTGACTTTGGACACTAGCGACCTGGCAGCTGCCTGCGGTTCTGAAAACAGCAGAATAAGCCCCATGCTGAACAAAACAATACCGATAACCACGGTCACACCTGTAATAAATTCAGCTCCTCTGGGTTTCATCCGGGTATGGATATATCCAGCGGCAATGCCGCCAATGATAGTGGCAACTCCACAAGGAAATGCGGTAAACCCACCTAAGGAAATTCGGTGTAATCCGCTGATAACTCCTGCAGCCGCCCCTACTAATGGGCCGCCAAGCAAGCCCCCGACAACTGTGCCTGTATCTCTGACATTAGCGAATGCACCTTCAACCGGTATTCCGAAGTAAGTGCCAGCAATAGAAAAACTCGAAAAAAAGACCACTAAAACCATTTTTTCCCGTTTTGTGGTCTGTTCTTTAAACATTAGGCGAAATGCCTGCGTATATGAAAAAACATATGCGAGTACAGCGATAATCGAAATGCGCTGCAACAGTATCATAGATAAATTGTCATCCATGGTGATACTCTCCTCCTATAAGCGCAGCAATTTCAGACATCATCTGCTTCGTTAATTTGTCAAGTGATTCCTTGTTGGTAACTCCTTTTTCTACAATAATCGGTTTGCCAAATTTCACCTCAATCTTTGGAAACAAGCCTCGTCCACGTAAAATTTTATCAGTCCCGATCAGGGCAGCCGGTACAATCACAGCGCCTGACTTTGCGGCAATAAGCGCCAAGCCTGGCTCTGCTCTGCCAAGCTGTCCCGTTTTACTTCTAGTTCCTTCTGGGAATAGGCCAACAATTTCACCTTGTTCAAGCAGCGACAGGGCGGTTCGGATGGCACCGCGGTCAGCAGCCCCTCTTTTTACAGGAAAGGCTTTCAACTGTGTAATTACCCAATTAAAAATAGGAAAGCTGAAAAGTTCTTCTTTTGCCATAAAGTGAATAGGACGCTTGATGCCGCATCCAATAACCGGAGGATCCCAGAAACTCATATGATTGGATGCAACTATGACAGGCCCGCTAACAGGAATATTGCTATGACCGGTATAGGTAATACGAAAAAAGACAGTAAAAAACAGTTTAACGATTGCTCTCAGAAGATTGTAAATCACGTATCTTCTCCTCACACACTGCAAGTATTTGCTGAACAGCTCCTTCAATTGATAACGCGGTAGTATCCATTAAAATAGCGTCCGCAGCCTGGATTAGAGGTGCAATGTCCCGGCTGCAATCCATTTCATCCCTGCTGTGAATATCGGCCCGAAGCTGTTCGATTTCAATATTATAGCCCTTGTCTTTAAGTTCAAGCCACCGGCGTTTGGCACGCTCTTCAATGGAGGCAGTCAGAAATATTTTTATGTCGGCTTCCGGTAAGACATGAGTGCCGATATCCCGTCCATCCATGACTACGCCGCCTTCCCTGCCCATTTCCTGCTGAATAGCAGTCATTGCACTGCGTACTTCCGGTATTTGAGCGACTACCGAAACCAGTCCCGTAACTTCCGGTGTTCGTATATATTGCGTTATATCTTCTCCTTCGACATATACCGCCGTTTGGTTGTCAGTATACGAAAGCCTCAGTTTCATTTGTTGTGCAGTTTGAATGACAGTACTGATATCATTAGGATTTATACCGCGCTCAAGTATTACCCAGGCAACCGCCCGATACATGGCACCAGTATCAATGTATGTGTACTTTAGGCGCTGCGCAACAATCTGAGCTACCGTACTCTTACCTGCACCCGCCGGTCCGTCAATGGCTATCGTTAATTTTTTCATTAGCTGGCTCTTCCTCCCACGCAACAGGCTAATCTATTTAATTCCTCAAAAAAATCAGGGTATGAGATACGGACACAATCGGCACTTATGATCTGCGCTCCTTGTCCGAAAGCTCCTGCAACAGCCATAGTCATTGCTATACGATGGTCGTGGTATGAATCGCACAGTGCAAAGGATAATAGCTGTTTCCCTGCTATTTCTAGTCCATCCCGGCTCTCTTGTATAACGGCCCCCATTTTACTAAATTCAGCAGTAACAGCGGTAAGACGATCGGTTTCCTTTACACGTAATTCGCCCGCTCCCCTGATGATGGTAGTTCCTTCTGCAGCTAGAGAGGCAACTGTCAGAATGGGGATTTCATCAACCAAACGCGGAATAATCTCGCCCTCTATTCTAATACCTCTAAGTTGCGAATAATTGACGGCAATATCGGCAACAGGTTCCTTCCCGCTCAACCGCTCGTTTAACAAACGGATATCGGCTCCCATACCTATTAAAACATCTATGATACCGGTACGGCTAGGATTTACGCCTACGTTGCGAAGAACCAGACTGCTGCCAGGAATTACAGAGGCTGCCACTAGCCAAAATGCAGCAGAGCTAATGTCGCCAGGTACGTCAAAGGAAGTCGGCGCTTGTAATCCGGCAGGCGGATAAAGGGTAACCGAATTATGATTTCGCTGAAGTTTAACACCAAAAGCCTCCATCATAAGTTCAGTATGATCCCTGGATTGAACAGGCTCGATGAGCGTTGTGGGACTCTTGGCAAACAATCCAGCCAGTAAGATTGCGGATTTCACTTGTGCGCTGGCAACTGACATATTATATTCTATGCCTGCCAGATCACTGACAGGCAAGACTGCTAACGGCGCAAACCTATCATTATCCCGCCCTCTGATATTAGCGCCCATTTTCGTAAGAGGGGTAATAACTCGCCCCATAGGGCGCTGCCGCAATGATTCATCTCCCGTCACTATGCTTATAAAAGGCTGTGCTGCCAGTATCCCAGTCAATAAACGGATCGTAGTTCCGGAATTTCCGGCATCTAATATATTGTATGGTTCTTTTAGCCCATGCAGTCCATTCCCTTTGATGATAATTGAACTATCGTCAAGACGCCTTATTTCAACTCCTAATGCTTGCATACAAGCAATCGTTGAACAGCAGTCATCCGCTAAAAGAAAATTGTTAACCTGAACAGGCTGATCGGCCAAGCCGGCCAACATTACCGTCCGATGCGATATTGATTTATCGCCCGGAATACAAACATCTCCCGTTAAAGCAGTAGCTGGGTGAATCATTTGATAATTATTCATATCAAATCTCCCAGTTTTCGTCCTACGGCTTTGGCAACTTCAGACGTTTCTTTCATCAATTGCGCAAAGTTTACCGGATTAAGCGATTGCGGACCATCAGACATAGCTTCTTCCGGGCAAGGATGGACTTCAATGATTAGTCCGTCAGCACCGGCTGCTACCGCAGCTTTGGCTACCGGTGTGACAAGCCGCCAATTGCCTGTACCATGACTCGGGTCGGCGATAACAGGCAGATGAGTGAGATGTCTGGCCAAAGCAACTGCACTGACATCAAACGTATTCCTGGTATAAGTTTCAAAGGTGCGAATTCCCCTCTCGCACAGTACAATCTGATTATTGCCACCAGACATAATGTATTCGGCCGCCATGAGCCATTCTTCGATTGTCGACGCTGGCCCCCGCTTGAGAAGTATTGGTTTTTTAGACCGCGCCACTTCTTTAAGCAAAGGATAGTTCTGCATATTACGGGCACCGATTTGTATCATGTCAACATGTTGGTCGACAGAATCGAGCAGCCGTGGATCAGTCAGTTCTGTAATCACCGGCATGCCGGTTTCGCGACCAACTGCACTCAATATTTCTAATCCGTCATATTCAAGGCCCTGAAAACTGTACGGCGACGTTCTTGGTTTAAAAGCACCGCCACGCAGCATAACCGCGCCAGCGCCCTTAACAGCAACTGCTGTTTGCCGCACTTGTTCATAACTTTCTACAGCACAAGGGCCGGCAATGACTGGAATATACTTGTCTCCAAATGTTGCACTGCCGACATGTACAAGAGTATTGTCGGCACAAAACTCACGGCTGACCAGTTTAAAAGGTGTCGAAACGGCAACAACCCTTTCGACCCCGGGCATTCTTGAATATAGTTCAGTATGGCGCGCCTCAGTGCCCCCGCTGGCTGTAATCATGATTTTATCCTGAATAGCAATTGTTTTTGCTTCAAGATTATTAACCATAAGTTTGTTCAATATCCGGTTCATTTGCTCCTCAGTCGGAGCATTCATAATAATGATCATAGCAGCAGCCTCCCTAAACGGGCTCAAAAATAGTTATTGGAGTATATTTCCTCTTAGCCGGATAATATCCTCCAATACTGGATGGGCTTATTCTATTTGAATCTAACTTTGCCGATAGCAACCGTTGTTCCTTTGACCTCAACCATCATACCATCCTCGGGATATATAAGGCCCGCATTAGGCACATGAATAACAAATTGGGCCGGATGCGGGAAGGCGGAAGCATCAATCTCCAAATAATCGCCATTGAAAACTGCTATTTTTAAGTCGCCGGCCGCAAAGTCGCCCATGTATTGGCCGTTCACCGTAAGAAATATGTTTTCCACTGTACGGGGATTAATTATGCGAACGATAACCATCTTACTCTCGCGCAGTGATTTAAGCGGATTTACTGCTGTCTTGCTTGTTTCACTTATATATAAAGGCTTGACCGAATATAAGGGCAATTGAATACTCACGCTCTCGCCTTCCAGACGGTCAATATATGATAAATAAGAACGAGTAGAGTCTTTTAAAAAGAAAAACTGTACACCAATAAGTACACAGAGAAACACAAAAGCTAACCGGATGAATATCGTTTCACCTTTCGCAATCATACGGAAATAATTCATAAGATGCAGCTTCACACCTCCCTTGTATTTTATCTTAGTATGCTCGAAAGATTTCCATATTTATACTGACACTGCTGCCCTGCCTGCCACATAACCCATGGAAAAAGCAGCCTGAAGATTATATCCGCCAGTATAGCCGTCAACATCCAGAACTTCCCCGGCGAAGAATAAATTTTCTACCAGCTTTGACTCCATAGTAGAGGGATTGACTTCTTTAGTACTTACGCCGCCAGCTGTTACAATCGCTTCTGCAATAGGCCTTGTCTTGCTTATGGTCAGCGTAAACGCAGTCAAACTTTCTATTAGGCGTGTTCTCTCAATCTTTGTTATTTGATGAACTGGCTTTTCTGGATCAATATAGGATAAATCAATAACAGTATCTATCATTTTACTGGGAAGTAAATCACTAAGAGCGTTCTTTATTGCTTTTCTTGCATATTTTTCAAAGTCACGCTGAATACGCTTGTCAAGTACTTCCAAGGTTAGCGCCGGCTTGGTGTTGATGGCAATTTGGACTAAACCGCTTTTCTTGTTTAGAAGCGGCGCTACTGATTTGCTTAGCGAAAGAATAATCGGACCCGACAGACCAAAGTGGGTAAATAACATCTCCCCAAACTCTTCGGCTATCTTTTTATCATTACAATATACTGTAGCAGTAACATTTTTTAATGATAACCCTTGTAAATCCTTCACCCATTCTTCCTCAACCTCCAGCGGCACTAAAGACGGCTTTAATTCGACAATACTATGCCCCAGTCTTTTAGCGATGGCATACCCATCACCGGAGGAACCGGTGCCAGGGTACGACATGCCACCGGTTGCCAGCACAATTGCATCTGCTTGATAATACACGCCTGACTTCAGCAAAGCACCTGTCACCTTACTGTTATCACAGACAATTTCGCTTACCGGACTGGCCGTATGAACTTCAACGCCCAATGTTCTCATGCTCTTTTCGAAAGCGCTCACAACATCACGTGCCTTATCGCTGACCGGGAAGACTCTACCGCCTCGCTCTACTTTAGTCTCGATTCCTTGCACCTGTAAAAACTCAACTAAGTCGTTATTAGAAAAACTACGCAGCGCACTATGAAGGAAGGCGCCATTTCCTGGTATGTTTTTAATTATTTCCGGTATATCGGCCGAATTGGTAATGTTACAACGGCCTTTGCCGGTAATTAAAAGTTTACGCCCCACTGCATCCATTTTCTCCAGCAAGGTAACCTGTCCACCATGCATGGAAGCGCTAACGGCCGCCATAAGGCCGCCGGCACCCCCGCCAATTACTATGACTTTTTTCAAATCATCTCATCCTCATATTTGATAAATCGAATGTAGTAACAGCAATACGCACTATTTTTTGCTGCGATCTGTAACTCGGTCTCGGTATAAGCGTTTTAATTTTGCCACCTCATTGGGCAAGAGATGCCGGTATTGTCCGCGTCTTACTCCTTCTAGGTCTAAGAAGTCATATTTAGTGCGCTTTAAATTTTTGACCGGATGCCCAATTGCTTCGCACATACGCCGAATTTGACGATTTTTACCTTCATGAATAGATATTTCCAGCGCAGACAGATTTCGTTCCTCATCATAGTCAAGATACTCTACCTGCGCTGGAGCTGTTAAGCCATCTTCCAGTTGGATACCTTTTTGAAGCTTCAGAATTTTTTCTTCGCTTGGCACGCCATGAACTATTGCTATATATGTTTTTGAAATTTGTTTGCTGGGATGAGTCAGTCCGTGAGTCATTTCACCATCATTGGTCATAAGCAGCAAACCCTCTGTGCCATAATCCAGACGGCCTATCGGGTAAATTCGTTCTGATATCGTCCCGATGAGTTCGATAACAGTTTTCCGTCCTTGCGGGTCTGATAATGTTGTAATATACCCCTTGGGTTTATTCAGCAGTATATAAATTAATTTTTCCCCTGCCAGAGGCTTTCCGTCAATTGCTACTTTATCCTTGGTCTCGACTTTCGTACCTAATTCCTTGGTAATTTTACCATTTACAGTTACACGTCCGTCAATAATCATTTTTTCTGCGTGCCGGCGTGATGCAATTCCGGCTTGGCTAATTATTTTCTGCAATCGTTCTGCCATTTTTAGATATTCACCTCATAATTTTCAGATAAAGCTGATAAAATCTGTTTGCACTTTACAAGTCCGTACCTTTTTGCCGCCTCGTGCTTCTTTGTCACAACTGCCGCAGACACCCTCGCCACAGCACATCGTAGCATTGTTTGTTGCCGCCATAGGAATATTTTTGTTTTCTGCCTGCATCACATTAATTATGCCATGGTGCTGATCGTCCGGGCCAGCGCTGACAACCAGGTCCGGACAAACTTCCTCATTGGTGATAAGTTCTATGAATTTAGCCATTCCTTCCCGCCGCATGGAAATTACAGGTATGACTTTAATCCCCAAATTCTTAAATATATCGGCTGCAAAAATTTTTCCTATTTTGCCGGGAGCGACAATAGCCGTAACCTGATTACCATTTTCGACAAGTTTTTTGACGATGGGAACAGCAGGCGGCTGACCCATACCGCCAGTAAGAAGCAAAACGTTTCCATTTGCCATCTTTTCTACCCACGGCTGACCAAAAATGCCATTATAATAAGGCCCGCGAACTATCAGCTGATTTGTGCCGTTTTCTAGCATGCGTGATGACTTAGGACCGATAGTTTCAATTACTACCTCTATTGTTTCACTATTCACAGACATAATTCCTACAGGAAATTTGAAAAAATCTGGATCTTCTGTTCTACGGAAAAAAACGAACGAACCTGGGCAGTCTAAACTGCGCGCCAATTCCTTAGGTACAAGAACTCGCATTGCGTATGTATTTTCTGCTATGAGTTCCAGTGCGGTAATAGGTACTTCCAAATCCTGCCTTGTTCGCGTTTCGTCCCAGTTCCATTTTTGTTTAGCACTTGTAGCTTGCCATCCTTTTTCGTTTAGAATACAAACACCCGCCCAGTCGCAGTTGCACACAGGCTCTCCTTTAAGATGGCTGCAGTAAACACAATGATTGGTTTCGGCTAGGATGCAAGGACAATAGATAGAATTTATATCGATACAGCGCGTTGGTAACCGGTTTCTCATAACGAATCCCTCCCTATACAAGACATTGATTTAAGATATCGGAAAGACCAACCTGTTCAACACGTTGCTGAATTTCATGCCGGTTTGTAGAATACAATCCCATTTGTTTCATTCGTTCAAAATAGAAAGAGCCTGAAAAAGTATATCGTACCTTTAGACCGTCTTTTGCCGTCATTTGCTCATGCACAAAGGCGATGAAATCACCAACGGCAAGCGCTTTCGGGTACTCTAAATACTGCATATCTAAACAATAACGAACAGCATTATGTCCTGCAAGTGCGCCGGTTACCACTGCTTCCGTGTGTCCGACCAAAACGCCGGCTTTCTCACCACCGCAAAATAGATTATCAATGCCGTCTACTTTAAGATTGTTTGCACAGGGACTAATCGACAAATATCTCACTGAATTACCATTTCCGCCTGCATAAGGATCGGCATATCTTGCATTTTCGAAGCCTGGAATGCTTCGTAAATCGGCCAAAGGAAAGTATGATGTCATTAATTTTGCATGGCCGGTATCAAGAAGTACCAGATTTGCTGCATATTCTGGCAGGGCATATTGGGTACAAGCTTTTTTTCCCAGGCCATTTGCTCTTATTAAATGCTCAGGCAGCTTTACAATAATAACTCCATTGCGTTCTAACGGCTCTCTTATTTCGAGCGCAAGTGAATCTTTCACCAGCTTGCACGATCCGCTCATTGCACCGCTCGATCCGTCCATCTTTTGTCCCATATATTCTTTAATATCTGCCTTGGCGGCTACACTAATGCGGGGACCGAATGCTGGGCATCTCATTATACACATGGCGCATCCATTGCCATATTTGAGACAATTCCCCATAGGGCCAGCACTGCCGGTTGTATCTACGAAGACGTCGCCCTGAAGTGTTTCTCCTGAATCAAGAATCACCGCTTGCATTTTTTTCCCAAGCTTAGTTACATCGGTTACCCGCGTTTTAAGACGGACATCAACACCATAATTCTGTAGAATGTTTTTGACCACTGTCTCAATCGTAGTAACATCATAGAGTGATGCGTGGCTATGCCCAGGAAAATCAATACCTTTATGTCGCGTGTTAGCATCCATGGCTACGAAAAGATCCCCGCTGCCCATGGCGATTGCTTCTTCAGCAGCTGTAAAACGGCCATTATTTCTGAAGATTCCTCCCACAAGACCTGTTCCCAATAGTAAATCCGTACGTTCAAGCATCACCACCTGTGCCCCGGCTTTTGCCGCCATAATTGCTGCCGAGCAGCCTGCCCATCCTCCTCCGACAACTATCACTTTAATCATGGACTTCCCCCCACTCCTGCATATTCACATTTACAGTGTATTCGGGCGGCTGGAAGATGCTACTTTTAAAAAAATTAAAGCCGGTAACCGTTGGGTTGCCAGCTACATACCAAATATCAGTTTACAGAAAACAAGAGAACCAAAGAAGCCGACCATATCACCAAATAATCCAACAAACAGCGAATACCGTGGCTTATACACTCCGACCGCCCCGAAATAGACGGTTATAATATAGAGTGTTGTGTCGGTACTGCCAAGAATTGTAGAGGCAATTCTACCTAGCGAAGAGTCTGGACCGAATGTATTTAATAATTCTGTTGTAATACCCAGGGAACCAGTGCCTGAAACAGGCCTCATAATCGCAAGCGGAACCAATTCAGCCGGGACACCCAGGAACGCCAGCAGCGGCTGTAAGGCATCTACACACCAATCCATAGCGCCGGAAGCACGAAAAACATTAATAGCCACCATCATAGCCACTAAGAAAGGCATGATACGGATCGCAGTCTGAAATCCTTCTGCCGCCCCCTCAACAAAGGCTTCGTAAATTTTAACGCGCCTGATATATCCGATAAGCGGGATAATCAGCATAATAAAAGGAATAGCCCACAACGAAAGCTGTTCACAGAGATCGGCAAACATGACTTACCTCCCATGCCGCTTAGACAGCGAGCGACATATCCAATCAGCAGTAATCGCCATGGCAGTGGCAGTGAAACTTACGAGTATGGTAGCACCGACAATTTCAGCCGGATTGATTGAACCCGCAGCCGAACGGAGCGCAATGATTGTCGCCGGTATTAACGTAAACCCGGTTGTGCAAAGCGCCAGTAAGGTACACATAGCTTCTGAAGCTGTTTCACTGCCCCTGTTTAACTTTTGCAGTTCCTGCATAGCTTTGATCCCTAAAGGCGTCGCAGCATTTCCCAGGCCCATCATATTCGCGCTGATTGTCATAACAATAGAGCCCATTGCCGGATGATTTGCCGGTACACTAGGAAATAAAAAGCGTATCACAGGTCCTAGGATTATCGATATCACTTTAATAATTCCCGCTTTTTCAGCGATTTTCATAATCCCCAGCCAAAGGCACATGACACCAATCAGTTTAAATGATAAAGCCACCGCGCTCTCAGCGCCGCCTATGGCTGCCTGCGTTACCACTTCTATCTTTCCGTTCATGGCCGCAAATAAAATACCACCAGCTATGAGTACCAGCCAAACCACATTAATCATACGCTTCCCTCCAATTAGAGCGTATGAGCAAATTCGGTTAACTAGAACAAAAGCCCAGCTGAAAACAGCTAGGCAAAATTACGTATAAAGAAGGTAAAAAAACTCCAAAGTGATCCCCAAAGCGCTCGAAAGAGTGATTTGCGTTCTGCACCTTCTGAAGCTAATAAATCTACAGAAGAAACCTCTGTATTCTTATACATCACCTTGATGGATCCGATCTTCTGGCCGGCAGACACTGGGGCTTCCATATTTGCCGGAGCATTAATAACTGTGCTGAACTGTCCTTTATCATCTTCCGATACAGGTACTACGATATCACTGCTTAAAACGAGTTTTATAAAATCAGTCTTGCCATTATTGATTCTTACCGTCTTGATAATATCGCCTTTATGAAACAAGGTCATCGGCTTAATCTGCTTAAAACCATAATCCAGGAGCGCCATTGTATCTTCCCACATATAGTCAGCATCCAGGACAACTGCGACCAGTTGAACTCCATTTCGTGTGGCGGCTGAAACAAGACAACGGCCAGCAGCTTCGGTATAGCCTGTTTTTACGCCATTACCGCCTTCATAACGCCACAATATTTTATTTTCATTGTATAGTTCCCGGTCGTGGTCTTTACCTGGCCATGGTATTACCTTGTATTTTGTACTGACAATCTTAGCAAATAGGGGATTCTTATACCCATATGCCGCAATTTTTGCCAAGTCCTGCGCGGTGCTGTAATGATTGGGGTCCGGCAGTCCGCTGGAGTTAGTAAAATTGGTATTGCTGACGCCAATGGCCTTTGCTTTTTCGGTCATTAATTTAGAAAAGGCACTTACATTTCCGGATATATGTTCAGCAACTGCTACCGTCGCATCATTGCCGGAAAGCAGCATAATTCCGTACAGCATATCTTCTAGTTTAAGTTTTTCGCCAGCGGCCAGCCATAAGGAAGATCCTTCCGTGGAGGCGGCATTGGCACTTGTCGTAACCATATCATTTAAACTGCCATGCTCCAGTGCAACGATTAAAGTCATCATTTTTGTTGTGCTGGCAGGGTAGCGCCGCTCCTCAGCGTTTTTGGCATACAGCACTTTGCCGGTAGACGCCTCTATAACGATAGCCGATTTGGCCGATATGGTATTAATATCAGCAGCATTGACTACTGCTAATGGGAAAAACATGATAGAAAGCGCAAGCAGTATAATCTGTTTGAGCACGAGTGGCTTCCTTTCCTTTCATAGTTCAATTGCGAACCATTAATTATTATATATTTATTTTTCCCTATAGTCAAAAAAAGTCTACATGATAACAAGCCAGCTTGGAGACAATATCAATAAATATTTAGGGAGGTGCTATTGTGGAAGTACTGGACGTAAAAACTGCTCTGCGCACAACACTTGTGCAAAAACAAGAATTAGTCCGTGATTATCAGACATTTGCCGAACAAATAAATAACGCAGACGTATCCAAACTTTACCGGCATTTTGCAGAGGCAGAAGCTCTTCATGCTACCAGCATTAAGAAAGCCTTAGACGAACTTCACTAAATACTATGAAAAAAGCCGCACTGTCATGTGCGGTTTTTTTATCATGTTTAACTATGGCATTAGTGCTGACTGTTGGTGTTGGTTTCAGCAGTCTCTGCAAGTTTTTCAAGTCTGTCTTCTTTGCCCTGTCCAACCATTTCTTGAATTTTTGCCATTACCTGTGGAACCATATCGATTAATCGGTCGACAATGACAGGTCCCTGGACCGGCAGGAACCGAACTCCATGACTAGTGGAGCATACTAAAAAACCGACTGGTTTTACACTTACGCCGGCGCCGCTGCCGCCTCCGAATGGATGGGGAGCACAAGCTTTGTCATTCACTTCTTCAGCTTCATAGTCTCCTCCACCGGCCGCAAAGCCAAAAGCAACCCGGGAAATTGGTATAATCACCGTGCCATCGGGCGTTTCAACTGCATCGCCGATAATGGTGTTGACGTCAATCATATCCTTAATACTTTCCATTGCTGTTTTCATTAGACCTTGTATCGGATGTTCAGACACGGTTTACTGCCTCCTTACGATTAGTAGTTATTAAGCGCATAGTTGCGTTTATAACATGACCCAATCTCACACGAAATATGCATTTTAGTTCGGTTTCAAATTTGGATGCACCGAATGCAGGTTCTACCTGAATAACAGGCCTGGTCATAAAAGGTATCCGCCGCTTGACCCTGATCAGCGCTACTTCTTTGATCGCCCATAAAAAGCCTGTAACCAATGCAGTTACGGCTGCATCCTCATTGCCAAAGGCTGTACGCCAATGAAATACCTCACATGTTACGCCGCTTATAATATGATCCATATATTTTCTGTATAGTGTTTTATAATAGCGCATACTACGCATTAGCTTGCGTATTCGTTTCGGGTGATTGATATATAATTTTACCACTCTTCTCAAAAAACGTTGTTCACGTTTGGGATGAGTTTTTGTTTTTTCTTTATCGGTGCCTACTTCCGAGATAAACCATGCAACGTCCTGGTTGGTAATTTCGATGACTGGAACCTTAATGCTGTAAATAATAAGTTTTCCCAGCATGCTGACTTCGACGGCAATATGATCATCCTTACCGTTTCGCCGGTATATCAGACAAATATAAACATTAATGCGGCTAAGCAAATAAAAAAATAATATATATGCCGTAATGGCCGCGTATGCTTTGCCCATACCTTCACCTCTTTGCCAGGACAGTATACTATTTTTTCCGTTAATGGCAAAAAAAATACCAGAACCTCATCCTATTCGGATTGCAGTTCTGGCATAATACCTGATATTGACGGTAAATCTTTTAAACACTTCAAACCGAAACACTGCAGAAATTCTAGAGTAGTTCCATATAAAATTGGACGACCTACTGCATCTTTTCTGCCTTGTTCTTTTATCAACCGCCGTTCGACCAGAGTATTAAGGACTCTGTCTATTTTAACACCCCGTATATTTTCAATCTCCTGCCTGGTAATAGGCTGCTTAAATGCAACAATTGCTAACGTTTCAAGCGCTGCAGGAGAAAGCTTTGTTTCATGCGGGTCATTAAGTCTTTCTATGATTTCCGCTAGTTCAGGCTTTGTACAAATTTGATAACCACCGGCAACCTCCACTATAGTTAGTCCACGTTCTGAACTTGCCATAGTCTCCTTAAGTTCGCCTAAAAGCAGTTTAAGCTGCTGTGGAGGTATCTCTAGTATTGCCGCCAATTTTTCCAACGGCAGCGGTTCACCCCATGCAAATAAAACTGCTTCAATATGACTTGTGAGGTGACGATAGAACAAATCACTCACTCCCTAAGCGTGATAAAGATAGAGCCAAAGCAGGCATCCTGAACAATAGCAACGCGCCGTAGCCTTATAAGCTCCAGCAATGCTAAAAATGCGGCAACTAGTTCACCTTTACCACCTGATCGAATAATAGTGTCGGCAAAATTGAGCTTACAGGCATGTGATCGAAGAAGATTGATAATATCATGCATTTTATCTTGTACGGTAACTTCTTCCCTAGTTATAAAGCTATACTCGTTACTTCGCAGTTGGCTTTCCCAGACTGTCATAAAAGCCAGAAGTAAATCATCCATGTCTAAACCTTCCGGCAAAGGGATGTCCTTTGCGAATTCCTGCTTTTGTCTAGTGAAAAAGCATCCTCGTAACTGTGCCATTTCAGCCAGTATACCAGCAGCCTGCTTAAACTTTCTATACTCAAGGAGTCTATCTACCAATTCCTGTCTGGGATCAATTAAGTCTTCCTCAATAGCCGTTTCTTTAAGTGGTTTGGGCAATAGCATTCTAGACTTAATTTGGAGTAGCGTTGCTGCCATTACTAAAAATTCACTGGCGATTTCAATATTAAAATGTTCAAAAGCGCGTAAGAAAGCAAGGTATTGTTCAGTCACCATAGCTATCGGAATATCATAGATATCGACCTGATTTTTTTCGATTAAGTGCATGAGTAGAGCCATAGGCCCTTCAAATACCTCTGTTTTAATCTTATATTCACTCATACTTATAAAATCAAAGTAATAATCGCACGTATCAAGGATGTAAGCGCAATCTCCAGCGGACGGGTTATGACGCCAATAAATCCAATATAAACCAGCCCCATCAATATAAATGGTCCATATTGCTCCAAGCTTTGCAACGAATATGCGTGTTTTCCGGGCAATAGGCTCATAAGAACTTTTGAACCGTCCAGCGGGGGGATGGGAATCAGATTAAAAATCGCAAAAATAATATTATACATATAAGTAAGTCGCAATATTTCATACCACGGGCTAGAAAGCAATTGAACTTTTGCCAATACTCCGATAAGCAGCGCTGCTGCAAAAGCAGTCAATATGTTAGATCCAGGACCCGCAAGAGAGACATAGATCATCCCTCGGCGCCCATCTTTAAAATAACTCGGATTTATCGGCACAGGCTTCGCCCAGCCAAATTTAAAAAGCCATAACATGAGAAGGCCAATGGGGTCTAGATGAGCAACCGGATTTAACGTTAAACGTCCCATAAACCGGGGTGTAGGATCCCCTAGAGCTACAGCAACACGGGCATGGGCGTATTCATGAATAGTCAAAGCAATCAGTAATGCTGGAATACGAAATACCATATCGGCATCAAAACCGAACACAGCTTCTCCCCCTTTTGTCTTGTTAACTATTTATTATTGTGTCATATAATTATCTGATAAGCAAGGCGGATTTAGAATAAATGCTCTGCGACGCGCGCAACCTACTAACGAAAGGAGTGATTTATGCTTGCTGTGCAAGAAAAAAAGACTAACAGCCATTGCCTTTATTATAGCTTGTTTATACCTATCCGGGTGCGGAATGTTTACCCCTGCACCGAAACCGGATATTGGCCCGGCCGGTAAACCGGTGGAATCTAAGCCAAATCCGCCTGTAGCTGAACGGTTTCAGTCTCCTCCTGCCGAAATATATGACTTGGAAGCACTGGCAGGAGCAGTTTTTGAAGGCGTAAATAAACAAGACTGGCTACAGGCCATCAACAATTTCAACCAAATGCAAGCCACCTGGCAGCAGGTAAAAGCATCAGTCGGTGAGAAAAAAGGCGTTAAAGAGAGTGATGAAGCTATACAAAAACTAGCGCCTTCATTATCAGCAAATAATGTCACAGAATCGTATGAAAGTCTCAATAAATTTATGGCAAGTATAAGCGATATAGGAAAATCCTATAAACTATCACCGGTTTCTGAAATTATAGCGATTGGCAACAGCATCAGAAATGTCAGCTTTTATATTCAAGATAAAAACTGGACAACGGCAACCGCAAAAATCAAAGAACTGGAAGGCACCTGGCAGCATGCCAAACCCGCTCTGGAAGAAGCAGGTGTGCTGGGAGAGGCCACTAAAATACACAGCCGCGTCAATCAGCTTAAAAATGCTGTGACGGCTGAAAATAAAGGCTCCTCTGAGGAACATATAGCATCTCTAAATGAAAGCATGAGCATTATGAGACAATTTTACCGGGGCAAATAAGCAAAAGCTTGGTGTATGCCAAGCTTTTACTTATTATTATCTTTTTTTTTCTGATTTCCCTCCATTTCACCAAGCCGATCATCATCCAGTGGTTTTAAAATTGCCGGACGCATCAGCTTAGCTGGCAGCGGCAGCCTGAAAATAACATCCTTCATGGCTTTATAATTAAACGGAATTGCCGGCCATAAATAGGGAACACCAAAAGACTTAGTTGTAAGCAGCAGGATAAAAATCGCCAGTAGACCTCCTAAAAATCCTGGCAATTTAAACAGCATAACGAGAATAACCAATGCCATACGCAGAGTTCGTATGGCTAAAGCAAGTTCTACGCTTGGCGTAGCAAAAGATCCCACCACAGCAACTGCTGTATAAAATATTGTTTCATTAGCGAATAGTCCTACCTTGGTAGCGATATCACCAAGCATGAAGGCGCCAATAAAGCCGAGTGCAGTTGCCTGCGCCGCCGGCACATGCACGGTAGCCATCCGGACCATTTCGACACCAAATTCAGCCAATAGAAACTGCAGTCCGAGTGGAATAATCCCAGGATCCCGCGGCCCCAGAAATGCAAGGGATTCCGGC
>Ga0366770_1026_pt1 | contig 18562 bp, 18 predicted proteins | sample BONcelHN113001C9_FD_207086 | JGI IMG/M metagenome (GOLD analysis project Ga0366770, IMG submission 207086) | Enriched cells from coal bed in the Powder River Basin, Montana, United States - BONCAT cells N11 rep2 HSBNCT.N11.300.1.C9 ...
AGCGGGTCGCGATTGCCCGCACCGTGCTCAAGGACCCGGCGATCTTGGTGTTCGATGAAGCCACTTCGGCGCTGGATTCGAAATCCGAGCAAGCAATTCAGGCGCAATTGAAAGAGATCGCGAAAAACCGCACCACGCTGGTGATCGCGCATCGCCTGTCCACCATCGCCGACGCGCAGCAGATTCTGGTGCTCGATCACGGCCGCATCATCGAGCGCGGCACCCATACCAGCTTGCTAGCCGCTGACGGTGCGTATGCGCAGATGTGGCAGCGCCAGCAAGCGCGTCAGGACGACTTGTTGGTTTCGCCGTCCGACAGCGATAGTGAACTCGAGTCGTTGGCTGTCGCCGAGGCGGGATTTAGGTAAACATGGATACCAAATGGCTTGAAGACTTCATTTCCCTGGCGGAAACCGGCAGTTTCAGCCGCTCTGCAGAAATGCGCCATGTCACGCAACCGGCGTTTTCGCGCCGCATCCAGTCGCTCGAATCCTGGCTGGGCACCGATCTGATCGACCGCACCTCGTATCCGACCCGGCTCACGCCGGCCGGCGAAGTGTTTTACGAGCAATCGCTGGAAGTGCTGGGGCAAATCAACAATGCGCGCGCGCTGTTGCGCGGCAAGCGCAAGGCGACCCTGACCACGATCGATTTTGCGGTGCCGCACACTCTGTCCCTGACTTATATGCCAAAGTGGATGACCGCGCTGGAGTCCGGTTTCGGCCAGGTCAGCACGCGCCTGATTGCACTCAACGTGCATGATGCGGTGATGACGCTGGTCGAAGGCGGCTGCGATTTCCTGATCTGCTATCACCATCCGCTGCAACCGCTGCAGCTCGACACCAGCCGCTACGACATGCTTACGCTGGGGCGCGAATCGCTGCGTGCCTATTCCCGCTGCGACAAAATGGCAGTGCCGAAATTTCTGTTGCCCGGCAGTGCCGTGGCACCGTTGCCCTTCCTGTCCTATACCAATAATGCCTACTTCGGCCGCATGGTCGAGCTGATTCTGTCGAATGCCAAAACGATCCTGCACCTGGAAAAATGCTATGAAACCGATATGGCCGAAGGCCTGAAGATGATGGCGCTGGAAGGGCGCGGCGTGGCATTTCTGCCGGAATCCGCAGTGACGCGCGAAGTGAAGGAAAAACGTCTGGTGCGCGCTGACGGCGGCAGCGGCGACTGGGAAGTAGAGATGGAAATTCGCCTGTATCGGGAGCGTCCTTCTGCGTTGCACCCGGGCAAGCCGCTGGTTGCCCGACTGTGGGATTACCTGCTGCGGCGCAGCCAGATCGAGAAGCGGCCGGCAGTGCAACGCAAGTTATCTTGACTCCCCGTTGGCCGGCGATTGCTGCCGCCGGAATAGGCGATCGAAAGGCAATCTCTATTTGCTTCTATAACTATGAGCGTTTTGCATAGTTACATGCATACAAAGCATTGGCCTTCGCGTGGGACGCTACTTTACGATGTTGTATCGCCTTGGCTGATGCAAGTTTATGTGCTTGCAAGCCGGCGCCCAAACAATCAAGGAGCCGCTACACCATGTCTAGCAATCACGTTATTCCGTCGTATCTTGATCAAAGTCACTTAGGCCCGTGGGGCGTGTATCTCGAGCAGATCGATCGCGTCACACCGTATCTCGGCCACCTCAGCCGCTGGGTGGAAACTCTTAAGCGTCCCAAGCGGATTCTGATCGTCGATGTGCCGATCGAGCGCGATGACGGCACTGTTGCGCACTTTGAAGGCTATCGGGTCCAGCACAATCTGTCGCGCGGTCCCGGCAAGGGCGGGGTGCGTTTCCATCAAGACGTAACGCTGTCGGAAGTGATGGCGCTGTCCGCCTGGATGACGGTCAAGAATGCAGCGGTAAACGTGCCTTACGGCGGTGCAAAGGGCGGTATCCGCGTGGATCCCCGGACGCTTTCCAAAGGCGAGCTGCAGCGCATGACGCGCCGCTATACCAGCGAAATCGGTATCATCATCGGCCCTACCAAGGATATCCCGGCACCCGACGTCAATACCAACGAGCAAACGATGGCGTGGATGATGGACACCTATTCGATGAACGTAGGCGGCACTGCAACCGGCGTGGTTACCGGCAAGCCGATTTCACTGGGCGGCAGCCTGGGCCGGCGCGAAGCGACCGGGCGCGGCGTATATGTGGTCGGTTGCGAGGCAGCGGTCAAACGCGGGATGGAAATCAAGGGCGCCCGTATTGCGGTGCAGGGTTTCGGTAATGTCGGCGGCACGGCAGCGAAGCTGTTTGCGGAAGCGGGTGCCAAGGTGGTGGCGGTGCAGGATCACGTTACGACCATCTATGACGAAGGCGGGCTGGATGTGCCGGCGCTGCTGGCGCATGTGGAAGCCAATGGCAGCGTCGCCGGTTTTGCGGCAGATGCGGTTCTCACCAGCGAACAGTTCTGGGGCGTCAATTGCGACATCCTGATACCGGCTGCTCTGGAACAGCAGATCAATGCACAGAATGCGCATCTGATTCGCGCCAAGATCATCCTCGAAGGCGCGAATGGCCCGACTACGCCGGAAGCCGACGATATCCTGCACGATAAGGGGGTGCTGATCGTGCCGGACGTAATCGCCAACGCCGGCGGCGTAACCGTCAGCTACTTCGAATGGGTGCAGGATTTCTCCAGCTTCTTCTGGAGCGAAGACGAAATCAACCAGCGTTTGACCCGCATCATGCGCGAAGCGTTTAATTCGATCTGGCAAGTGTCGGAGGAACATAAAACTTCGTTCCGCACCGCCGCTTTCATCGTTGCATGTACCCGCGTCCTGCAGGCGCGCGAAGTGCGCGGTCTGTATCCATAACATCCGTCAAACGGTGCGGTGAATCTTGAAGAGGATTATCCTGTGTGTTGCGCAGGATAATCTTTCTACGTGTTAACCCTTATATACATCGTTTTTGATTCAGCATAAGTTTTCCCTGCGGATTGACGGCCTGAAAAATGCATGTTGCAGATCGTGCAGCAGCTATTTATCATGTCATTGGTTTCATCCCTGCCGATGGCTGAAATAATTCTTTCTTGACGAGCAAAGAATCTCCCGCAGGAGTTATTCAATAGAGCCATCAGCACGCAGATGCTGAGAAATCAGGTGCTATCCATATCACTGAAGTATTTTCAAGGAGTCAGATTTATGCAAATCCATACACTATCAAAATGTGTCGTAGCTCTCATCGGCGCTGGCCTGTTCGCAGGTTCGGTTCAGGCGGCGGAGTTGACCGGTACGCTCAAAAAAATCAAGGATACCGGGACCATTACGTTGGGTGTGCGCGACTCTTCGATTCCGTTCTCTTACCTCGACGATAAACAATCCTATCAGGGTTATTCGATCGACCTCTGCATGAAAGCGGCCACCGCGATCCAAAAACAACTTGGCATGACTTCGCTCAACGTCAAGATGGTTCCGGTCACTTCCGCCACCCGGATTCCCCTGATCTCGAACGGCGCCATCGACCTGTCTTGCGGCTCTGCGACCAACAATGCCGAACGTCAGAAAGTCGTCGCTTTCGCACCGACAATGTTTGTAACCGCGAATCGTCTGTTGACCAAAAAATCTGCCAACATCAAAACGCTGGCTGACATGAAGGGCAAGACTATCGTCTCCACTTCCGGCACTTCGAACCTCAAGCAAATCACTATGCTCAATGGCGAACGCAATCTGGGCATGAATGTGTTGGCGGCCAAAGACCATGCGGAGGCCTTCCTGATGGTGGAAACCGGTCGCGCGGCGGCATTTGCGATGGACGACATCTTGCTGTTCTCGCTGGCTGCCAGCTCCAAGGCGCCGAACGATTACGCAATCACCAGCGAAGCGTTATCGGTTGAGCCGTACGGCATTATCGAACGCCGCGACGACCCTGAGTTCAAGAAGGCCGTCGATACAGCGTTGACGAATGTCTACAAATCGGGCGAAATCAATAAAATCTACGCAAAATGGTTCCAGTCCCCGATTCCGCCAAAAGGCATCAATCTGAATGTTCCGATGAGCGCGGAATTGAAAGCGGCATTTGCCCATCCGACCGACTCTCCTGATCCTGCAGCCTATGCAGCGGTGCCGGAAGCGCAAAAGGGTTCGCTGAAGAAAAAATAAATCTGATCATTCCTATCAGTAAAATGGGGGGGCGCAAGCCTCCCATTTTTGTTTTCGGAAGCGGCAGTCAAACAATAATTGCGCATCAGTTCAGTTGACCGGTAATCGATCTGCTTTGAGAAGTTGCCGGTTTCGATAAACACATGCATTCGTCGAGAATTTTTTACGCAGGGTGGTATCCCGACATCCTGCTGACTTCGCAGCAATTCCCGTACAGTGCTTGGCAATTGTTATAAACACCGGCATCGCACTGCACGGGATGCACTCCCACCAAAGAGGAGATACAAAATGAATTACCACTGGAACTGGAGTGTTTACTGGCAGGAATCCCCTGACGGCGTCCATACCTATATGGATACGCTGTTAGCGGGTCTGCAATGGACTCTTGCCACCGCTGGCACCGCCTGGATCATGGCGCTCGTGATTGGCACCGTGATTGGCACCGTGCGCACCATGCCCAACAAGTGGCTGGTGCGCTTGGCGAATGTCTATATCGAAATATTTCGTAATATCCCGCTGATCGTGCAAATGTTTCTGTGGTATTTCGTCATGCCCGAAGTGGTGCCGGCAAGTATTGGCGATTGGCTCAAGGCGCTGCCGAACGCATCCTTCATCACCGCTTTTCTGGCGCTCGGATTTTTTACCTCGGCACGGGTCGCGATTCAGGTTTCGACCGGCATCAATGCCTTGCCGCGGGGGCAGCGGATGGCGGGCACGGCGCTTGGATTGACCTTGCCGCAAACGTATCGCTACATATTGTTGCCGATGTCGTTTCGGATCATCATTCCGGCGCTCACCAATGAATTTGCGGCGATCATCAAGAATAGCTCGGTCGCGCTGACCATCGGTTTGGTTGAGCTGACGGCGGCCGCTTACTCGATGCGGGAATTCACTTTCCAGACTTTTGAATCGCTCACCGCAGCAACTATCATTTACATCTTTGTTTCAGCGTTCGCACTGTTTCTGGCGCACTGGATGGAAAGAAAAACGGCGGTTCCCGGATTCATTGCCGCCAGCAGCAGCGGCGCGGGAGGACACTGATCATGTTGGCTAATTTCGACTTTGACGTTATTCAACGTTCCTGGGTGTATTTGTTTACCACCGGCATGAAGTTTACGCTGACGCTGACATTCCTGGCGATGCTGGGCGGTATCCTGTTCGGTACTTTGCTGGCGATGATGCGTTTGTCGCACAACAAGGCAATCGCGTTTGTCGCCACGACCTACGTCAATCTGATCCGCTCGATTCCGCTGATTCTGGTGATTTTCTGGTTTTACTTCCTGGTGCCTTATATCGGCGCCTGGATTCTGGGCGCTTCCGAGCCGATTCAAGTCGATGCATTTTCGTCGGCGCTGATTACTTTCATACTATTTGAAGCCGCTTATTATTGCGAAATCATGCGTTCCGGGATTCAGTCGATTCCGCGCGGCCAGGTTGCAGCAGGCTACGCGATCGGCATGAATTACTGGCAAATGATGGGTAACGTGGTATTGCCGCAAGCGTTTCGCAACATGATTCCGATCTTGCTCACGCAAACCATCATTCTGTTTCAGGACGTGTCGCTGGTGTATGTATTGGGTTCGGTGCCTGACTTCGTCAGTGTGGCGTCGAAGATCGCGCAGCGCGACGGCCGTCTGGTGGAAATGTATTTATTCGTCGCCGTGGTGTACTTCGTGATGAGTTTCGGCTTGTCTCTGCTGGTCAAGAAGCTGCAGGAAAAAGTTGCGATTATCCGTTGAAATCCGTCCGATCGAGAGATTCGAAACCGCATTCAGAAATTAGGAGAAAACAAGATGATTGAACTTAAGAACGTCAGCAAGTGGTATGGCAATTTCCAGGTCCTGGCCGACTGCACAACCTCGGTGGCAAAAGGCGATGTGGTAGTGGTGTGCGGCCCATCGGGCTCGGGCAAATCGACGCTGATCAAGACCGTCAACGGCCTGGAGCCATTCCAGAAAGGCGAAATCACCGTCAATGGCGTCTCGGTAGGCGATCCGAAGACCAATCTGTCCAAACTGCGTTCGCAGATCGGCATGGTATTTCAGAGCTTCGAGCTGTTTCCGCACATGTCGATTACCGAAAACCTGACCATCGGTCAGATCAAGGTGCTCGGGCGCAGCGTCGAGGAAGCGCGCGAGCGCGGCTTGAAATATCTGGAACGGGTCGGCCTGATTGCGCAAAAAGACAAGTTTCCCGGCCAACTTTCGGGCGGCCAGCAGCAGCGGGTGGCGATTGCGCGCGCACTGTCGATGGACCCGATGGCGATGCTGTTCGACGAGCCGACTTCGGCGCTCGATCCGGAAATGATCAACGAAGTGCTGGACGTGATGGTCGGCCTGGCGCAGGAAGGGATGACCATGATGGTCGTCACGCACGAAATGGGTTTTGCCAAGAAGGTTGCAAATCGCGTCATCTTCATGGATCAGGGCCGCATTGTCGAAGACTGCACCAAGGATGAGTTTTTCAATACGCAACGTTCCGAGCGCGCTCGCGACTTCCTGGCGAAGATCATCCATTAACAGCGGTTGTCAGACTCGCGTTAAATATTGCCGGCCTTGTGTCGGCAATATTTAAGGTTGGAGTATATGGAAAAACACCATGTTTTCCGCATATATTTCGTGCAGTGTATAAATTTACTGCAATAAGTATGTGCTGATTGATGGCTGCTCTGGCGGCAATTGACGCGCCGGCCGGATTTTCGAAATCCGGCTACGCGGGTAAAATGGCGGCAATCCACAGAAAGAGCCGCCATGCCAAATACTTCCCCCGATAGCGTCACCATCACCCGTCCCGACGACTGGCACTTGCATTTGCGCGACGGCGCCGCGATGGCGTCCGTGTTGCCGCATACCGCGCGTCAATTCGGCCGCGCGATCGTGATGCCGAACCTGAAGCCGCCGGTCACCGCCACTGCGCTGGCAGCAGCGTATCGCGATCGCATTCTGGCCGCCTTGCCGGCTGGCATGACTTTCGAGCCCCTGATGACGCTGTATCTGACCGATAACACGCCGCCGGACGAAATCCTGCGCGCGAAAGACAGCGGCTTCATCCATGCAGTGAAGTTGTATCCGGCCGGCGCCACCACCAATTCCGATGCCGGCGTGACCGATCTGGTCAAATGTTATAAAACTTTGGAAACCATGCAAGAGGTCGGCATGCCGTTGCTGGTGCATGGCGAAGTGACCGATCCCGAGATCGATATTTTCGACCGCGAAGCAATCTTCATCGAGCGCGTTTTGCAACCGTTGCGCCAGGCGATGCCGAAGCTGAAGGTCGTGCTCGAACACATCACCACTCAAGATGCAGCGCAGTACGTAGCCCGGGCCGAGGGCCCGATTGCGGCAACCATCACCGCCCATCATTTGCTGTACAACCGCAATGAAATCTTCAAGGGCGGCATCCGTCCGCATTATTATTGCCTGCCGATTCTCAAGCGCGAAATCCACCGCCAGGCGTTGGTGGCTGCTGCTGTCAGCGGCAATCCGCGCTTTTTCCTCGGCACCGATTCGGCGCCGCATCCGAAGGGTTTGAAGGAAAATGCCTGCGGTTGTGCCGGCTGTTACACCGCGTTGCATGCAATGGAGTTGTATGCGCAAGCGTTCGACCAGGCCGGTGCGCTCGATAAGCTGGAGGCGTTCGCCAGCTTCAACGGCCCGGCGTTTTACGATGTGCCGCGCAATGCCGGTAGCGTGACCTTGCAGCGCCAGAGCTGGACGGTGCCCGTCGAATTGCCGCTGGGCGACGCCAGCATCGTGCCGCTGAATGGCGGTGAAAGCATCAACTGGAAACTGCTTTAAGGCAGCTCGCGGTTAACCTGGTTTCCCGCGCATCGCAACAAGCGCGGTCCCGCCCGTCGCGCTTGGCGGTGTACAGCGCCCGGTCAGCGCGGTTTACCAGCGCCTCGAGCGTTTCATTGCCGGCGATGGCAATCCCGATACTGGCGGTCAGATGCGCTGCGACGCAGGAATCGGCATGGGGAATGCTGCTTTCCTGTAATCGCATGCGAATCCGATCTGCCATTTTCTTGGCGCCGTCAACATCCGTTTCGGGGAGCAGAATGGCAAATTCCTCTCCTCCGATGCGGGCAATGAAATCGGCGGTGCGAAACAGCGATCGTCCCAGCGCTGCGGCCACTTCCTTGAGCGCGATATCGCCGGCCGGATGGCCGTAGTGATCGTTGTAAAGCTTGAAATAATCGACATCCAGCAGCAATAAAGCCAAGGACCGGCCATTGCGCTGTTTCCGCGAAAACTCCAGCGCCAGCCTGGCATCGAAGGCTCTGCGGTTCGGCAGTCCGGTTAGCGTGTCGGTGAGCGTCAATTCTTTGAGGATATTGATTTTTGACTCGATCATCCGCAGCAGCATATTGACCTTGCCGGAAAGAATGCCCAATTCATCCGATCCGTTGATGTCGATGCGCTTGTCCCAGGCGGTTTCCTCGGTAAGCTTTACCAATTGACTGGTGAATTTGCGCAGGCGTTGCACGAACAGAAAATGCACGGCTACCGCCAGCAAAATCGTCATGATCAATGCGGTCCACACCAATTGCTGCTGCACTTGCCGATACAGCAGTTCGCCTTGTATATGCACTTCGCGCGGCATGTCCAGCGTGATCAAGCCGGCGTTCTCGTGCAATACATCGTGCAAGCGGTAATACAGATGATATGTATTGGCATCGTGCGAAGTCGAGAAGTCGCCGCTTCCGAATCCTGGCGGCGACAGCATGTCGGGCCAGAGCTGCAGGCCTTGCGGCAATATCCGCGCTGCATGCACCTCGAACGGCAGCCTGGTTTGTTCGCGCAATTTCAATGTCAGGGCGGCGTCCAGCAGCCGTCCTGAAACTAGCGTGCCAACGAAGTCGCCACTGGAATCGCTTTTGGTAATACGCGCCCAGCAAGTCAGCATCAAGCCTGCATCTGTTTTCATGAGGCCGCACCCGGGTTGATGTGCATCCGTTTGGAGCAATGCCAGGTAAGGACTGGCTTGCAGGGTCGGCAACTGCAATTTGCCGCCTTTTTTGTCGTGCGTGGTCATCGATATGAGCCGGCCCTGCGTGCCAAAGATCATCACCAGCGACAGATCGGCGGGTTCCATCGCGTTATTGCCGATGTTTTCTTGCGCCCAGGCGGGATTCGGATGGGCGGCGTGATCGTACATCTCGGTCCACACCGACCAGTCGCGGGTCAGTGTATTCAAGTGCTGCAGACTCGCTTCGATGCTTTGCACCACGCGCCCCATATTGGCAGTCAGATCCCGATGCTCGATCGCATCGTAACTTGCATTCATGCTCCGCCCAAGCAAAGTTAAGCTGATGGTTGCCATCAGCGCGAAGGAGATCATGAACGCCAGCAATATTTTTACCCGGGTACCCACACACGCCTTTTGAAAAGCTGCAAATTTACGATGTGACGCACATCCGCAAACCGCGCGCAGCCGTCCCAGAATGCATTTATTTTATGAAATATAAGGGGGTATCACTATTTTAATAGTAGTTTCCGCATATTTTTATTGCGGATATGAAATATACCCCTATGTGTAATTCCGCGCACTACACTCTTGCTGACGCTTGGATACCGGCTGCAGTCCGATTCGTCGCCTGTTTTTTTCAGGGGTTGGCGGCAAGCACCTTGTGCTGTCGTGAATATGTGTAATAACCAGCAATAATATCACTTTAATTTGCAAATTAGCAATAAATTCTTGTTGTGTAGCCGCCGAAGTGGCACTTGAACTCGCGCATGCTGATGAACTATATTGATAACGTCGGTTGCGGATATTACTCGGGAAATCGTGAAAATGGTCAACTTGCATGCCGTGCGTAATTGTTATTGGAGGTTGCGGAGGCAGACATGAAACGCATCGTTTTGTGTGCATCGCTTGCTCTGTCGATGCTGAGCCCGCACGGAGCGCGTGCTGCCGACGTGCGCGTCGAGCAACCGAAAAAATCCGGTACCGGCAAAGGTACGGAGAGCAGCCGCCGGGTCGTGATACGGGTGGAGCAGGGCGGATGGGGCGGGGCCAAGCCAGAGGAAATCGAAAGCCTTCTATATGCGGTCGCTGACACATTGCTGGTGCATTTTCCGCAGCGGCAACTCAATCCGATCGTCGTTTCTTCCACGCGGCAAGCGCCGATCGTGCTGTATCAGAAGGGGCCGGAAAACGAATATCAGGTCTATCTGGCAGCAAAAGACCAGCGCTGGGCAGAATATGTGTACGAGTTCTCGCACGAAATGTTCCATATTCTTGCCCGGTACGAGAATCATGCACCGCCTAATGTGGCTTCCAATTTATGGTTCGAGGAAACGCTATGCGAAGCCGTTTCGCTCTATACGTTGCGGCAATTGTCGTCGCGCTGGGAGCAGCTTCCGCCGCGTGCGGAATGGGTTTCGTATGCATCGACCTTGCGTGAATTTACCGCGCGCGTGCAAAACGAGCCGCATCGTCGCTTGCCCGCCAACACATCACTGGAACAATGGTTCCGGAAAAATGGCCCGCTATTGCTTGAAAATCCTTATTTGCGCGGGAAAAATGAGTTGGTCGCCAATTTGTTCCTACCTATTCTCGAGCATAACCAGGATTGGCAAGCGGTCGGTTTTCTTAATCCCGAAACTGGGCAAGGACAAACGGGTTTTTATGATTATCTCGCCAGTTGGCATGGCAGAACGCCTCCCGAACACCAGCAATTTACCCGTCTTGCGATGCGGCTATTTCATTTCGAAACGCCCGAAACCGCAGGCTCCGCCGTTGACAAGGTTGCGGCGAGAGTGCCGGATCAGTTTGGCGCAGCGCAACAAATGCGCGGTGCAGCGGGGCCAAGCCGAAAATAATGCATTTTACGGTTAAATGCGTTGCAAAATTTCAGGTTATTGCATACCTCTATTGCATATTAAATATGCGTGTTAAGGACGCGATTTGGCTTGAATTGCCCATTTTTTCACCTAAGATTTAATTGAGATTCGTTCATGCGCCAGTTTGAAATAAGGTGAGTTGTAAGGCTGACGTGGGTTTCTGAAGAAAGCTGTAATTTTATTTCAGCACATTCAGCAAGTCTCGAGGGTGGCTTGCACTAAGGTGCGTTGCTTTATTCTGCAAGCTTGGAGCGGCGGCTCTTTCAGCAGTTTATGCGCGTAATGCATATCGTGAAGAAGCCGCTGGTAAAGGTGTTGTTTTAAACTGGTTGGAGGCTATCATGAAAACCAGAGCATTGATGGTGGCGGCGATCGCGTTGTCTGCGATGGCGACTGCCGGTTCAACTTTCGCAGATCATTCTTATTCTGACGAACCGCTTCCTGTCTCGACTAAATCCCGTGCCGAGGTTCGGGCCGACTTGGAGCGCGCCCGCGCAGAAGGCTTGATAATGGATTCCGAGCGTGGGTATACCAATGAATGGGCTCGCCCCGGTGCGAGCGGAGTCGCAGGTTCGCGCTATTCCGGGCGTACACGCGAAGAGGTAAAAGCAGAAACGAAAGAGTACATGAAGAACTACAAATCCAGTGTCGATGACATGTATGGCAGATGAAAGGAGGGTGGAACAGCGTATCGTCACCGAACATGAATAGTAAAGGTAGGACAAGCAAGGAACGCGGATTGATATACTAAAGCGTTCAACGTCTGAAAATCCGTTTTTCAGCATTCATTAAACTCCCGCGTTACAGTGCGTTTTGACTGTAACGCGGGAGTTTAATCGTTTATCACGGGTGTTCGCGCTGGTGAAATTGCGTCCTGCAGCGCTGCGTTGGGGCCTGGCCGAACGTTGCTGCGCGCAGACGGCTAAGCAGCTGAGGGGCAATCGCTGCCGCTGGAGAGCGATATACTAGACTTAGTATTTTAAACGCCGCAATGAACATAAGCGGATGCCTTGTGTTTTTGCTATATACTCCCGTAATATTTCTATATGGCATATTTACAGCAAGGCTGAAGCGGCATGTCACAGTTCTTTTACTCTTCCATTGACTGGTCCCGCCTCTGGTATGCGTCGATTCACGCAGCCGCCCAAAATATCCTCCGTGCGCCGGATTGGCGCACAGCGCTCAATGCGCAGGCCGTTGCGCAGGGATTGTGCAACCAGCGCGGCTTGCCGTTGACGTTCGTGCCGCAGGAAAGCTTGCCCGAAGACACTGCGTATGAAGCCTTCATCGGCGCCGCCGGTTGCGTGCCGACGCGCGAGAATCTGCATGACTTTTTCAATGCAATGGTGTGGCTCAGTTTTCCGCGCATCAAGCGGGCGCTCAATGCATTGCAGGCGGCGCAGATTGCAGTGGCGGGCGTCGGCAAGTCGCGCGGGCCGGCGCGCGATGCAGCCACACTCTTCGATGAAAACGCGGCGCTGCTGGTAGTGGGTGATGCGCAGTCAGGCCGGGCGCTGGTGGATGCGTTGCGGACCCATCAATGGCACGACGCCTTCATCGGGCAGCGTGCCAGTTTCGGCAGCGAAGCCCAGGTCTGGCTGTTCGGCCATGCATTAATGGAAAAGCTGGTGTCGCCCTATAAGGCAATCACCGCTCATACCTGGGTAGTGCTGGCGCCGCCAGAATTTTTCACGCTCGACGCGGTGAGCGGTCGCGGCTGGATCGATGCTGCGGTGGCGCAGAAACTGGAGCGTCACGCGCTGAGTACCGCCGACTTCACGCCGCTGCCGGTGTTGGGTGTGCCGGGCTGGTGGCTCGGCCAGGATGCAGCATTTTATGCCGATGCCAGCGTATTCCGGCCGCAAAGGCAGCGCTGAATTATGCTTGCCACAGCACATTTTCGGCTCCAATCGGGTGCACAATAGCTGCCACTTCATTTGCCCAGCCCATGCCATGTCGCCAGCCCGCCTGATATTTTTAACACTGACCGCAATGATCGCTTTTGCGGCCAATTCCTTGCTGTGCCGCTTTGCATTGCGCACTACGCCCATCGATGCCGCCAGTTTTGCGGCGATCCGGCTGGTGTCGGGTGCGCTGATGCTGTGGCTGATAATCGCGCTGCGCAGCGGTGCCAGTCAGCGCAAGGCAGGCGGCAATTGGCGCTCTGCACTGGCGTTGTTTGTTTATGCGGCTGCGTTTTCCTTTGCCTATGCCGGCTTGGCTACCGGAACCGGTGCGCTGCTGTTATTTGGTGCGGTGCAAGCAACCATGCTGACCGCCGGATGGTTGGGCGGCGATCGCTTGACGCTGCGTCAGGGCGGCGGCTTTGCGCTGGCAGTGGGCGGCCTGGTGGCCATCATGCTGCCGGGGCTGGCGGCGCCGCCGCTCGGCGCGGCTGTATTGATGCTGTTGGCCGGCATTTCCTGGGGCGTGTATTCATTGTACGGACGCGGCGTGCCGGATGCGGTAGCGGCTACCGCGGGCAATTTCAGGCGTGCCGCATGGCTGGCGCTGGGTCTTAGCGTGAGCATGGCGCTGCTATCGGAGCTGCGGCTCGATGGTGCTGGCGTGTTGTACGCCGTGCTGTCGGGCGCGATTGCATCCGGCCTCGGATATGTGGTCTGGTTCGCGGCGATTCGCGGCCTGAGCACGACCACTGCGGCGACCGTGCAATTGAGCGTGCCGGTAATCGCAGCGGCCGGCGGCATCGTTTTTCTGCACGAGCCGATCACGTTGCGCCTGCTGCTGTCATCGTTGGCGATCCTGGGCGGCATTGCGCTGGTCGTGTTGAATAAACGTCAGAATAACTAACGGAGAATGGACCGGATAACGAGATTTTTGCCTGCATAAAAAATATAAAGACAAATGAGAATGATTCTTATTGTTGTGCTAGAATCATTCCATTCGATAAACGTTATGAAGGCAAGTACATCATGAAGAATCCGTTAGGTACCCTTTTGCTCTCCAGTCTGTCATTGATTTTCGGTGCCGCTACTGCAGCCGAAACGCCGATCGGCAAGCACCAGATCATGCACGGCATGGAAATCGGCGCAGTGTATTTGCAGCCGATCAAGATGGACCCGGAAGGCATGATGGGCAAGGTGGAATCTACCGATATCCATCTTGAGGCGGATATTCATGCGGTCAAGGACAATCCGAATGCGTTTGCCGAAGGCGACTGGATGCCGTATCTGGTGGTCAAGTACGAAGTGAGCAAGGTCGGCAGCAATTTCAAGGCTGCCGGCGACATGATGCCGATGCAGGCCAGCGATGGCCCGCATTATGGCGATAACGTCAAGCTGTCCGGTCCCGGCAAATACAAGCTGAAACTGACGATGCTACCGCCGTCGTCCAATACCCACGCGCATTTCGGCCGCCATGTCGACAAGGAAACCGGAGTTGCACCATGGTTCAAGCCATTTGATCTGAATTACGATTTCACCTTTGCCGGTACCGGCAAAAAAGGTGGTTATTGATCGACACGGGCCGGATCAGTGATCCGGCTGTAGTTACGGAGGCGCGATGTTCAATAAATTGGCAGTATGTGGCGCCGCCCTGCTTTTCGCAGGCGCGGCTTTTGGCGGTGAGGATTTGCTCACTTTCAGTCTGAATTGCAACAATGGCGTGTTCGCGCCGAAAGTGCTGCAAGTGCCGGCCGGCAAGAAATTCAAGCTGGAAATCCATAACGTCGGCACTGAAGCGATCGAGTTCGAGAGCAAGCAATTGCGCAAGGAAAAGGCGTTGAGTCCGGGCGGAAAATCGTTTGTCGTGATTTATCCGCTAGAGCCTGGCGAATACAAATATTTCGATGATTTCCACGTCAGCGTGGGACAGGGCAGCATCGTCGCAAAATAAATCTTTCCATACCGTCTTCATTCGTATTCATCCAATCATCATGCAAAATTTCACTCAAATCCTGTTCGTGATGTGGCGCGAAACCGTCGAAGCAATGCTGGTGGTCGGCATCCTGTATGCGTGGCTGTCGCACAATCCGGCCGGCGCGCGCGGCCTCAAGTATCTGTGGGGCGGCGTGCTGGCGGGCTTGGCCGGCGCTTTCCTGCTGGGGTTGGGGATCGACGCGATGAATGATGCGCTGTCGGAAGAGGAGCATGCCTATTTCATGGCCGGCATGCTGCTGGCGGCCGCAATACTGATTGTCCAGATGGTGTTCTGGATGCGCCGCAACGGACAGCGCCTGAAGCGCGATATGGAGCAAACGTTGAGCGTCAATGCGCAAACCGAAAACTGGTGGGGCGTGTTTTCGCTGGCGGCGATCGCGGTCGCGCGCGAAGGCAGTGAAACAGTGGTGTTCTTATCGAGTCTGGCAATGGGCAGCAACGGCTTCGCTTCCGCCCAATTCTGGCTGGCGCTGGGTTTGGGCGCAGTGCTGGCGGGCGCTACTTTCGCATTGCTGCAACTAGGCGGCAAGCTGGTTTCGTGGCGCGCATTTTTCCGCGTCACCGAAGTCTTGCTGCTGCTGCTGGCTTGCTCGCTGCTGATGAGTGGAATCGAAAAGCTGATCGACGTGCAATTGCTGCCGGTGATCGTCGCGCAGGTTTGGGATACTACCGGTTTGCTCGATGACGGTTCGGTGCTGGGCAGCTTGGTGTCGTCCTTTACCGGTTACCGGGCCCGTCCGGCGTTGCTGAATCTGATCGTCTTCGTCGCCTACTGGCTCGCCATTCGCTGGATGATGCGCTTAAGCCGTCGTCCGACTGCAGCAGCATGAGCGCGCTGGCACTGGCTCCGTTCGGACATTGGCTGCAGCGCCACGGCAGCCTGATCCGGCGCGTGCAATGGGTGGTGGTGCTGTTTTACGTCACGCTGCTGGTGGTGCCGGCGGTACTGCCGTTGCCGGACGAAAGTGCGCATATCGTCAACAACCTGACCATTTTCGCCCAGTTCGTATTCTGGGGCATCTGGTGGCCATTCGTGCTGTTGAGCATGGTGCTGGTCGGACGGATGTGGTGCGGCGTGCTGTGTCCGGAAGGGGCTTTATCGGAATGGGCCAGCAGCAAGGGCCGCAACCGCGCGATTCCGCGCTGGGTCCGCTGGGGCGGGTGGCCGTTCGTCGCCTTCAGCCTGACCACGCTGTACGGTCAACTGGTGAGCGTCTATCAATATCCGAAAGCGGTTTTGCTGGTGTTGGGCGGCTCGACTGTGGCCGCCATCGTCATCGGCTATTTGTACGGCCGCGAAAAGCGCGTCTGGTGCAAATATCTATGCCCGGTCAACGGCGTGTTCGGCTTGATGAGCAAGCTGGCGCCGATGCATTACAAAGTCGATGCCGAAGCGTGGCGCACTTCTTACCATAGCGTGACCAGGATCGTGCCGGTCAATTGCGCGCCGCTGGTGGCAATGCGCCAGATGGAAGGCGCCAGCGATTGCCATTCATGCGGACGTTGCAGCGGCCATCGCGAAGCGATTGCGTTGACTGCCCGCACGCCGAATCACGAAGTGGTCAAGCTGGGCGCGCGTCTGGCGACCGGCTGGCAGAGCGTATTGATTTTGTTCGGCCTGTTGGGCATTGCGCTCGGCGCTTTCCAGTGGACGGTCAATCCGCATTTCATTCAAGTCAAGCAATTGATCGCCGAATGGCTGATCGAGCGCGATATCCTGTGGCCGTTCGCCGAAAATGCGCCGTGGTGGCTGCTGACCAATTATCCGGCGCAGCGCGATGTGTTTTCCTGGCTCGATGGCGCGCTGGTAAGCGGTTACATTTTGGGCATGGGCGTGCTGATGGGCTGCGCGCTGTCCGCGATCATCGGTTTGGCCAGCCGCTTGCTGGGGCCGTGGCAGCGCCAGCGTTTTTACCATTTCAGTCAGGCGCTGATTCCGCTGGCCGGTTGCGGCGTATTTCTCGGTCAGAATTTGTTCGGCCTTTTCGTGGCCGGCTTCGGTCAGCAGCACCTGATGCGCTTTCTCGTCCTTGGTGTAATCGCCGGGCACTTCGACCTTGCCCTTGCCGTCCGGCGTTTCTTCGCCAATCTGCAGCGTCAGCAGTTTGGGTAATTCATTGATTTTGTAATACAGATCGGTATGATTTTCCGCTTGGCCCGAGATGATCAGCGGCGTGCGCGCTTCATCGATCAGAATCGAATCGACTTCATCGACAATCGCGAAATTGAGGCCGCGCTGGACCCGCTCCGACGCTTCGAACACCATGTTGTCGCGCAGATAATCGAAGCCGAATTCGTTGTTGGTGCCGTACGTGATATCCGCTGCATACGCAGCCTGTTTGCTGTCGTGATCCATCTGCGACAGATTGACGCCGGTCGACAAGCCGAGCCAGCCGTACAGCCGTCCCATGCCGGTAGCGTCACGCTGCGCCAGATAGTCGTTGACGGTAACGATGTGCACGCCCTTGCCGGTCAGGCCATTCAGGTACGACGCCAGAGTCGCCATCAGGGTTTTGCCCTCGCCGGTACCCATTTCTGCAATCTTGCCCTGGTGTATCACCATGCCGCCGATCAGCTGGACATCGAAATGGCGCATCTTGAGCACCCGCTTGCTGGCTTCGCGGCACACCGCAAACGCTTCCGGCAACAGGTCGTCAATTTTTTCGCCATTGGCAATGCGCTCCCTGAAGGCCGGGGTCTTGGCCTGCAATTGCGCATCCGAGAGTTTTTCCATCTCCGCTTCAAGCGCATTGATCTCACGGACGGTTTTTTGATATTGCTTGAGCAGGCGCTGGTTGCGACTGCCGAAAATCTGGGTCAGTAATGACATACTTGGATTCTAAAAAAGCGCCGGAAAAATGACTCGATGCATCTGCACTGCGCATTTACACTGCATAACTGCTGGCATCGGGCCGGACTATGTCGAACATTGGATTTTAGCATGCGATTTTCTGCATATTGGGCTAAGCGCAACGGAAACAATGCCCAATTGCTCATGCCGCTCCACGAAAACCGGTGACAAAACTGCATTTCACGCCGGAGAGCCGGTCGGACTGTAGCGGATATGGTAAGGTTCCGCGAATGCGTTCCCCCTCCTATACCCCCTATCAGCGCAGCGCCCGTCCCAGCCAAGCTGCGCGCACGCCCTTGGAAGCGAAAGATTTTTTGCGGGTGCACGACAAGATGGCGGCGCTGATGCCGACTATCACCAGAATGGCGGCGCTGCAAACGGATTGCGCAGCGGCGCTGCCGGCGATGTTCGAAGCATGTGCAATTGTGCAATTCGAATCCGGCCAACTGGTGCTATCGACGCCGAATGCCGCACTGGCGGCGAAACTCAAGCAGCAATTGCCGAAACTGCAGGATGTTCTGCTGCAGCGCGGCTGGCAGGTGAATGCGATCCGCCTCAAAGTCCAGGTTGCCCCCTCTTTGCAAAAACCGCCACCACCCTCGAAGCAGCTGGTTCTGCCGCAGCAAGCCCGGTCGGCGCTGGCGGTGCTGGCCGATACGCTGGAAGATTCGCCCCGCAACGCCGCACTGAAAGCCGCGATAGCAGCGATGGCACGGCGCGACCGCGACTGACCCCAGATCCGCTTAGTAGATTAAAAATGACGGGTATGCTGAAAAATACCGTATCTCCCGCTGTATTTATATGGCTAAAATAAAATACAACATACTGTATAGATTTAACGCCAGCCCTACCAAATC
>Ga0366770_1016_pt1 | contig 18404 bp, 19 predicted proteins | sample BONcelHN113001C9_FD_207086 | JGI IMG/M metagenome (GOLD analysis project Ga0366770, IMG submission 207086) | Enriched cells from coal bed in the Powder River Basin, Montana, United States - BONCAT cells N11 rep2 HSBNCT.N11.300.1.C9 ...
ACTTTATTCATTGCCATGGTGCGCTCCTTCAAAAAACCTCATCCTGTTAATACTGTATGTAAAACAGTAGTGTTTTCAAGGGGTTCTGAGGTTGGTAGCTAATCAGGTCAATATATATTGATTCCCGGAATATTTATGCGGCCCGGAAAATATACCGGTACGATTGGAAACCGCGGGCAGCGCCGCGCTTGCCGGCAGCGGCTGCGCGATCTTATCCGTCGCAATATCGGAAAAATTATTTTCAAATACTGTCAACCGGCCTCGAAAGCGCCGCGTTATCAGCACTACGTAGCAATTGCCTACGGATACAACCCAAAGGAAAATTGAACATGAACAAAATTCTCGCAGCCCTGATTGCCGCTACTTTCGCAATGAGCACGGCCTTTGCCGCTACACCTGCCGCTCCTGCTACTCCCGCAACTCCTGCAACTCCTGCAACGCCTGCTGCTGCAGCCGCACCAGCAGCTACGCCAGCACCAGCAAAAGTAGCTACAAAAAAAGCAACTGCAAAAAAAGCAACGCACAAAAAAGCTAAAAGCGCCAAGAAAACCAAGCATGCGCGAGCAACAAAAAAAGCAGTAGCGCCAGCTCCAGCCGCCTGATCGGTCAGTAAATACAGACGGACAGGCAAAAGCCCGGACTTTCCAGTTTTCACACACTGGAAAATCCGGGCTTTTGCATGGAAAATCACCGCATCAAATACCCCGTGCGCGCTCCGATGTGAAGCGCACCACGAATGCCGGAAATTGCCCTGCATCAATGGCAGAGCGCATTTCGCGCATTAATTGCAGGTAATAGTGCAAATTGTGGATGGTATTCAGGCGCGCACCCAATATTTCGCCGCTGCGGTGCAGATGGTGCAGGTAAGCGCGGGAGAAGTTGCGGCATGCGTAACAATCGCACGTTTCGTCGAGCGGCTGTTCATCTTCCTTGTAGCGCGCATTCTTGATCTTGATGTCGCCGAAACGGGTGAAAATCCAGCCGTTGCGCGCATTGCGGGTCGGCATCACGCAGTCGAACATGTCGATCCCGCAGGCCACGCCGGCCACCAGATCCTCCGGCGTGCCGACTCCCATCAGGTAATGCGGCTTGTTGGCTGGCAGGTTCGGCCCGACGTGCGCCAGCATGCGCATCATGTCCTCTTTCGGCTCGCCGACCGACAGACCGCCGATCGCGATGCCGGGAAAATCGATCTCTTCCAGCCCTGCCAGCGATTCGTCGCGCAAATGCTCGAACATGCCGCCCTGCACGATGCCGAACAGCGCATTCGGGTTTTCGCCGTCAACAAACTCATCCTTCGAGCGTTTCGCCCAGCGCAGCGACATCCGCATCGATTTGGCCGCCTCGTCGATGGTGGCCGGACGGCCGTCGATTTCATACGGCGTGAAATTTTCGTCGCCGATCGACGGCAGTAAGCTGTTTTTGTCGCCGGAAATCTCGATGCAGATTCAGCGCGCACTGAATTCCGACATCGTGATGCAGTTCGACGAATGCACGCCATCCTCGGTAATCTTGCGCATCGCACCCAGCGAAAACACCTGAAATCCGCCGGAATCGGTCAGGATCGGCTTGTCCCAGCCCATGAAGCGGTGCAAGCCGCCGAATTTTTTCAGCACCTCCACGCCCGGCCGCAACCACAGGTGAAAAGTGTTGCCGAGAATGATCTGGGAATCGATTTCCTTGAGTTCGACCGGCGACATCGCCTTGACCGTGCCGTAGGTGCCGACCGGCATGAAAATCGGCGTTTCGATCACGCCGTGGTTCAGCGTCAGGCGGCCGCGACGGGCCGAAGTCTGGCCGCTCTCGTCTGTTTTGAGGAGTTTGAAATCAAGCATGGTTTTTTGTGGTCAGAAGCATTGCATCGCCGTAGCTGAAAAAGCGGTAGCGCTGGGCAATCGCATGGGAATAAGTGTTGCGGATGGTGTCATAGCCGGCGAAGGCCGAGACCAGCATCAGCAGCGTCGATTTCGGCAAGTGGAAATTGGTGATCAGCCGGGTTACCGTTTTAAATGTGTAGCCGGGCACGATGAACAGCGCGGTATCGGCGCTGCCGGCACTCAGTGCGCCGGATTGCGAGGCCGACTCCAGCGCGCGCAGGCTGGTGGTGCCGACCGCCACCACGTCGCGCCCGGCGGCTTGGGCTGCCTGCACCGCGTCCACCGTCGCTTGCGGGATCGTGTACCACTCGCTGTGCATTTGATGTTCGGCCAGGTTTTCGGTGCGCACCGGCTGAAAAGTGCCGGCGCCGACGTGCAGCGTCACGAATGCAAACCGCACTCCCTTGGCGCGCAGCAGCGACAGCAGCGCATGGTCGAAATGCAGACCGGCAGTCGGCGCCGCGACCGCGCCGGGCGCCTTCGCATACACGGTCTGGTAGCGGGTTTCGTCAAACGCATCGGCGGTGTGTTCGATATACGGCGGCAGCGGCAAGCGGCCGTGCGCTTCGATCAGTTCGAACACATCGGACGGGAAATTGAGCTTGTAAAATTCGCCGTCCCGCAAGCCGACCGTGACATCGAAGGCGTCGGCCAGGCGGATGCCGCTGCCGATCGCCGGCGATTTGGAGGCGCGGATCTGCGCCAGCACGGTGCGGTTGTCGAGCACGCGCTCGATCAATATCTCGACCTTGCCGCCGGTGACCTTGACGCCGAAGAAGCGCGCCTTGAGCACCCGGGTATCGTTGAATACCAGCAGGTCGCCGGCAGTGAACTGATCGGCGATATCGGCAAAACTGCGATCGATCAGCGTATCGCCATCGACATGCAGCAGGCGCGAGGCGGTGCGCTGCGGCAGCGGCGTTTGGGCAATCAGTTCCGCAGGCAGATTGAAGTCAAAATCGGATAAGGAATAAGTGGCTTGCATTCGTTCGGGCTTCTAATAATAAGACTGAATGAGAGTGGCGAAACGCCAAAGTACTGTATTAAATTACAGCTTTATTTCGAGGAAAGCGCAGTTCGCTTTACAATAAGTGCAGGAAAACCCGCTATTTTACGCTTTCGAGTCATTTTTCAGCCTGATTATGCCGACACCCAAGCAAAACCCAGAGTATGCAACGGCTGCCGCTGACAGCGAAAGCGCGCCGGCAGCAGAAAAAAAGACGCTCCCCGCACAAAAAAAGCCCGGGAAACTGAGTGCAAGATTCGCCAAATTCGGTCTGCGCAGCGGCATGGATTTCGTGCTTCACCTGCCGGCGCGCTACGAAGACGAAACCGAGATCGTCCCGATTGGTGAAGCTGCCGCGCGTTTTGGCCATCCGTCGCAGGTCGAAGGCATCGTCACCGGCTGCGAAGTGCAGCTCAAGCCGCGCAAGCAATTGATAGTCACCCTTGCCGACCAGTCCGGACATCAGCTGGTGATGCGCTTCATCAATTTTTACGGCAGCCAGCAAAAGCAGATGGAAGTCGGACGCCGCATCCGGGCCCGCGGCGAAGTCCGGCACGGCTTCTTCGGGCCGGAAATGGTGCATCCGAACTTCAAGATCGTCACCGCCAATGCGCCGCTGGCACAGGCGCTGACGCCGATCTATCCGGCCGGCGAAGGCCTGTCGCAAGCGATTCTGCGCAAGGCAATCAACGAAGCGCTGAATCGCGTGCAGTGGCGCGACACGCTGTCGCCGCTGTGGCGGCAACGACTGGAACTGATGGAGTTCGAACCGGCGATCCGGCTGCTGCACAACCCGCCGCACGACATCGACCAATACACGCTGACCGAACGCACCCATCCGGCCTGGGAACGGATGAAGTTCGACGAATTGCTGGCGCAGCAATTGTCGATGAAGCGTGCGCAAGCCGCGCGCCGCTCGGTCGGCGCACCCAAACTCGATACCATCGGACAACTGTCGAATGCGTTCCTGATGACGCTGCCGTTTACGCTGACCGGCGCGCAACAAAAAGTGCTGGCCGAAATCCGCACCGATCTGCGCGCCGAGTTCCCGATGCAGCGGCTGCTGCAGGGCGATGTCGGCAGCGGCAAAACCGTGGTTGCCGCGCTGGCCGCTGCGCAAGCGATCGACAGCGGCTTTCAGGCCGCGCTGATGGCACCGACCGAAATCCTGGCCGAACAGCATTTCCGCAAACTGGCCGGCTGGATGGAACCGCTCGGCGTCACCGTCGCCTGGCTGACCGGCAGCCTGAAAAAAAAGGAAAAAGCCGAAGCCCGGGCGCTGATCGAATCGGGCACCGCGCAACTGGTGGTCGGCACCCATGCGCTGCTGCAGGACACCGTGCAATTCGCCAATCTGGGCTTGGTGATCGTCGACGAGCAGCACCGCTTCGGCGTCGGCCAGCGGCTGACGCTGCGCAATAAAGGCACGGTGAAGGGAGGCACGCCAGCCGCCAGCCCAGCGGTGCCGCACCAGCTGATGATGTCGGCCACGCCGATCCCGCGCACGCTGGCGATGACGTATTACGCCGACCTCGAAGTGTCGGTTATCGACGAACTGCCGCCCGGCCGCACCCCGATCGTGACCCGCGCAATCGACCAGAACCGGCGCGACGAAGTGATCGAGCGCATTCACGCGGCAGCGCTGGAAGGACGGCAAGTGTACTGGGTCTGCCCGCTGATCGAAGAGTCCGAAGCGCTGGAACTGCAAACCGCCACCGATACCCACGCAACGCTGGTCGAAGCGTTGCCGACGTTGAACGTCGGGCTGGTCCACGGCCGCATGAAGTCTGCCGAAAAACAGGCGGTGATGGACGCCTTCATCCGCAACGAAACTCAGGTGCTGGTGGCTACCACCGTGATCGAAGTCGGAGTCGACGTGCCGAATGCGTCGCTGATGGTGATCGAGCACGCGGAACGCTTCGGCCTGTCGCAGCTGCACCAGTTGCGCGGCCGGGTCGGACGCGGCGCGGCCGCTTCGGCATGCCTGCTGCTGTATCAGGGTCCGCTCGGCCCGGTGGCCCGGCAGCGGCTCGGAATCATGCGCGAAACCACCGACGGTTTCGAAATCGCGCGCAAGGACCTGGAAATCCGCGGCCCCGGCGAATTCCTCGGCGCGCGCCAGTCCGGCCAGGCGATGCTGCGCTTCGCCAATCTGGAAACCGATCAATGGCTGGTCGAAAAAGCGCGCGATGTCGCGCAATTCCTATTGCAGGACAAATCGGAAGACAGCGCACGCACGGTGCGCGCGCATCTGGCGCGCTGGCTGGGACAGCGCGAAGATTTCCTGCGCGTTTGAAATACCACGAACATCGTATGGGCAGGTTCCAAACCCGCCCTGCGCGAATCAACCAAGGGCAGGTTTGGAACCTGCCCATACGGAAACCATCATGGTGTACAACGCTGACATCCATCACCGAAAATCGATACGCCTGAAAGGCTACGATTATGCGCAGGCAGGTTTGTATTTCATCACGCTATGCACCGAAAACCGGACATGCTTATTGGGCAAAATCGACCAGCCGGATTCCGGGCCGCTCCAAATGGTGATGAATGTCTACGGAGAAATCGTCAAAAACACATGGCTTGATTTACCCAACCATGTCAGCAACATCAGGCTGCATGAATACATCGTCATGCCAAACCACATCCACGGCATCATTGAAATTGACAACGCCACCGGAAAACCGCAACCGCTGCCTGAAATTGTCCGCCAATTAAAAACATTTTCCGCCCGCCGCATCAATCGCTTGCGCGACACGCCTGCCCATGCTATTTGGCAGCGCAATTATTACGAACACATCATTCGCAACGAGCAGGCCTATCTGAAAATCGCCGAATACATCCAGACCAATCCTTTGCAATGGCGGGAAGACACTTATTATTCCGACGACATCCGTTAAATTGTCGCTTGGATTTTGTTGGGCGTAATCACCCGAACGGGACGCAAACACATCATCGTAGGGGCGGGTTCCAAACCCGCCTTGGATGCGGCCACAAAACCAAGGGCAGGTTTGGAACCTGCCCCTACGGTGTTTTACGGTCGCGCCTGAGACGGGATTGGACCGGCCCCGTGACTTCACACCAGCAGGCAATCCGCGCGCTGGCTGGGGTCGAAGGAAGATTATTTGAGGGTGTGACGGCTACGGAGCCAGTCTGGCAATGCGCCATGCTCCATCGTGCTGGCGCGAATACACAATGCGATCGTGCAAGCGCGAAGGCCGTCCTTGCCAGAACTCCATCGACTCGGGAACCAGCACGTAGCCGCCCCAATGCGGCGGCCGCGGCGGATGGATTCCGAACTTGGCCGCGAACTTCGCAGCGCGGGCGACCAGAACCATCCGCCCCGGCACCTCGCGGCTTTGTTCAGACGCCCATGCGCCAATGCGCGAGTCCAGCGGCCGCGCTGCATAGTACGCATCGCTTTCGGCATCCGGCAATTTCTCGACTCGGCCTTCGATGCGCACCTGCCGTTCCAGCTCGACCCAGTGGAACAGCAGCGCAGCATGCGGATTGGCTTCCAGGTCGCGGCCCTTGTGGCTCTCGTAATTGCTGAAAAATACAAAGCCGCGGGCATCGACACCCTTGATCAGCACGATGCGCGCCGACGGCTTTCCGTCTGCGCCGACGGTTGCCAGCGTCATTGCATTGGGTTCGGGCAGTGCGGCGCTAAGCGCTTCGTTCATCCAGCTTTTGAACTGGAGTATCGGATCGGAATTGACCGCGGACTCGATCAAGGAGCCCCGGGCGTAGGTCTTGCGCAAATCGGAAAGCGATGTCATAGGAAAGAAAATAGTATCAAGGTCAAGGGCAGCGTTCACTATACAGCAGACCCGGCTGCTACTTCCACCCCCGCCGGGCACGCCGACGAATGTAATTCCAATCTGCGCATCATTCCAAATAAGTGCCAGTATGCACAAATAACACTATACTTCCGCAATGATTCATTGCCACTGAAAATATACAGCCATCCAGTACATGACACCGCCAACGGCGGCGATTCACCCCACAAGGAACCAGCAACATGACCATCAGCGCCTACCTCGATACCCTGCCCGTGCTCGGCGCACGGGTTTTTCTGCATGATTCGGCGCAAGTCATCGGCGACGTGCAGATCGGCGACCATAGCTCGGTCTGGTGCAATGCGGTGCTGCGCGGCGACGTCAACCGCATCGCCATCGGCAAGTACAGCAACGTGCAGGATTTGACGATGGGCCATGTTGCGCACAAGACCGCCGCCAAGCCGGATGGTTCGCCGCTGATCATCGGCGATTATGTGACCATCGGGCATGCGGTCATCCTGCACGGCTGCACGATAGGCAACGCCTGCCTGATCGGCATGGGCTCGATCGTCATGGACGATGCGGTGATCGGCGATGAAGTGATGCTCGGCGCCGGCAGCCTGGTGCCGCCCGGCAAACGGCTGGAAAGCGGGATGTTGTACATCGGCCGCCCGGCCGTCGCCGTGCGCGCCCTCAGCGCCGAAGAGCGCGCCTATCTGCGCTACTCGGCCGAGCATTACGTGCGGGTGAAGGACAATTATCTAGAACGGAATGCAGCTACGGACAAGAAGTGACGGCAACCGCCGGCTTCTGGCCGGTCGCCGGCGTTCGGCCGCCCGAGGTTTAGCCGCCCACCCGCTTCGCGCCGTGGCCGTGCTTTTTGAGCACTTCCATCACCAGTTCGCAATGGTCGCCCTGGATTTCAATCACGCCCTCCTTGACCGTCCCGCCGGAACCGCAGGCGGTGCGCAACTGCTTGCCCAGCGCGGCCAGCGCAACGGAATCGAGCGCCAGCCCTTTGACCAGGGTCACGCTCTTGCCGCCCCGGCCCTTGGTCTGGCGCGACACGCGCACCGCGCCATCGCCTGCCGGCGCGGCTCTGGCGCTGGCCTTGCAGGCGCACTGCGCGAGCGCCAGCCGGCATTCGGGACAGGTGCGCCCGACATCGGTGGAATATACGAGGCCGCCTTTTGCGCTACGATTCATGATGTCTGTGCTCTGGAATTTGTGCGGTGTGTATTTGTGAGGTGTGCATCACCGCCAGATTAGCAGATGCTGCTGACAGTGTGCCGCGGAAGGTCTTTGCGCAATCCATATACACTATTATGTATATTTTAAGGCGCAATGAAAACGTGCGGCAAAGCATTGTTTTTAAAGCATACTGCCTGTAATTATTGAAATTTTGGTACGGCACTCTGGATACTATGAATAAAATCCGCTTCGGCATCATCGGCGGCAGCGGGCTGTACCGCATGGACGGCTTGCAGCAGGTGCAGGAAGTCCATATTGAAACCCCGTTCGGCGCGCCGTCCGACGCGGTCGTGACCGGCCTGCTGGACGGCGTGCCGGTGGCGTTCCTGGCGCGGCATGGACGCAGCCATTCCCTGCTGCCGTCCGAGATTCCGTTTCGCGCCAATCTGTGGGCGATGAAGCAGCTCGGCGTCGAATACCTGCTGTCGGTGTCGGCGGTCGGCTCGCTGCAGCAGGATCTGGCGCCGCGCCACATGGTGCTGCCGGACCAGTTCATCGACATGACCAGGCAGCGCGCCGGTTCGTTTTTCGGCCAGGGCGCGGTCGCGCACGTCGGCTTCGCGCAGCCGGTGTGCGCGGCGCTGTCCGAACTGGTGGCGCAGGCGTTTGCCGATTGCGCGCTGCCGGACGCGGTGCTGCATTGCGGCGGTGATCGGCATGACCAACATGCCGGAGGCGCGGCTGGAGCCGCTGCTGCGTAAATATCTGGAATAGCGGCAGTGGCCGTAAGCCTGCAGCGGATCGCGTTGCGCTAACCGCAACCAGCAACCCGGCGCTTGTCGCATCGGCGCATTTCTTCATTGCTGCTTTGGAATGATTGAAATCTTCCCGTTGTTTTCCAGCACTGCGAATTTAATTTGATCCAGTCTTTCCAGACCTTGCGTCTCGCGCGCAGCTGTCAGGATATCGTCCTCATCCAAACGCGCCTTACGCACGCGCTCATGCAATAACTTGCCGTCTTCGACGACTATCATCGCTACGCCATCGATCAGCTTGGCAACAGACGGGGAGCGTTCCTTGATTAGCGACAGCGTAATGTCGATCGCTATCAAAGATACTATTGCCAGGAAAGAATTGATGAGCGAGAAGTCGTTCCCCAGCAAAGCCTGTTGCGTCGCTTCGCCGATCACCAGCAAAAGCACAAAGTCGAAGGTCGTTATTTCTCCCAGCGTTCTGCGCCCTGCAATCTTGAAGATGATAAGAAGAATCAAATAGATCGCTGCTGCACGCAATACAACGTCCATAGCCTTGCCTCACGGATAAATGAATTGGGTCAACTGTACGGGACTGGAATCGGCAGAGACGGCTGCGCTTCGCACCAGACCTACGCCATCTGCATGCATCGATAAACGCACTGTTGCCCAGCCTTCTGCATCGGGCTGGAAAACCCATCCGACACCGGTTCCCTGATTGCGTGCGGCAGTCGGCGTCGGCTGTATGGTTTCTATTGTGAAATTGTTGAAAAAATCGCCGTCCAATCCAATCGCGGCAGTGCCATCCTTGCCTGCTTTAACACGCAAAGTGAGATTGCTAATGGTGCCGTTGCGCTCGAAACGCTGGTATTCGACCACCACACTGCCGCTATCGTTTTGCGTCCGGACTTTACTGAGCACCCCTTTTGAAAATAACCCAAGCAGCGTCAGGATTATGAACAGATACAGCACGCCCCAACCGATCCGTTCAAAGCGCCATACACGGCGCTGCAGCTGCATGTCTTCTTGCAATGGATAATGCCGATCGGCGAACTCTTCTGCTGGATTCTCGGGCATATATTTTTCGGTGCTTTTATGACTGTCTGAAACGGGGCGCAATAATAAAAGGGCTCAACCAGAGGTGTACATCGACCCCTATAAAATTGCATCGGATTAAAGGTTTAATGTGCGGTGATAAGGGGAAATGCGGCAAATCGCATACCGGGCCGCGCATTCACGCACCGTGTTGCGGTCGCCATCGAATTTGCGCGTTTCTGAAAATGTTTTTGTCGTGCCGTTTTTATCAAAGGCCCAGGCAAAACATACGGTGCCGACCGCGATTTCGCTGTCGCCGTTAGACGGACCCGCCACTCCGGTATCGGATACCGCGACATTCGCTTTGCTGATAGCCAATGCCCCTTGCGCCATTTCCCGCGCCACTTCTTCACTTGTCAAATTAAACCGGTCAATCGTTTCTTTTTCGACGTTCAGGCAGCGGATCTTCGCGTCCGGGGAATAGGTGACGAAAGCGCATTCCAGCCAGGCCGCGCATCCGGGAATTTCAGCCAGCGTTGAGGCAATCAGGCCCGCGGTACAGGATTCTGCCGTCGCAATTTTCAGCTGATGCTGTTCGAGATATTCGACAATATTTTTCAGATCAGGGGTCATGGTCATAGCGTCATCTAAATCAATATCAACACTGCCCGGTTTGAGCAGCAAACTTATCGAAGGCTGCTGCAGCACTGGTGCCGGTTGCTGTCGTTACCCAGTTTTGTCCGGCGTGCGCCAAATAGGTTCCCGGTTTCCGATCACCCTGCCATTGGCCAGCGCAATAGCGCATTTGATGAGTAGCATGATTTTTAGCGGCGATATTTGAAGAAGATCATTAATGCGAGGATTAATCTCTTTTTTTCTGATCGGGCAGTCACTGTTGAAGAGCGTCTGCAATGCGCGGTGCGCATGGATCGTTTTCTTGCCAGGGAGCAGGAAAGCAGCGCTGTGCGCAGGGCGGCGCCAAATGAGGAGCGACGGACGGTAGGGTGGGGATTGCGCGCCGAAACAGCGGGAACATCGTATCGCCAGCCAAGGTGCGCGCCGTGCACGGCTTTCGGCCTTTATCTGTACTTGCTCCAGTATAAATAAAAGCCGCTTTCAATATGTGCAGGAGGCATATGGTTTTAAGCTATACTCCCAGATTTTATTAAAATTGCAGGTTATTGCGATACCATTCGTGGAAGTGCTGCATGCCGTCTTCCATCGGCGATTGGTACGGCCCGGTTTCGCTGACGCCGCGTTCCATCAGGATGCGGCGGCCGGCATCCATGCGCTGGCCGATTTCATCGTCTTCGATGCAGGTTTCCATATAAGCAGCGCGCTCTGCTTCGATCATTTCGCGCTCGAATAAGGCGATTTCTTCCGGGTAATAGAATTCGACCACGTTGCGGGTTTTGCCGGTGCCTTGCGGCCACAGCGTCGAGACGATCAGCACATGCGGATACCATTCGACCATGATGTTCGGGTACAGCGTGAGCCAGATCGCGCCGTACGGCGGCAATGTGCCGTTGCCGTATTGCAGTACCTGCTGCTGCCATTTCCGGTACGCTTCGGAACCCGATTTGCGCAGTCCATTGTTGACGCCGACCGTCTGCACGCTGTAGCTGGGGCCGAATTCCCAGCGCAGGTCGTCGCAGCTGACGAAGCGGCCCAGCCCCGGATGGAACGGTTCGACGTGGTAATCCTCCAGATACACTTCGATGAAGGTTTTCCAGTTGTAGTCGCAGTCGTGCACTTCGACGTGATCGAGCAGGTAGCCGCTGAAATCGAAGTCTTTGGTCACGCTCAGGTTCGCCATCATGCTTTGCACATCAACGCCGTTCTGCTCGAACAGCAAGCCGTTCCAGTTTTGCAGCGGCGTCTTCGACAGGTTCAGGCACGGTGTCTGTTCGAAATGCGGCGCGCCCAGCAGTTCACCCTTCAAATCGTAGGTCCAGCGGTGCAGCGGGCAGACGATGTTGCGGTTGTTGCCGCGTCCGTTGAGCATCAGCGCCTGGCGGTGACGGCATACATTGGACAGCAGTTCGATGCCGTGCTGGTTGCGCACCAGCATGCGGCCTTCGTTTTCCTGCGCCAGCGTAGCGAAGTCGCCGACGTTGGGCACCATCAATGCATGACCGACGTAGCGCGGCCCGCGCTCGAACAGCTGTGAGATTTCGCGCTGCAGCAGCGCAGCATCGTGATAAACGTGGACCGGAAGTTGCGCGTGTTGTGCTGCAATGCGCGCGAGATTGGCGAGATTAGCCAGATCGGACATCCCCACCCCCTAATGTATGAAAGGTACCAAAGAGTGAAAAAAATCCTCAAAAACCACTATTCAGCGAATAAAACGGCAATTTTGGACGGAACGCGCGATTATAGCTGAAGAATAGCTTACAACAGGATGGCGCGCGCTGCAGAGCGTATGCATTGCTGCACAGCGCGCACCCACGGATATTGAACGCGCAATCCGCGTCTCGCAGGCTTCCTAATTTCCATCTGATACGGTTTTTGCTCCATTTGTGCTTCTGTTATTTTGCCGCGCCTGCCCTCACAATTTCAAAATTGAAATTGCGTAAAGTACCAGATGCGGCCGATCCGCCGCGACCTCCGTTGCGGCGCAGAGAACGCTCTCCTTGCATGCGTGAATGAAGCAACTTATTGAGCCCAGTAATGAAACACCCACCTTCAACCGTTTCGATCGTCAAAATGCATGCGCCCCGCAAGGAAATTTATATGCGGCAGGCGAAAGGCAGACATACCAACTGGCGTTGGGCATGCGTATGGTTGACGCAATGGGTGTTTTACGGTTTGCCCTGGCTGTCGTGGAACGACCGGCAAGCTGTTTTCTTTGATTTCGGTGCGCGCAAATTTTATTTGTTCGGCATCGTATTGTGGCCGCAGGATTTCATCTATCTTGCCTTGCTGCTGATTATCTGCGCCTATGCACTGTTTCTGCTGACCACGGTTGCCGGCCGGATTTGGTGCGGCTTTGCCTGTCCGCAGACGGTATATACCGAAATTTTCATGTGGATCGAGAGCAAGATCGAAGGCACGCGCAGTGCCCGCATGCGCCTCGACATGCAGCCGTGGTCGCTTTCCAAGGCGGCCCGGAAATCGGCCAAGCATGTGGTCTGGGCAGCGGTTGCCTTATGGACCGGCTTTACGTTCGTCGGCTATTTCACGCCGATTCGGACTCTTGCCACTGAAGTAGCGCTATTGGCGCTGGGCCCCTGGCAATCGTTCTGGATTTTGTTCTATGGTTTTGCCACCTACGGCAATGCCGGCTGGATGCGCGAACAGGTGTGCCGGTACATGTGCCCGTATGCGCGCTTTCAAAGCGCGATGTTCGATTCGGATAGCCTGATTGTCAGCTATGACCAAACCCGCGGCGAACCGCGCGGCGCTCTTGACAAGCAATCGGCAAAAACGGTGTCGCAAGGCGCTTGCATTGACTGTTCGCTGTGCGTCCAGGTATGCCCGACCGGCATCGATATCCGTAACGGTTTGCAATATGACTGCATCGGTTGCGCGGCGTGCGTAGATGCCTGCGATTCCGTGATGGATAAAATCGGCGCCCCGCGCGGACTGGTGCGCTTCACAACCGACAATGCATTGAAAAACGATTTCTCTCCCAAGCAAATAAGGCAGCGTTTATTGCGTCCCCGCGTGTTGATTTATGGCGTTATCCTGCTGGCAGTGGTCGTGACATTTTTCGGTTCGCTTCTCATGCGTACGCCGCTCAAGATGGATGTGATTCGCGATCGCGGCATCATCGCGCGCGAAGTGGATAACGGTGTGATTGAAAACGTTTATCGCTTGCAAATCACGAATGCCGGCGAGCTTGCGCAGCGTTACAGGATTACCGTGTCCGGCATTGCCGGCATCGCATTGACAAACCTGGACGAAGTGGAGCTGCAAGGCACAGAATCGCGGGCGGTACCTGTAACGGTGCGGGTCGCGCAAGGCAAGGGCGCGCAGGGTTCGAACAAGGTGACTTTCACGTTGACGGCGGTCGGGGACAGCAGTCTTCGCGTGACGGAAAAAGCCAGTTTTTTTGTGCCGCGCTAAATTCGGCCAAATCCGGCAGATTTCCCGTGTGACCGAACCACAATCAATCGTATGAGAGGGGTAGTACAGCATGATGATGGAAACCAGTTATTTTCCGCAGGCTCCGGCAAAAAGTGTCGGCCGCATTCCGGGCAGCAAAGGAATGTGGGTTGGCATTACGTGCGAGTTTGTCGAATTTACCCTGATGTTTCTGGTCTATTTTGTCGCCCGGTTCAATTATCCGGAAGCGTTCAAAAAAGGACCGGAAGCAATCTGGACTACCGCAGGCGCAATCAATACCGTACTGATGGTCACCAGCAGTTTCTTCATCGCCTGCTCGGTCGCTGCGATGCGCGCCGGAAGCATGCATCGATCGTGGCTGTGGCTGATTACCGCGATCGTTACCGCACTCGGATATCCATTGATGAAGTTTTATGAAGTCGGCTGGAATCTCGCGCATGGCATCCACGGCAGCGCCGGGATTTTCTTTACCGTGTATTACTACTTGACCTTCAACCATCTGGTACATGCGTGCTGGGGTATCCTCGGCATGTGCTGGGTACTGGTGCGCATGTCGACGCACGCCTATTCGGCCGAGCAGCATGACGGTCTGGAAGCGCTGGCCAGTTACTGGCATGCGACCGATATCATCTGGCTGATGATCTTTCCGCTATTTTACGTATTGGCTTGAATCATGAATCGTCCGAACAGCAAAATTTCCCCTCTCGTCATCGCGTGGCTGGGCCTGCTGGTGCTTACGTTGGTCAGCCTGGTTCTTGGCAACAGATTTGGCCATGCATCCTGGATGCCGCTACCGGTTGCCGCAATCATCTGGATCAAAGGAACGGTAGTGTCGTCCTATTTCATCGAATCCAACGGCGCGCATCCGCTCATTGCCTGGATCGTGCGGGCCTTTATCGCATTCGTGCCAGCAGTGCTGGTGCTGTTTGCCTTGTTTGGCAGATAAAGCTCGGCTGCAAGCGCGTTTTTACCTGCGACAAACCTGAGCTGCTTAATGGCGTTAAGAAATTGCGTTGGGTGTGCTCGAAATTTTAAGTGCAGCATTTTTCATGCACGGTGCTTGATTTGGAGAGGCGCCACAAAATCGTATTTCTTTTAGAGTTCTGTTGAATATCCTTTAGCGTTGGAAGCGTGTCGCAACGCAGACCATAGCGTTCGCGCTGCCTTTCCTGCGCCTCATTCGCGAGAGGGGTGTAGCAATGGGAGAAAACGATGTCTGAACCGGTCGATCTGTCGGCAGCACCTTTCCTCACTTTCTGGCAAGCCGGGTATGAAGGCGCCGACCATATTAATCATGCCGGAAGGCACTTGTCGATGAATGCCGCGACCGGGCATCTGGACCGGGTGCGAGAAGACTATGCTCTGCTGCATCGCTTCGGCATACGCACCGTGCGGGAAAGCGTGGGCTGGCGTTTGGTGGAGCAGGATGGGCAGTTCGATTTTTCCACGGTCGAAGAGCGCGCGCGCGTGGCGCAGGAAATGGGCCTGCAAATCTGCTGGACCTTTTGCCATTACGGTTGGCCGCTCGATGTCGACGTGTCTTCGCCGCAGTTCGTTGAGCGGTTTGCGCGCTTGTGCCGGGCGCTGACGGAATTTCTGGCGCCGTTTTCCGGAGCGGCGCCGATTTATTCGCCAATCAATGAAATTTCATTCACCAGTTGGGGCCTGTCGATGCGCATGTTTACCTGCGCCAATATGGACAGAATCACGGCCGGCGTGGAAGGCAAACGCCAACTTGTGCGGGCGACTATAGCCGGCTGTAACGCTATCTGGAGCGTCAATCCGCTTGCACGGATCATGCATTGCGACCCGCTGCTTCACGTGATAGCGCCGCCGGACCGGCCGGACTTGGCTGCTTCCGCCGCCGCATGGCGCGAGTCGCAGTTTGAAGCGCTGGACATGTTATACGGGATAACGGAGCCGGAACTGGGCGGCGCAGCGCGTTACGTTGATTTGATCGGGCTCAATTATTACCACGGCAATCAATGGGAAGATGGCACCAATCTCAGGTTGTTGTGGCATCTGGACGATTCGCGCCGTATGCCGCTGCACCAACTCCTTTTAGAAGTGCATCAGCGTTACCAGCTGCCGCTGTTGCTGGCTGAAACTAGTCATGTCGGCAGCGGCAGGGGTGCATGGATCAGGGAGATGGCGGAGGAAGCCGCACTCGCCAGGCAGAAAGGCGCAGATGTGCGCGGCATTTGCATGTATCCGGTAATAGATCGGCCAGATTGGGATGACGAAAATTTTTGGCATCACAGCGGCTTGTGGGATGTGAGTTTGGCAAGCGGGAATAACCTGCAACGGGTTTTATCCGAGCCGTACGCAACGGCTCTACGTCAGGCTCAGCGCATAACAGACAACCTATGTTCAATTTATCGGCCTGCAAGGCGAGAAGGAGCTCACATGCAAACCATCGTAGTTTTTTCTCATCTTCGTTGGGATTTTGTATATCAGCGGCCGCAACATTTATTGTCGCGGTTAGCGGTGTTTTATCATGTGGTGTTCATCGAGGAACCGGTTTGGCACGAGGGACCCAGTTACCTTAAACTGTCTACGCCTGCACCGAATGTGACTGTATGCCAGCCGCATACGCCGGTCGAGGCGCCGGGGTTCCATGACGACCAGCTGCCCGTATTGCAGCTCTTGCTCAAGCAGGTAACGCCTGCCGATGACCCCATCGTCTGGTTTTACACGCCGATGGCGTTGCCGCTGCTGCAGCAACTGCAACCGCGCCTGGTCGTATACGACTGCATGGATGAATTGGCCGCGTTCAAGAATGCACCGAAACAGCTATTGCAGCGTGAGACGGCCCTGCTGGCTCGAGCTGATCTGGTTTTTGCCGGCGGACCCAGTTTGTATCGTGCCAAGTGCGAACGCCATTCGAATGTGCATTGCTTTCCGAGCAGCGTGGATGTCGTGCACTTCGAGCAAGCACTCGATAGGACCAATTCACATCCGGCTCAACGCGATATCAACGGGCCGCGCCTTGGGTATTACGGCGTCATTGATGAGCGTTTGGATATCAAACTGATTGCGCAGCTTGCCGCTGCGCATCCCCAGTGGCAAATCATTCTGGTAGGCCCCGTGCTGAAGATAGACCCGGCTACGCTGCCGCAACGCCAGAATATTCATTATTTCGGGCAACAATCGTATAAAACTCTGCCACTTTTCTTGGCCGGGTGGGATGTGTGTTTGCTGCCTTTTGCGCTCAATGAAGCGACGCAGTTTATCAGCCCGACCAAAACCCTCGAATATATGGCGGCCGAATTGCCGATTGTGAGCACTCCGATTGCCGACGTGGCGCTGCTTTACAGCGATATCGTCTCGGTGGCCGCTGACGCTCCCGCATTCATCGCTGCCTGTGAAGCGGCATTGTTGGCCACTGAGGAAGAAAAGGCAAAAAAAGTTTCGAGAATGCGGGAGATAGTTTCATCTACTTCATGGGATGCGACGGCGCAACAAATGCATGAATTGCTGAAGGATCTGCCTGCAAGACAAACCAACGAGGTCCGGGCTACGCAGGAAGTATCCGAATCAAACGGAGAAGTCAATCCATTGCGTAAGCATGCTTCGCTGCACCCGGTCAAATGTGTGATTGTCGGCGCCGGTCCCACCGGGCTCAGTGCCGCTTACCACTTGGGGAAAGATAGCTTGTTGCTGGACAGAAATGCATCAGTTGGAGGATGGTGCCGCTCGATCGAGGATAAGGGCTTCACTTTCGATCACGCAGGTCACATCATGTTTTCCAATGATTCGTATGTGCAAAATCTTTATCATATTTTGCTTGGGTCCAATCTGCACTGGCAGGATCGTGAAGCCTGGGTGTACAGCAAAGGGGTGCACACCCGTTATCCGTTTCAGGGCGCGCTGTATGGCTTGCCACCTGCAGTAATCAAGGAGTGCATTGTTGGGGCGATGGAAGCCCGGTTTGGAAATTTAGTTCAGCCGAAGGAAAGCAACGCGCATTGTGCAGAACCGAAAACCATTGACGACTGCTGTGCCGATGGCAGCGCGGTATTGGCATCTTCCCAAAAAGACGTCCCTTCTTCGTCGCTGAAGGAGAAGCCCCGCAATTTCGAAGAGTTCATTTATAAAGTATGGGGCGCTGGCATTGCCAAGCATTTTGCAATACCGTACAACAAGAAATTATGGACCGTGCCATTGACGGAGATGGAGACTTCTTGGTTGGGAGGGCGTGTTCCGTTGCCGGATCTGGAGGAAATCATTGAGGGGGCGCTGGAGCCGGTCGCCAAGCCGATGGGGCCGAATGCGCGATTCGGCTACCCGTTGCGCGGGGGGTTCCAGGCATTGATGTCCGGATTTATTCCTCACCTTAAAGGCACGCTTGAGCTAAATGCAAACGTCATACAAATTTCGCCGGCCGAACGGATTGTCGCTCTGGCAGACGGCCGGCGCTTTTCCTATGAAAGCTTGATCAGCACGATGCCCTTGCCAGAATTGGTCAAGCTCACTGGGGATAGCGCACCGGCAGAAGTCCGGCAGGCCGCCCGCGCGCTGCGTCATATCTCGGTGCGGTGCGTGAACCTTGGTGTTAACCGGGAAAATATTACCGACAAGCATTGGATCTATTATCCGGAAGATACCGTTTTTCACCGTATTTTCGTCCAAGGCAATGCCAGCCCCGGCTGCAACCCTCCCGGCGGTTTCGGGTTGACGTGCGAAATATCGTACT
>Ga0366770_1027_pt1 | contig 18364 bp, 20 predicted proteins | sample BONcelHN113001C9_FD_207086 | JGI IMG/M metagenome (GOLD analysis project Ga0366770, IMG submission 207086) | Enriched cells from coal bed in the Powder River Basin, Montana, United States - BONCAT cells N11 rep2 HSBNCT.N11.300.1.C9 ...
TCAATTTTCTCATACGAATAAAGGGCGTTGCATCTTCATGAGAGCGAGTTTGCAGAGTGACGTTGCAGTTAAAGGCCGCAACGTCACAACTGGCAAATGAGCATGCGGCCCCATGTATAACGTACCTCCTCCACTCTTCAAGCAAGGCGCGCCCGCGCGCGTAAAAGTCTTTATTTTTACGATGGTGGCGCTGGCTCTGCTGGTTGCCGATTCACGCCTGCATTCGCTGACGCCTGTGCGTCTTGCCATTAATTTTGTGCTATATCCGCTGCAAAGAGTGGCTCTGCTGCCGCGCGATGCGCTCTACAGTGCAGGAGATTACTTTTCGAGCATCTCTTCGCAGGAGGAGGAAATACGCACCCTGCGGCAGCAGCATATCGAAGAAACGCTGAAGTTGCAGCAGGCCCAGCAGCTTGCCGGTGAAAATGCGCATTTGCGTCAGATGCTCGCGTTGCAGCAGCGGACTCCAGTGAAGTCGGCGCTGGGCGAAATACTCTATGACGCGCGCGATCCCTTCACTCGCAAGGTTATTCTCAACCTGGGTTCGCAAGCGGGCCTCGTGCCGGGGCAGCCGGTAATCGATGACATGGGGGTCGTGGGCCAAATTACCCGGGTGTTCCTGTTTACATCCGAAGTGACTCTGCTGACTGACCAGGAACAGGCAATTCCCGTGCAAGTCTTGCGCAACGGCCTGCGAAGCGTCGCTTACGGGCGCGGCCATGCCGGCTCCCTGGAGTTGCGCTTTGTGCCTAATAGCGCCGACATAAAGGAAGGCGACGTTCTGGCTACCTCCGGCATCGATGGCATTTTCCCGGCCGGATTGTCGGTAGCGCGAAGGTAATCCAGGTCGAACCTGCCGCAACCGGTGTCTTTGGCCGCATACTTTGCCAGCCGCTAGGCGGAATAGACCGCGACAAGCAGTTGCTGGTTCTTTTGGTTGACATGAATGTACAGCCGCGCCCGCCCGCTGAAGAATCCGAACGGGGCAGGAAGCGCCGCGGCAGCGTCTTATCCGATGCCGGTCAGCAGAAGGAGAAATCCAAATGATCCATTCGCCGAGGCATATTCTGCTGCCGGCCAATCCGGCATTCATCGCCTTCAGCCTTTTTGCCGCGTTCCTGTTGAATCTGCAGCCGTGGGGCCGATTGGTCTTCATGCCCGATTTTGTTGCGCTGGCGTTGGTATTCTGGGGGATCCACCAGCCGCGCCGGGTCGGGATCGGCATTGCGTTCTTCATGGGGCTTATGATGGATGTGAGCGATGCCACGCTGTTGGGGGAAAATGCGCTCGCCTATACATTGCTCTCTTACTTTGCGATCACCATTCATCGCCGCGTTTTATGGTTCCCGCTGATGAAGCAGGCTCTCCATGTACTACCGTTGCTGCTATTTACGCAACTGGTGCAGATGCTGATACAGATAATGATCAACGATAAGCCTTTTGCCTGGCTTTTTTTCCTAGAAAGTTTCGTTGCGGCGGCGCTGTGGCCGATAGCGACCATGCTTTTGCTGGCCCCGCAGCGCCGAGCTGTGGACAAGGACATGAACAGGCCGCTCTGATGCCTCTGTCTTCACGCACCCGCTATCCATTATTCGCCTGCAGGACAGATGCCGATGCTGTACTCTTGAACGGGTATATCCACCTTGAATAACACCGGACGCGAACTGCACTATTTTCGTATGCGACTTTCCGTCGCCGGCGTATTCGTGCTCATCTGTTTTTTCCTCCTGATCATGCGCCTCCTTTGGCTGCAGGTCTTCAAGCACGAAGATTATGCGGCCCAGGCAGAAGATAACCGCATCTCGATTGTCCCCATCACCCCTAACCGCGGCCTGATACTGGACCGGAACGGGGTAGTGCTGGCCCAGAACTATTCCGCTTATACTCTGGAAATCACGCCGTCCAAGATCAACGGCGACCTGGAGACGCTCATCAATGAACTGTCGATGCTGGTCAACATTGAGCCGAAGGACCGCAAGCACTTCAAGAAGTTGACGGAAGACTCGAAGAAATTCGAAAGCGTACCGATAAGAACCCGTTTGACCGATGCGGAAGTGGCGCGCTTCACGGTGCAGCGCTATCGTTTTCCCGGCGTGGAAATCCAGGCACGGCTTTTCCGCCAATATCCATTGGGCGAAGTGGCATCGCATGTCATTGGCTATATCGGTCGTCTCAGCCAGTCGGACGTCGACAAGCTTGACTCGGACGATGAAGCCAATTACTACGGCACCGACTATATTGGCAAGGAAGGCGTAGAGAAGAGCTACGAAAAGGAATTGCACGGCACGACAGGATATGAAGAGGTTGAGGTGTCGGCGGGGGGGCGCCCAGTGCGCACCCTGTCGCGCAATCCGGCTATTCCCGGAAACAACCTTATTCTGTCGATCGACATCGAATTGCAGAAAATCGTGGAAGACGCATTCGGCCAGAGGCGCGGCGCGCTGGTGGCTATCGAACCTTCCACCGGCGACATTCTGGCGTATGTTTCCAAGCCGAATTTCGACCCGAACCTGTTCGTTGAGGGAATCGACCAGCAGAGCTGGGATGAGCTGAACAACTCACTGGATCGTCCGCTTGTGAATCGGCCGATAAGCGGCTCCTACCCCCCCGGTTCAACCTATAAGCCTTTCATGGCGCTGGCCGCGCTGGAACTGGGAAAGCGGACTCCGGAGGCGGCCATTATGGATCCCGGCTATTTCAACTTCGGCAACCACCGGTTTCGGGACGACAAGGAAGGCGGCCACGGCTCGGTCAACATGTATCAGTCGATCGTGCATTCCTGCGATACCTATTACTATATGCTTGCCAACGACCTTGGCGTTGACGCGATGCACGATTTCATGAAGCCGTTCGGCTTTGGACAGGTGACCGGGATCGATCTCGCGCATGAAAAGAAAGGCCTTCTCCCGTCAACCGAATGGAAGCGCAATGCCTACAAGACCCGCGCCCAGCAAAAATGGTATCCGGGCGAAACAATTTCGCTCGGCATCGGGCAAGGTTACAATTCCTTTACGCCATTGCAGCTCGCGCACGCCACAGCCATCCTGGCGAATAACGGAGTGGTGATGAAGCCGCATCTGGTCAAGGTGGTTGAAGATAGCGTGACGCGGCAGCGCACCCAGACCGTGCCGAAGGAGAGCTATCGCATTAACCTGAAGCAAGAGAATATCGATATCGTCAAGAAAGCGATGGTCGGCGTTACGACAGAGGGGACTTCCGCGGCTTCTTTTGCCAAGGCTGAATACGTTTCGGCCGGCAAGACCGGCACTGCCCAGGTGATCGGCATGAAGCAGAACGAGAAATATAACGCACAGTCGGTTGCGGAACGAAAGCGCGATCATGCCCTCTACACGGCATTTGCGCCGGCAGAAAACCCCCGCATCGCGATTGCCATCATCGTCGAGAACGGCGGCTTCGGAGCTGTGGCAGCCGCTCCTATCGTCAAGCAGGCGTTAGATTATTATCTGCTGGGCAAGAAACCGATAAGCAAAGACAAAGATAATACGCCGGTACCCAAAGAAGACACCGTCGCCATACGTCCTATTGCCGAAATCAAGGCTGAGGCTGAAGCAGAAGGGGGACCCGAAGAGGGCGGCGAAACGCGGGGCAACACTGATTGATTCTCTAATGCGCATTCCGGATAAAAATACGTACCGACGCATCATCAAACCCTATCTGGCCATGTTTGATGGACCTCTTGCGCTGATCATTTTCCTGATTGTATCGACCGGACTGATCACGCTATATTCGGCCGGGATCGATTTCCCCGGACGAGTGGAAGGCCAGATGCGCAACATACTGGTTGCCTTCGTGGTGATGTGGATTGCTGCGAGCGTATCTCCGCAGACGCTGATGCGTTTTGCTGTACCGATCTATACGGTAGGGGTAGCGCTTCTGGTGGCGGTGGCGGTGTTCGGTATCGTCAAGAAAGGCGCGCGGCGCTGGCTGAACATCGGCATGATCATACAACCTTCCGAAATCATGAAGATCGCCATGCCCCTGATGCTGGCCTGGTTTTTCCAGAAACGCGAAGGAAGGGTCGGCTGGAGAGAATTCGCCGTGGCCGCATTGCTTCTGATGATTCCGGCCGGGCTCATCATCAGGCAACCGGACTTGGGCACAGCGCTGTTGGTGCTGGCCGCCGGATTCTATGTAATCTTCCTGGCCGGATTATCGTGGAAGGCACTTGTCGGGCTAATTACCCTTGCCGGAGCCAGCCTGCCCTTGATATGGACCTTGCTGCACGATTATCAGCGGCAAAGGGTAATGACACTGATCGATCCGAGCTCCGACCCGCTTGGCAAGGGGTTTCATATTATTCAATCCACCATTGCGGTTGGTTCCGGCGGTATCTTTGGCAAGGGCTGGCTGCAAGGCTCGCAGGCCCATCTGCATTTTATTCCGGAGCGGACGACGGACTTTATTTTTGCCGTGTATTCGGAAGAATTCGGTTTGGTCGGCAATCTTTTCCTGTTGACCTTGTACTTGCTACTGATCGGCCGCAGTTGGGTGATTACGGCGCAGGCGGCAAGCATGTTCTCCCGTTTACTGGGGGGCGCAATCACGATGATGTTCTTCACCTACGTGTTTGTTAATGTAGGCATGGTCTGCGGCATTCTGCCTGTGGTCGGCGTGCCTCTGCCGTTCATGAGCTACGGCGGCACCGCCCTGGTCACTCTCGGGCTGGCAGCGGGAATCCTCATGAGCATTCAAAGTCACCGCAAGCTGGTGCAAACTTGATTTTTCTTTCTTCCTGAAAAAGAAACGCCCCTCTTTTTGCAACAACGAGCCGGATCCCGGGTCATAGTTGTTACCAAAAGAAATAAACCGGCTCGCTCAGCGGTTTTCTATTATACTTTTGCCGATTGATGAGTACGCCGGATTGATATGGCTGGCTTTGCCGATTGCCGCCAAGGTTGAACGGATAGTACAGCGCACCGGGTCGCGGCTGCCAAAGCCGCATGAGCCAGGCTATTTCGCTAACGGGATGGCTGCGTTCAAGTCGCAGTTGCAGTTGGCAAGCCGCGCATATCCGTCGGAACCGCTCTGGCAATCCCTGCCGTCCTTATAGAAGAGTTGCACAATCGAAGGCTGCCTCATGAGTCAGGCCGGAAGGAGTTTGCATGGTACTGAAAGTTGACGCGTCAGGTTCTTTTTGGAAAGTCGCAGCCGGTTTGCTTATTGTCGCGGTGCTTGCCGGTTGCAGCACCATGCCGCAGTCGAGCATGCAAGAACCTGTCGCCAAGCAGGCGCACCCTTCGCCTTCAATAATAAAAGCCGTTCCTGTCCTGCCGCCCGCCGGATCCGGACGCGGCGGCTATTATCTTGACGATGGCCCGGGCGACCAGATTCCCGAAGGTCTGCATGCCATCGCTGACGCCGAGCCGAAAATCGATCCTTATTCCCGGGCTGCAAACCGTCCCTATACCGTGTTCGGCCAGACATATACGCCCATCACCGATAATCGCCCATACAAGAAGCGCGGCTACGGCAGTTGGTACGGCAAGAAATTCCATGGAAAGAAAACCTCATCCGGCGAGTTGTACGATATGTACAAAATGACCGCCGCGCACCCGACTTTGCCGATCCCTTGTTACGCGCGCGTTACCAATCTCAATAACGGCAATCAAGTTATTGTCCGAGTGAACGACCGCGGTCCCTTTCGTTCGAGTCGCATAATCGACCTGTCCTACACTGCCGCCCTTAAGCTGGGATATCTCGGCAAGGGCAGCGGTATGCTCGAAGTCGAGCACCTGCTGCCGGATGAAATCGAGCGGCTTGCTCAAAACCGGCGGACGGGTGCTCCAGGGGAAGGAGGTCAGCCCGGGATTGTGGCATCGAATGCGGAAAGCCGGGTAAATGAAGAAAAAGGTCAGCAGAGCCGCGACCTTCTGGATGAGCTGATCTCCACCAGCAAGGACAAAGCGGCGCCTGATCCCGGCACTCCAGCTTCAATAGATGGCTACTATCTGCAATTGGGGTCTTACCGCAAAGCGGAGAGTGCGCAATCGATGCAGGCTAAATACGCACTCAAGTGGGCCGACAGGCTACCGGCAATCGAAGTGGTGAACAAGGGCGAGCATTACAGGCTGTACTCCGGCCCCTTCGCCACACGGGAGAGGGCGCTTGACGCGGCACAGAAATTCCAGGATGACGGCGGAGCCAGGCCATTGATCGTGCAGGGCCTGCCAGTTCGGTAAACGGAATAAGGGTTAAGAGCCGCGAAGGGTTCGCATTGAAGGCTCATGCCCACTATTCGGTATCGTCGTCGTCCGAAAAAAGGATGGACTCCTTGTCGAACCGAAAAATAGTCGGCGGGAAATCGAGCAGATTATCTGCCAACTGATTCTTGTTGTTCTCATCTTCATCAAGAAGACGTATTTCGGCAGAAGGAGAGGGCACGGAAGCCTTCAGATAATCCTTTGCTATTGCAGCCTCGATCGCGTCGATTTTCTTTTCAGTCAGACGTGCGGCGTCGCGCTGGATCAACTGGGAATTGGCGGAACGCTGAAGTTCATCGCCATTTGAGGAAAACAAGGATTCCTGATCCTGCTTTACGGCTTCGTCAGACGTTTTCGCAGGCTCGACCTGTTGTTTCTTTTTGCCTTTAGTCGAAAATGGTGCCACGGCTATCCTGATCCTTTATGAGTCATCTGTCACATGATATTAGTTAATTGTACTACGGCGTGTATTGCCGGACTATAAGTAATATAAGGATTATTTTCCGATGCAGGCGATTTGCAAGGAATTGATGGCAATTGCCGGAAATTAGGGGTGCGGTGGCGACCTGGTGCTGCTTGGACGTCCGCCACCGTTATGCAAGACTGTGCTTGGGAAGATTAAGCGGATTAATCTCCGTACAGCTTTTGCTTGAGTTCGCGGCGCTGCTGCGCTTCCAGCGAAAGCGTTGCAGTCGGGCGCGCCAACAGGCGGGCAACGCCGATAGGTTCGCCCGTTTCTTCGCACCATCCGTATTCGCCGGTATCAATGCTGGCGATCGACTGCTGAACTTTTTTCAGCAGCTTGCGTTCGCGATCGCGGGTACGCAATTCGAGCGCATGCTCTTCTTCAATTGTGGCGCGGTCGGCAGGATCGGGCACCAAGGTCGTTTCACGCAAGTGTTCCGTGGTTTCTCCGGCATTCTTGATCAGGTCGCTTTCAAGTTGTTGCAAGCGTGTTCTGAAAAATTCCAACTGGGCCGGGCTCATGTAGTCCTTCTCGCCCATCTTCAAGATTTGCTCTTCGGTCAGCATGATGTTGTCTGTCTTGGTGTCGGGTGTCGGTTTTTTAGTTTTTGTATTCACGTCGCTTACTTTCATTACTTCGGTTGTTCAAATTTTATAGCAAACCGGCAACTTCACAATTTGCCATATTGCACACTGGATTGAAAAGTTCTGCAAGTTAATTTAATAGAGGAAATGACGCCTGTCAAAACCAAAGCGGGAAATAATACGGCAAAACTCTACCCCTCGTTTAAAATCCAAATAGTTTATACCAGACATTGCTCCAGCCCGTGAATAAAAATAGCCTTTGGTAGATTTTTGCCAATAAAAACCATTTTGCTGGTGCGCGCTTCACCCTCCGCCCATTGGTCGACGATGTCGGTGCCCATCAGTTGATGCACACCCTGGAATACGACTTTGCGGTCGGCTCCGTTCATCTGCAGCACCCCCTTGTAGCGCAACATTTGCGGTCCGTACGATTGCAGCATGCTTTCCAGAAAATCGCCCAGCCGGGCGGGATCAAACGGACGCTCGCTTTGAAATACGAATGCACTGATGTCATCGAGATGATTGGTTCGTTTCTCATCGTGATGGCAATGCGGCCCGCATACATGCGCCGGTTTCTCCGCTTCCTGCTGTTCTGTCAGGAATTGTGGATCGATTTCAAGTTTCTCGTTCAGGTTGAATCCGCGTACATCCAGCACCTTGTCAAGCGGTATGCGACCGAAATCGACGGTTGCGATAAGCGCGTGCGGGTTAATCCGCTTTAGCCGCGCCTGCAGCAGGTCGAGTTCGGATATGCTGATCAGGTCGGTTTTGGACAGCAGGAGCCGGTCTGCAAAACCGACTTGCCGGCGCGCGTATTCATGCTCATCCAGTTGCTGCATGGCGTGGCGCGCGCTGACCACCGTAATGATGGAGTCAAGAATGTAATTGGATGCGACCGTGTCGTTCATGAAAAAAGTTTGCGCCACCGGCCCGGGATCGGCCACGCCCGTGGTTTCGATCACTATGCGGTCGAATTCCAGTTCGCCCGCGCTGCGTTTTTGCGCCAGCGAATCGAGCGCTGCAATCAGGTCGCCGCGCACGGTGCAGCAAATGCAGCCGTTGTTCATTTCAATGATCTGCTCGACGCTGTTCCTGATGAGAATCTGGCTGTCGATGTTTTCCTGGCCGAACTCGTTTTCGATCACGGCGATTTTATGGCCGTGGTTTCCCTGAAGGATGTGATTGAGCAGAGTCGTTTTGCCCGATCCTAGAAAGCCGGTAATGATAGTGCTGGGTATTAATGCCATGTTTGAATTGGAGTATGTGAAAAAGTGCGGATTCAGTGGGCGCAGTCTGCGCACCAGCCTTTGACGATCAGTTCGATATCGTGGCTTTGGAAGCCGGTCCCGAGCGTCTTAAGAAGAATTGACTGGAGCGGCTCCGGCATTTCCTTTTGCCCGTTTTCATCGGGTCCGACGAACATATCTTCCAGCAAGCCCGGCTCCCGGTTGTGGTCTAGACAGAAGACCCGGGTGCAGCGCGTGCATTGGAAATGCCCGTGACTATGCTGTCGCCCGCGTTGCGGGGCCACTGTCTGGAGCGGCAGGCGCAAGGCGTTACGCTCTTCCTGATCCGATGTGGCCTTGTAACGGGAAACGCGATCATCGCCGGAAATCTTATGCGCCAGTCCCGCTGCGATCAGGCTGGCAAGCACGCGGTACAGCGTTACCCGGTCGATTTTAACTATAGCCTGTATATCCTGGTGAGCGAGCGCGTAGCTGGCCGAGAGAAGGACGGCCAGGACTTTTACCCGCGCTGCGGTTATGCGCACTTCCGCGGCACGCAGCTCTGCTTCGGCAAGCGTTCGTGCTTTTCCCGCTAAAAGAATGGTGTCGTCTGCAGGGAAAGAGACTGGATCTGGCATGTGTTCACGTAAAGGAGTTTTGTTAGCTAGGAATTATGCCGCAATTTATGTTCTTTTAGCGTGGCGGCCCGATGCAGTGCATGCGCAAACCGCAAAGGCGGAAAAATAGTATGCGAATCCATCAGGAAAAAAGGATATCCCGACAGGCATAAAAATTCATTCTGCCGCGGGAACGGTTATTTTTTCTTGGCGCGCGGATGCGCCGTGTCGTATACCTGCGCCAGGTGCTGAAAGTCGAGCGCGGTATACACTTGGGTGGATGCGATCGAGCTATGGCCGAGCATTTCTTGCACGGCGCGCAGGTCGCCGGACGATTGCAGCATGTGCGACGCAAAGGAGTGGCGCAATACATGAGGATGCACGTTGACCGGAATCCCGAGTGCCTGCGCATGCGCCTTCAGGCGCAATTGTATGGCGCGGGGCGTAATGCGCTTTTTGCGCACGCCGACAAACAACGCGAGGCGATGCTGTACGTCGGCATTTTCTTCCGGCTGCTCGCGCACGTCCAGCCATGCCTTGATAGCGGCAACGGCCTGCATGCCGACGGGAACGGTACGCATCTTGCTGCCCTTGCCCGTTACCGTGACTTCCTGCGCTTCCATGTCGATCCATCCTTGCGATACATAGCCGGGCAGCCGCGAGTATCTGATATCGAGAGCCACCAGTTCCGAAACCCGCAGCCCGCTTGAATAGAGCAGTTCGAACATGGCGCGATTGCAAAACGCTATCGGGTTGCTTTCAGCCTCGTCCGGAAGGGTCGGCGCAGTGCCTGATGCAACCAGGCGCACGGCATCGTCAACCGACAGTGCTTTTGGCAGCGTTGCCGCTCGCCGCGGAGCCTTGATGCCATCGACCGGATTGGCGACGGTATTGCTTTGTTCGGCCAGCCACTGGTAGAAGCCGCGCCATGCCGAAAGCTTGCGGCTGATCGACCGGGCGTGCAGGTCTTTCGCATGCAGCTTCGACGCGAATTGACGAATCTGAAAATGCGTGACCGAAGCCAAGTCGGCAGTGCCGGCAAGGGCTGCCAGCTGGATCAGGTCGCTGCTGTAGCCTGCGATTGTATGCGGCGACAGCTTGCGCTGCGTAAGCAGGCTATCGAGGTAGCGGTCAATGGCGTTCTGATTGGCAACCTGATTCATCCTGTAGGCAGGCAAAGGAGAGTAGTTAGTCGAGCAGGCACATCAGCGCGGCGCTTGCGGTCTTGCCGATTTCCGCGAGAAAATCGGTGGCCATGCCGGTGTGAAACCGGTCTGGGTCGGGCGAGCCCAGCACCAGCAGACCGAACGTTTCCGATGAAGCGTCGATACGCAACGGCAGAATCGCAGTCGATTGCACCTCCTCCGCGTTCTCCAGCCAGCGCACTGCCTCGAAATCCTTGTTCTTGCCGCAATAGGGCCCTTGCAAACTATCCGCGAACAATTTCGTGTCCTGCAGCGGGCCTTGCGAATACCAGGTGTGCGCATATTGCGGAGCGACTTGCCAGATGCGCAAGGTCGCATGCGGCACACCGAAAATCGATTTCAGGCCGCTATTCAGCGTATGCGGCAAATCGACATCGTTTCGCGCCGTAAGCAGCGTGCGCGTCCACGATTGCAGCTTGTGCGTGATCACATCGTTATCTTGCGCCAACCGCATCAGTTCGGCCATGCGCAATTCCAGCACCTTATATTTTTCGCGCAAGACTTCGATCTGGCGTTCCTGCAAGGACACGGCGCGACCTGTCAGCGGGCTGGGCAGGCGAATCTGGGCCAGCAGTGTTCCTTGCTCCTGAAAGAAGTCCGGGTTATCTGCAAGATATTGCGCGACGTATTGGGAATCGAGTGAAGAAGTCATTATTCGGTTATTCAAGGTCGGAGAGAGTGATGCATGATTCTAACCGACGCCGGCTATGTTATGTCCATGAGGAAACGCTTAATGCTCAAAGGAACAACATGATGCACCGTCGGGATTGTCAGGTAAACTACTTAATTACGTAATTCTGTGTGGCTAAATGATGATTTATGCAATCGGGGACGTGCAAGGCTGCCAGGAGCAATTGCAGGCCTTGCTGGAAAAGGTAGGCTCTGCCACTCCTAATCCCAAGCTGTGGTTTGCCGGCGACTTGGTAAACAGGGGGCCGAGGTCGCTGGAAGCGTTGCGGCAGGTGCGCGCGCTGGGAGACGCTGCCGTCGCCGTACTCGGCAACCATGACTTGCATTTGCTGGCGACCGCAACCGGCATCCGAAAGCAGCATCAGAGGGATACCCTGGATCCGATACTGAGCGCGCCGGATAGAGACGATCTGATCGATTGGCTGCGCCGCCGGCCATTGGCGCATCTGGAATACGGCCATCTGCTGGTCCATGCGGGCGTTCTGCCGCAGTGGACAGCCATACAGGCCGTCGAACTCGCGAGCGAGGTCGAACGGGTTCTGCAAGGCCCGGACTGGATCGACTTCCTGCGGGAAATGTACGGCAGCGAGCCTGCAAAATGGGACGACGCGCTGTCCGGGGTCGAGCGGCTGCGCTGCATTGTCAACGGACTGACCCGGCTGCGTTTTTGCCGACCAGACGGTGAAATGGAATTTCATGCCACGGAAGGAATAAACAAGGCGCCGCCCGGTTTCTTGCCTTGGTTCGACGCGCCGGGCCGCAAGACGGAAGGTGTGACGGTCGTGTTCGGCCATTGGTCGACGCTGGGCCTGATGCTGCGCCCCGATCTGATCGCGCTCGATACCGGCTGCGTTTGGGGCAGGCAGCTTACGGCGGTACGGCTGGAAGACCGGGCCGTGTTTCAGGTCGATTGTCCCGGCTTTCAGGATCCACAGCTTGCTTGAGCGCGGCCTTTCATTCGCAGTGTCGTGAAAAGCGACAGGCCTACGTTAGGTCGGCTGTCAGGCTGCTTCGGTCTGAGCACCGGCCGGGCCGGATGCGCTGCAATCCGCTGATGTATCAGCGCCGAGCGCCTGCGCCACCGCTTTCCTGGCTGCATGGGCCAGTTCGCGTCGGTGCATGCCTGCGCTTTCCAGCGGCGGCAGGACGATCAGTTCCGCTGTGATCTGCCTTGCGCGCAGAACTGCGCACACGCTTTGGAAAAAAGTAGTGTCTCCGGAAAAATCAATGCCCGCATGAGGACGTTCGTCCGCATCGACATATCGCAGCGCATAAGGCTGGATCGGAATGCGGGCATTAATGGCGGCTTCGAACAGGTTCGCGTGAAAGGGCAGCAATCGGCCCTGGGCCGCGGTCGTCCCTTCGGGAAAGAAGGCAAAACGTTCGCCGCCGTGCAGATGAGCGGCCAGACTTTGAAGCGTCTTGCGCAAGTCGCGTTGCTTGCCTCGCTCGATAAAAACGGTTCCCCCCATCCTGCTCAGCCAGCCGATCAGCGGCCAGTTGCGAATATCCGCCTTGGCGATGAAGCGGCACGGGGAAAGGGAATTTATCAGGTAAATGTCGAGCCAGGAAAGGTGATTGGCCACGACGAGCGCGTTCGGCGCGAGTTCATGCAGCCTGCTTACGCGTACCGAGACGCCGCAAGCGGAAAGCAAGCCGGCTGACCAACGCTGCACGTAGCGATTGCGGCTGCCGGTGTTCAGGAGGGGGAAAACGGTGACGCACACCAGCAGCGCGGCAAAAAAATGGAGCACAAGACGCAGCAGCCGGTAGCCCGCCATGTTAGCCGGTTGTATTATCGAGGAGCATGCGTCTGCTGCCAGTCTTTGTGACGCAAGCAAGTTTTAAGCAAAACGGCATATATTTTCTGCTGCTTTCCACGCCCCGGAGTGCAGTTACGGTTCGTAGGCGACCCGGCCTTCGACGATGGTGAACTTTACCTGCCCCGTCAGTTCATGCTCCAGAAATGGCGTGTGCTTGCCCTGGCTGGCCAGTGTCGAGGCGCATACTTTCCAGCGCGCCGCAGGGTCGAAAATGCAAATGTCGGCCACGCTTCCCATAGACAACTGCCCGCAGGGTAACCCGACTATGCGGGCGGCGTCGCTGGTGATTTTGGCGATTGCGCGAGAGAGCTGTTGCTGATCCTGGCTGACGCATTGGTCAGCCCACTTTAGTGCCAGCGAAAGCAAGAGTTCCAGTCCGGTTGCGCCGGGTGTCGCTTCGCCGAACGGCAGCAGTTTTTCGTCATCGTCCACCGGAGTGTGGTCGGAGCAGATCGCATCGATCGTGCCGTCCAGCAGGCATTGGCTGATTGCGTCCCGGTCGGTTCTTGAGCGAAACGGCGGCAGCATGCGGGCGTTCGAATCGAAAAAGCCGATGTCGTCTTCGGTCAGGTGGATGTGATGCGCACCGACGTCGCACGTGATCGGCAAGCCCTCTTTTTTCGCGCTCCGTACTAGTTCCAGTCCTGCGGCAGAAGACATGCGGCACAGGTGAACGCGCGCGCCGGTAACCCGCACCAGTTCGAAAATCGTATTCAACGCAATTGTCTCGGCAATGGTGGGAATGCCCGCCAGCCCAAGTCGGGCTGCGACAGGCCCGCCGTGCGCAAGGCCGTTGCGGCTCAGATAGCCATCCTGTGGCCGCAGCCAGACGCTGTATCCGAAAGTCTTGGCATACTGCATTGCGCGCAACAGGACCACCGTGTCCAGGATCGGCTCTGCCGCTTGCGAAAAACCGACGCATCCGGCTTCGGTCAACTCGGCCATCTCGGTCAGCGTTTCCCCTTTCAGCCCGACGGTCAGCGCGCCTAGCGGGTAGACGTGCGCCTGGTTCAGGCTCTTTGCGCGGTATTTGAGCATTTCCACCAGGCCGGGTTCTTCCAGAACCGGGTCGGTGTCTGGCGGGCAGACCAGGCTGGTAACGCCGCCATGCATGGCGGCTTCCATTTCGGATTCGAGAGTGGCCTTGTATTCATAGCCGGGTTCGCGCAAGCGCGCCGACAGGTCAACGAAACCGGGCGCGACCACCAGGCCTGCCGCGTCGATGGTGCGGTTGCTGGCGAAATCAGGCCAGGTTTGCCCCGCTTCCCGGATCGCAACTATTTTTCCTTCCGCGATATACAGATCCCTGATAGCGTCTATGCCGTTTGCCGGGTCTATCAGCCGGCCATTCTGGATGTGGAGTTTCATTCTGTCTCTTTCACTGATTGCCGGCCAGAATGCTCATTACGGCCATGCGCACTGCGATTCCGTAGGTCACCTGCGGCAGGATCACCGCTTGCGTGCCATCCGCGACCGCGGAATCGATCTCGACGCCGCGGTTCATCGGACCCGGGTGCATCACGATCGCATCCCGCTTGGCAAGCGCTAGCCGCTCCGGGGTGAGGCCGTAGCTCTTGAAGAATTCCTGCGCCGAGGGCAGCAAGGCGCCGCTCATGCGTTCGTTCTGCAACCGCAGCATGATGATCACGTCGACGTCTTTCAGTCCTTCGTTCATGCATGTGAAGACACGCACACCCATCTGTTCCATTTGGCTGGGTATCAGCGTCTTGGGCCCGATCAGCCGGATTTCCGGCACGCCGAGCGTTTTCAGCGCCTGAATGTCGGATCGGGCGACGCGACTATGTAGAACGTCGCCAACTATGGCGACAGTAAGATTGCTGAAATCCTTCTTGTAATGCCGGATCGTGTACATGTCCAGCAGACCCTGCGTCGGGTGTGCGTGCCGGCCGTCGCCGGCGTTGACGACATGGACATGGTGCTGCCGGTTTCTGCTCAGGTGTTGCGCGATCAGGAACGGCGCGCCGGATTGCGAGTGGCGCACGACAAACATGTCGGAATGCATTGCGGTCAAGTTGTCGACCGTGTCGAGCAGCGACTCGCCCTTGCTGGCGCTGGAGGAATCGATGTTCAGGTTGATTACATCCGCGGAAAGCCGCTTGGCTGCGATTTCGAACGTGGTGCGGGTTCGCGTGGAATTCTCGAAGAAGAGGTTGAATACGCTTTTACCGCGCATCAGCGGCACTTTCTTGACTTCGCGGTCGGATACTCCCACGAATGACGATGCTGTATCGAGAATATGGGTTATGACCGCTTGCGGCAAGCCTTCTATCGTCAGCAGGTGCTGCAATTCGCCATTCGTGTTGAGTTGCGGATTAAGCATGTTCCACCTTTAGCGAAAATGCACCGTCGTCGTCCCGCTGCAATACAAGGGTCTGGTTTCCGCCGACCGAAACCGTTGCGGCGACGAAATCGGCTGCGACCGGCAATTCGCGTTCGCCGCGGTCGATCAATGCCGCGAGCATGATTTTTCTCGGACGCCCATAATCGAACAGTTCATTGATCGCGGCGCGCGTGGTGCGCCCGGTATACAGCACATCGTCTATCAGAAGGATCGTCGCCCCCTCCACCTCGAACGGGATCTGCGAAGGCTTGACGTCCGGGCGCAAGCCTTTTTCCGCATAATCGTCCCGGTAAAACGATACGTCCACAAAGCCGGGCTTGTGGGCCAACTGCAAGTCGGATGCGATCCGTTCCGCTATCCAGGCGCCGCCGGAATGAATGCCGACCACGGCAAGGTCCGGCTGGCTAGCCATAGCGGCTTTTATCTGTTCGAGCAGCGTTTTGTATAACGCTTCTGCATCAAGTTCAGTAATGGGAGGAGTCATCGAAGTATTGTTGCAAAATTATTGCGGCGGCCTGTGCATCATCGGCTACGCCACGTCTGGATGTCAAGACTGCTGAACTATATCGCTCGTCCACCAGCACCGTTTCGATGCCGAACCGCCCATGCAACTGGTTCGCAAAGCGGCGGCATCGTTTTGTCATCTCATGCTCCGCGCCGTCCGGATAAAACGGCAAGCCGACCACCAGCAGCGCCGGCTTCCACTCGGCGACCAGCTCGGCAATGGCGGCGAATTTGCCGTCATTGGTCGCTTCGCCGATTACCTTCAGCGGTTGGCTCTGTTTGAGTATCGTGTTGCCGACCGCCACGCCTATTCTTTTCAGCCCGAAGTCGAACGCCAGCAGCGTTGCATCCATTTTCGCTCCGTTTCTTTCAAAAGAACAGGGATTCGGAGAATGAGGCAATGTCAGGCATGACCCGCCTCGGACGCCAGCATCATCGGGTCGATGCCCAGCAACTTGAGGGCGGCAGAATAACGCATTTCAATCGGCATGTCGAAAATCACCTTGGGATCGGCGGCCACGGTCAGCCACCCATTGCTGCTGATCTCCTGTTCAAGCTGACCCGCTTTTGAAGTAAAGCCTCAGGTCATCGATTACAGGCATGATGGCCAGCAACAGCAGAAACAGCGCCAGCGGAACTGTGGCAAAAAAGCCAATTGCCTTGAATCCGTACGCTCCGCCAACGCCGCCGAGAAAAAACATCGCAAGCAGCTTGCTCAGCAGGAGCATCTTGCCCCGGTTGGCGCTCACGTAAGCCTCGTCTTCCCGGTCGATGTTTCTGTTCCAGTAGAACAATTTGCCTAGCTCGATGCCGATATCGGTAACGATGCCGGTGACATGGGTGGTGCGTATGACAGCCTTGGAAATCTTGGTGATGATCGCGTTCTGCAACCCCATCAGGAAGCATAGCAGCATGACAGCAAAGAACAGCTTCATGTGCTGGTACAGATTATCGTTCAGGGCTCCGAAGCACAGCATCAGCAAAGCCTCGAACAGGAGCGGTAGCGCATATTCGCTTTGCAACTGATGGCTGCGCCCCCAATTTATCATCATGGCCGAGCAGGCGGCCCCCACCATGAAACACACCATGGCGCTGAGGCCGGCCAACGCAATCGCGAAATCGCCGAGAGCAAGCCCGTCGGCCATCGAGGAGACAATCCCGGTCATATGCGACGTGTACTGGTGCACGGCAAGAAATCCGCCCGCATTCATCGCTCCCGCAATGAATGCCAGCGACAAACCCAGATGAACGTCAGCCTCGGCGCTACGTATTTTTCCGGTTAAACCGCGCAGGTAAAGTATCGGCATATCATGACTTGATGAAAGTATACGGAAGCCCCAGGACGCACTGACCACTTTCCAGAGTGTTTATCAATTCACAGGCGGAGTGGTTGCATTCGCGTCGAAATCGACGCTGGCCGTGCTTCAGGCTTTGGGCAGAGTCACGCCTTCCTGGCCCTGATACTTGCCGTTGCGGTCCTTGTACGACGTTTCGCAGATCTCGTCGCTTTCCAGAAACAGAACCTGCGCGCATCCTTCCCAAGCGTAAATCTTGGCGGGAAGCGGCGTCGTATTGGAAAACTCCAGCGTCACGTATCCTTCCCACTCCGGCTCGAATGGGGTGACATTGACGATGATTCCGCACCGCGCATAAGTGGACTTTCCGAGACAAACGGTCAGCACGCTGCGAGGAATTCGGAAATACTCGACCGTGCGCGCCAGCGCGAACGAATTGGGGGGAATAATGCATACGTCGCTTTTGACATCGACGAACGAGTTTTCGTCGAAATTCTTCGGGTCGACGATCGTACTGTTGATATTGGTAAATATCTTGAATTCGTCAGCGCAACGGATGTCGTAACCGTATGAGGATAACCCGTAGGAAACCAGTTTCCGGTCATTCATCATTCGAACCTGGGCCGGTTCGAACGGTTCGATCATGCGATGCTCTTCGGCCATGCGCCGTATCCACTTATCGGATTTGATGGTCATTTGTAAGTATGGTTAAAATTGCTTGTGTGCCGCATGAACAATAATGATAAGACTTTGAATAAAGTTACCACACGGATTCTCCGCAATTCTACGCGAAAACAGGTAGCGATCCCATCCTGAGAGCCATGCAACGTAAAATTCGGCCGCAAATTGAGCGGTTTTCCACTCCGCATACTTTAAATCTCACCGGACCGGCCATCGCTTTTCGCTCCCATGGAGCCTTGCGCGCACCCATGAGCGGAAACTGGAGGAAATACTGTGGCTGCGTTGGGAGTTGTCCACGAGAAATTTTCGTAATACTGCTAAAATGAAACTAAGGTAAACGTCGTTTTTCAACCTCCTGTTTTTTACTCAATTTTCGGAAACCTTGACGATTCTTTCCATGAACTTATCGAACCACTTTCTGATTGCCATGCCTTCCGTGCTCGACCCGGTGTTCGGGGGAAGCGTCGTCTATCTGTGCGAGCACAACGAGCGCGGCGCGCTTGGCATGGTCATCAATAAACCGACCGATATGACAATGGATAGTCTTCTTGCACGCCTCAACCTGAAACCGGAAATCAACGCGCTGGCGGCCAGACCGGTAATGTTCGGGGGACCGGTTCAGGAAGACCGCGGCTTCGTGCTTCACACCCCGGTCGGAAAGTTTTCGTCCATGCTGCAAATTACCGACGA
>Ga0366770_1030_pt1 | contig 16408 bp, 10 predicted proteins | sample BONcelHN113001C9_FD_207086 | JGI IMG/M metagenome (GOLD analysis project Ga0366770, IMG submission 207086) | Enriched cells from coal bed in the Powder River Basin, Montana, United States - BONCAT cells N11 rep2 HSBNCT.N11.300.1.C9 ...
GCAAATGATTTTTGAGGATATTTCCTCCGTTGTTTCCGGCCGTGAGTATTCAGTTCTCGAAAGGGAGCTGCCTTTTACTATTTTATAGGGTGGTGAGCTGATGAAGGTTTCCGAGCTGCTTGTCCGTATTCGCCAGCATATTTCTGATGTGGATGCCATTGAGTACGAGGATGCCGAGCTGTATGGCTATATCAATGATGGCATTCGCTATTTAAGCGCAATTTTGATCACAGCCAGAGATCCCGAATGTGTTTCGGAAATTACCGTATCCTCAGATACGGCGCTGCCTGATGATTTTTTCGCTCTGGCCGGCCAATTCCCTATTTATATTGCTAATGGCACCATCAAACTCTTATATTCTGCCGGTGGTCCGGTGGATGTTCGTTATTTCGCCTCAAAGCCTTCTGTTTCCGCTGTGGATGATTTGATACCGTTCAAGGATGTTTTCATGGGTATTCTGGCCCGGATCATTGCGATCTACGCTCTCAATAGAAATGAGTTCGACTGTACGCAAGATCTTGCTTTGCTGGACAGAGAGCTGCAAGCGTTTACTGGTGCTAAGGCCCAAGGGAGCTGATCTGGATGGCTGATTTAGAAAATATCAAGTTATCGCCTACGATTGCCGGGGATGGCCGCAAGTTTGTTGCTCAGCTTACGCAGACTTTACAGGATATTGTCAAGGCAATTCCGTCCGGTAATCAGCCTGTAATCTCATGGCAAGTCAAGGATCTTAGCGCTGATGAGGTTTGGCAAGATATAGGCGGTACTGTTACAAATAGCTTAATTGTTAGTTTTGATCCTTCTGAGGTTCCGGATTACGTGTATTCGGAGCTTTATTTTGTTTCGGATGATGGCGAGGGTTCGTATTCCTTTATTGATATTGCCGAAACGCAGCTTATTATACCTGATGTTACTGCTGGCCGGAAATACAATATCCTGGTTATCGCGGTCAATAAGTACGGCATTAAATCGGATTTTTTGACTTCGCCTGTCGTGTCTCTTACGGTGCTCGGGCAGCGGGAGTATATTTCTACGCCTAAGAACTTCGCTGCCTTCTTTGATCGCAATGGCCTGACAATCAAATGGGATCATGTTTCGGATACGGACTTCGCCGGGTATGAAATCCGCAGCGATATGAACGCGGGGGATGATCTGAACCGGCTGGCTGAAACTGCCAACAATGTGGCGCAGGTCCGGCCTTCTTCCCGGAATGGCCTTTTGTACTTGTTTGCCAAGAACAATATCGGCTACTATTCCGCTCCAGCCATCCTTAATTATCACAAGCCTTTGCCTGCGGCTCCGGCTAATTTGACAATCTCTAAGGTTCCCGAAGGTAGTTTGATTCAGTTTAGCAAGGTTCCTGATGATTGCATCGGCGCTAACCTATATCTTGATGATACGCATCATACCCTCACGGAAAGCGGGTTTCTCTACACGGGTATTGAGAATATCGGCTCGTTAAAGGTTTGTTTTTACGATTCGTTTGGCGAAGGTACTCCTGCCTGGTTGGCGCTTGCCGTTCCGGCCGATGTCACCGCCTTTGATGGTGTTATCAGCGGCGAGTATATTGACTTCAAATGGAATCCGGTGCCGGGCATGGGGATGGCCTACATCCTGCGCCGAGGAACTTCTTGGGAGCTTGGCGAGGTTGTGGCCAATACGCTGCATACTTCTTGCCGGCTGCTTTTTCCTGTGTCCGGCTCGCATACTTTTTGGATCAAAGCTATTGATCAATTTGAAAACTATTCGGCCAATCCGGCATTTCTGCTCATGGACATGCCTAAGCCGGTTAACCGGAATGTGGTTCTCTATATTGATCAGGTCTACCGGGGCTGGGAAGGTTCCAAAGCCAATGTGCATGTGTCTGATTCGGGGCTGCGGCTGGATGATAAAACAGTCCGGGGTGAGCATATTGTCTCGGTTAACCTGCCAAAACCCTACCTGGCGCGAAACTGGATCAATTCCACTATGATCGGCGTTGGCCAGGAAATCAAGTGGTGTGACGCTACTTTCCCTTGGAATAGCCTTGAAGCCCGTTCTGCCTGGCAGCCGAATGGCGATATTTCTAATGCCACATTAAAGCACGAAATAGCGCTGTATCGCGGTATTCCTGATTCTATTCTTGAATATCTGTCGCTTGACCAGTCTTTGGCCGGCCGCGTTAGTACCGTTATGGATCAGCACAAGGTTGGTTTTGGTGATGGACGGTTCGCTAAGGGAGTTGCCTTGACTGACGTTTCCCGCCTGTCTTGGTCCCTTGATATTCCTGCTGTTTTCAACAGTATATTTTACCTCAATCTTACTTCCGGCCTTCCTGATTATGCTGTGTTTTATACTCTCATGGGTCCGAATGGTTTTATGTACCTGGGGTTTGATCCCCAGCGCCATGTTTTTTATCTCAAAGATAATCTGGGGAATTGTTTGGCAATTGATCTTGATTTTCGATCTTATGATGCCCTTTCCTTTGGGATTGTTCAGACGGAGACGGAACGAAAGCTCTATGCATATAGTTTCTCTACCAATACGGTTGCCTCTTCTGTGGAGCAAATAGCTCCTGTCGGAAGCTGGTCGGCCGTTTTTTTGTCCCCTAAATACGAAATTATTGGAGGTTAATGTTGTGGAACAATTGGCTCTGCATATGAAAGGCTCTTTGATTCTTACCCTAGCTAAAGTCGATGGCTCGGTGGAGGTTGTTCGTAAAGACAATATCATTGTTAACGCCGGATTCGATTTTATTTGTGATTCTATTGGCCTAGCCGCTTCGCGGCCTGGCGTTATGAGCCATATCGCCATTGGGACCGGCGCTACTGCTCCGGTTGCTACGCAAACCACGTTGGCGACTGAGCTTGTGCGACAAGCTGCTAACTACACGCATACAGCCGGCACCAAAGTATTCACGATGACTACTACCTTTGCGGCCGGTGTGGGAACGGGGGGCATTACCGAAGCGGCCGTCCTGAACGCTTCTTCTGGCGGTACTATGTTTGATAGGGTCACGTTTTCCGTCGTGAATAAAGGGGTGGATGATACCCTAACCGCGCAATTTCAATTTACCCTTTCATAATTAAGGATGTGATCTGGTGGCCAATGTGAACGTCACTTATACGCAGGGCGATCCGTACACCTGGGCTACTGCGACATTCCCCTGGAGTTCTCCGTCTGCCGCCAATCCTTGGTCCAGCTTAGCGCCGACGATGATCAATCTGACGATTGCCGAAGATATTGTTGCCGTCAGTGAAAAGCCTCTAAACAAAAGCTTCACGAAAAAGCCTTTGGAGGCTATTTTTATTTCAGAAAAATTACCCTTCACTGTTGACAAAAAGCTGTTCGACGTTTTCATTGTCGCTGAGGCCTATACGGATGTAATCTCCTTTATGATCAAGGTTATGGAGGCGGTCAGCTTTGACAGGAGATCTCCCCTTTCGGTTTCATCTTTGAAGCATGAAACTGTCAGTTTTGCAGAAAAATCAGTCAAGGATATTTCGCAACTCGCAGCGGAAAGTCTTAGCCTCTCTGAGCAGTTATCTAAGGACCATTCCCTGGTACTGAAAGATAGTTTACTGTTTTCCGAATGGCTGTTAAAGGGAGTTAGTTTGCCTAAAGCTGAGGCTTTTTCTTTGGCTGATAAAGCGTTAAAACACGCCCAAACGGTTTCAAGGGAGAATGTTTTAGTTACTGAAAAAGGTTCAAATCAGATTGCCAAGTCATTGTTTGAGGCTTTTTATGTCCTTTCTCGTTCTTCCCGGTCTTTTGATTGGACCGGTTTAGAGGACTTTTCTGTGCTTGATGGCAAACCCGGCTTTCATATGAAGAAGCTGAGTAAAGAAACCATTACAATGGATGATGCCTATCTTGATCTAATCAGTTTCATCATTAAAGCTGTTGAAAATATCTCCGTAACCGAGCGGCTTTTCAAATATGCCGCAAAGCCGTTTGCCGGTTCAGTAAACATTGCTGAGATAGCCATAAAAGATGCCGGTAAAAATGTTTTCGAGCAAGTGGATATTGTGGATTTAATAAATCGCGTTATTGCGTTTAATCGTAAAATTGGCGAATCCCTTACTTTGGCCGAAAAGCTGTCCAAGGCGGAAATGGTGCTGGCAAAAGACGGCTTTACGCTGGCTGATGTGCATCAGTATAAAAGTGTAGTGAAGCAGGTTTTTCAGGCTCTTTCAATTACGGATGCTTTGGCTAAAAGCGTTGTTTTGCCTAAAAAGGAACAGTTGGCATTGGCGGAAACCCTTGTCAAGACTTACAAACTAAGCTCTTACGAGGCATTTTCTCTTGTCGATGGTTATATTCGGAGCGCTAACGCTGTTTTGTCCGGATTGTACTTTGAGGATGGCGATCTGTCGCTTGACGATTTTCTGGCTCTGCAATCCACTCCCATTGACTACGAACCATTTAAGCCGTTTATCCCTGGCGACTATGAATACCAGAAGGCGCTTGTTCGCTTGCTCGTTGAGGCGGGAATCACGGCTGGCCGGCCACAGATTCAGGAATGGCGCTTGAATATTGATGTGCCGGATATCAATGATCGTGGTCAGGCAGATGTTGCCGGTGTGACCAGAATTGCTTTTAATCGTTCATTCAATGCTCCCCCGGAAGTAACAGTCAGTCTAAAGGGCGGTACGGTGATCGCCGTTCCAGATGTGGTTAAAGTGTATATTGATGGGTTCGATGTGGTGCTCAAAGACAATGCCGGCAATTATGTTGCCGGCTTTATTTCTTGGTCTGCGACAGGCTATTAAAGGAGTTGTGATTGTTTGCAAAATTTTAAGGATATACAAAGCTCGGATACGCTGACTAATTCTCGCCAGTTCATCATGGACAATCTGAAGTCTGTCCTGAGCCAGAATGAAGGTACTGCGTATCCTACTATCAATTTGTATCTCGGGATGCCCTGCTATCGATCAGATCTGAAAAGGCTGTATATGCTTATCAATGTGGCTGCCCAAACCTGGCAGGAAATTCTTGATCTTAATAAAACTCTCGCGTACCGCGATTATGTGGATACGCAGTTAGGCACAAAGGTCAATAACTCTGATGTTGTTACCTCCCCTGCCCCGCTCAAAGTTCTAAAATTGGATGCAAACGGCAAGCTGCCGGCCGATGTAACTGGCCGGGCTGCTATTGCTACCAATGCCGATAACGCGGCAAGTGCGAATTATGCTACCTCGGCTGGATCGGCTACCAATGCCACAAACGCTGCCAATGCTACAAACGCTGCTACTGCTAATAATGCAAATGCTTTGAATGGCTATACGGCTACTCAGCTTCTAGCCTCGGGTACTCCTATTGGTACAATCATTGCCTGGTCTAGCTTATCTCTTCCGAATGGCTATATTGAATGTAATGGACAATCCTTGGATAGAGTTGCCTTTTCTGAGTTGTTCTCCATTCTTGGTACTATCTTTGGCTCTGTGGATGCCTCCAGCTTTTCCGTACCCGATTTACGAGGCGAATTTCTAAGGGGCGTTGATAACAATAGGGGCGCTGATCCTGGGCGCGTATTTGGATCGTGGCAAGCAGAGGATTTCAAGAGCCATAAACATGCTCCGGTTATATTAGCAGGATCTAATCGGGATAACAGTGATCCTGGTCCTTTGGTCGCAACTGCTCCTGCTGGAGCCGAATTTAACGGAAACTGGGAAATTACAAACTCGGAAACTGGTCTTACTGGCGGCACCGAAACGCGGCCGCGCAATGTGGCTGTGGTATTTTGTATTAAAGCTAAGAATGTGATCGGTACTGATCCTTCTGTGGCTGGCTCTAATGCGGATACGGTTGATGGTTTTCATGCCTCTGCATTTTCCTTGACCGGCCATCGTCATATTATCACCGATTTTGATGCTTCGGTTTACACTGGTTCTACCCAAAGAATCGATCAGATTCATTACTTGGTTTATACTCCTATAGATAAATCCTATCAAGGTAATATTGCCACAAGAGCCTATAACACATCTTCACCTTATAATATTGATACGGTGGATAACATGCCGGTGGATTTTACTACTCGCGTTCTTGCCTCGGGGAATAACGTCCTCAAGTATTATCGGGCGCGAATCGGTCCTGGTGTATCTGCTGGCGCTTATACCATCCAAGACGTTATTCAGCAGTTGATCAATCGAAGCCACACTCATCAGGTCGAGAGATATATTGCAAATTGTAATTGCAATTGCACATGTACCTGCTGCCCTTGCCTGGTAAAAGGAACAAAAGTAATTATGGCTAATGGTAGTGAAAGAAATATTGAGGATGTTTTGACTGGTGAGAAAATCCGGGGCGCTCGCGGCATTAACACTGTTCTCGAAGTGTTCAAAGTAAAATCCCGGATAGATACTGTTTTCTATACTATCGGTAATCTGACCATTACCGGAGAACATTTGATTTATGTTAAAGATGAGGCCGGCAACGAAGGTCTTGGCGCTCTCCATTTGCCAAGTTATGAAAAAAAGGTTGGCGAAAAATATTTTATCCAGGGCAAAGAGGTTGTTTATACTGGTTACTTTAAGGCTCCAATCGTTATTGATGGAGCCATTAAATTTGCTCATGTGGATGGTTGGAAAGAAATTAAGCCCGAAATCTCCACTGAGTATGAGGCCGGCAATGATGTATATAATCTAGTCGTTGATGGTGACGGTATGTTTTTTGCCAATGGATTCATTGTTGAGGGCATGATTGACAAGTCCAAAAACAATGAGTTGAAATGGGAGGGTCTTGAATAATGATTATTCTTAAAAATTATGGGGTGGGGGCTAAATACCTCCACCTTACCCTTTCCGGTTATGATGTCATTTTGAAAGAAATAGCTGGCATACCTAGTCCTCCACCGCCTCCGGGTGAAGATTCCGAGGTTCCCGAATATTTGGAGGGGTCTGAGATATTAGGGGAAAAGAGCCTAGACATAAGCGCATATTTTAAGCCCCGCACTACCTTTGCTATTTTCAAAGACATTTACGGTAATTTCCTTGAGCCTATCAATGTTACTGATATGTATATGCAAAGAGAGGGCAAGACTTTATTTCAAACTCGCAATCATATAGCTTCCGATCAGATTCTTACTTTCTATTTCTATGATACTCCAAGCCAGTTTTTCCTTTTGACGTTTATGCCCACGCAAACGCCTAACGAGTATATTGTTCGTGATTGGGATGAGGGTGTGGCTGATATTATTCGTGATATTTTTCCGGATCATGCCAAAACCGTTACAATCATGAATGCCCGCAAGGATCTTGTTTTTGGCTTGCAGCCGAATGAAATTCTGGCCGGTCAAGAGGCGCAGCTTGATATAGTAACTCATCTTACCCTGGCTATGTACAATGTTTTGACTGATGAGCAAAAAGCGGCCATAGCGGCTGCTTGTCCTGCTTTGAATGGGTTTCGCATTTTATTTGATGAGGTAAATGTCTGCAATATAAAGCCTCATGATAAATGCCTGGAAGAAATGGCTTTCACGAAGAGAAAAGTCCGCACATTGCAAGAGACTTATTTTGCCGTTAGGGAGGAAAATCAATAGATGTTTGTCTATGTCATGCTCGGCTCAAAGTGTAATTTTCAATGCAAATATTGTATGCAGGTTCCCCTTATTCAAGAGCAATACTGCCCGCAAGAAAAAAATATCGACAAGATAAAGCCGATTCTCGCTGATGCCAATAATCATGTTTTCTATATGTGGGGCGGCGAGCCGCTTCTGTATTGGGATGAGTTTAGAATGTGCGTGGAATATATCCGGGAGCACAATCCTAAAGCCGAGATTATCACGATCTCGAATGGCAGCTTGCTAACGCGGGATAAGGTTGACTTCATGAACAAATATAAAGTGAGCCTGTCAGTGTCCGGGGATGGCCGGCCTACGGCTTACACTCGCGGCCGCGATATGTTTCAAGATCCCGAGTTTCTAAAACTCTTCTTGTCAATAGAGGCTCCCAAGGGGATCAGCGTAACACTTACGGCATTGAATCAAGATATTATCAATGATGTTTGGGCTTACTATGAGGAAATTCTTCCTCCAGGTACTGACTACCATATGGAAGTCAGTTTTATGTCCGACTATGGTGTTGAGGATAGTCTTAAAACCTTCGATTACAAAAGGCTGTATAAAACGATTAGTACAATTGCTGACGGTTTTGTGGATAGCGTTCGGGCCGGCAATTACAATTCCAAGGAGTATTTATTTTTCCGTAAGCCGATAGCCCGCCTAAAGTCGGTCATGGGTATTGGCATCGGCTCTGCCTATGATCCGCGTGTACTTGATTATCCTCGCTGTATGCCGACTTATGGCGTTATCAACGTGGATATTGAAGGCAATATCATGTTTTGCCATAACAGCGATAAGCGTCTTAGCCATGTGGACAATCCGGAATGGCTGAAAGAATCGCAGGATAAATTTGAGCCTTATAATGTCTATACCAAAACGGCGAAATGCCGCAACTGCCCCTATTATCTTTACTGCGGCGCTTCCTGTCCCCTGCTGCATGGCGAGGCGCGTGAAATGGCTTGCAAGCTTACTAAGATCTATACGCTTTGTTTTTATCGCGCTCTGGAAGGGGTTGGCGATATTATGGCCGAGCATGGCGGCGAGCTGCCGGACTTGATCGCTCCGGCCAAAACCTTCCTTGGCGATAAGGACCGGGTAACTGAATAATCTACAGAGAGGCCTTCGGGCCTCTTTTTTATTTAAGGTGGTGAATTATGGCCAGGCTTTCGCGCAAGCATTCCGTAAAGATCTTAGCGTACAATAGCCTTCATGGTGGAATCAATACCTCTGTTTCACCGGAAATGATTGCCGACAATGAAATGGCGGTTTGCGATAACTTTGAATATGATGTGGTCGGCAATAAACTTCGCCGGCGCGGCGGGATCTCTGCTCCGGTTATTAGCTTTCCCGCTACTATCCTGGGCGTTTTTTATGACTTTGAACTGAATGCGTATCTTGTCTTTCTGACGAACCGGGAGATTTATTATACCAATCTTTCTACCTCCAGCATGATCGGCACTCTGACCGGCTCCCTGAAACCCATCTGCTGCAAGTTCGGCGGCCAGGTTGTGATCGCCTCCGGGGACAAGCTGCAAACTTGGGATTCTACCACGCTTTCGATGATTGATACTTCGCCTTTCTGTGACATTGTTTTCGAGCGTTTTGGCCGGGTTGTTGTCGCCAGGGCCGGGGATGATTACCTGTATTATTCGGCGGTCGGTGATGTAACCGATTGGGATGAGGACCGCGATCAGGAAGGCGCGGCCATGTCTGTTGAAGTTGGCTACCAGGACGGCGGCGATATCGTTAGCATACTACCGTTATTTTCTGATCTGTTTGTGTTTAAGTCCAACGGTAAAATTTTTCAGGTATCGAATGAGCCTCCCGATTGGGTTGTGCTTGAAGTTGGTCAAAATGCCGATGTGGATTATCGTTTTGCTACGGCCAATATCGGCAATTATCTTCTGTTCGTCGGCAAGCGCGGCTTAATGACGCTGGAAGCTGTACAGCAATACGGCAATGTTCGCACTAATGATATCGGGGATCGATTTAACAGTTTGATCCGGGATAATTACCGCCCTGAGATTTGGCATCTAAAACGCAAGCGCCAAATACTGATCCGCCCTCATGAGACAAATGAGGTCATTGCCTTTCATTATGCTCTTGGAGCTGCCACAAGATTGATTTTCCCGAGTGTTATTGTTGATGCGGTGGAATCGCCGGCCGGCGTTGTGCTGGCCTCTGGCAATTCCCTTTTTTATTGGGGTTTTGACTATCATACCGATCATGGGATTACTGTTTCGGCCCGGCTCAAAACCAAAACTACCATTTTGCTGCAAAGGATATTGGTTACAAATATTTATCTTTCGGTTTCTTCGGATGTGGCCGGCTCTTGCCTGATTGTGATCAACAAAATGAAACTAACCCTTCCCTGGCTTGAAAATTCCGGGGGCCGGGAAAAACGGTTCCGGACACATTATTCGTCAAGAGAAATGGCGGTCGAGATTTCTTCGGATGCAGATTTTTGTTTTGACAACATGCTGGTGGAAGTCACTGAAATTTAAGGAGGTTTAACGAATATGGGTCTGTTTTCTTTTCTGTTTGGTTCTGGTCCTAAAGTGACCTCAACCGAGGCGAAAATTCCTAAAGCCTCTGAGCAGGAAAATGCTCTTTGGGGTCTTGTTGATAATCAGCTCGGAGCCAATGCTATTTCTGCCAACAATCTTTTTAACGCAGGTATTAATGCGTATGGGTCTACGCTTAATCCAGATTACCAGGCTTTGAATGATAGCGCTCAGGCTAATCTTAGTAAGATTCAGGCCTCTTTAAGTGATCTTATGCAAGGCAAGCTTCCCTCTTCGTATTCGGTTGCTAAGCAGGCTTATGTCCAGGATGCTGGTGATCAGTTTTCAAGTGTTCTTTCTAATGCCGCTAAAAAAGGCGTAGTGAATAGCTCGTATACGCGCCGGGCTTCGGCGGATATTGGCAAGAATCTCAACAATACCCTTGCTAAACAATATTCGTCTGACGTGGCCAGTTATGCAAGCCTGCTAAACCAGGCTCAGACTAGCGCCTTAACGCCGCTCCAGGCTGCTTCTGCGGCTCAGCAGGCTTCCTATTTTGCTCCAAATCAAATGCTTACCACTGCCAATAACCTCTTTGCGCCTGTTTACGATAGCTGGAGCAAAATGTATGGTAGCCGTATGTCTTTAGCTGCTCCAGCCCAAAATGTTGTGACGCAAGGTAATTCCGGATTATTTGGGACACTAGCTAACGCTGCTGCTTCTTATTATGGCGCTAAAGGTTAGGGAGGGATTACGTGATATGACTATTTATTTGAATGATACTCGTTGGGATACGCTTAATTCTATCGCTTCCCTTATTGGTAAGACTATGGGTCAAAATTATAAAACTCGGGGCGAGATTAAAGATCAGGCTACCCTTGCTGAGCAATATGCTAATCAGTCCAACCAAATCCAGCCGGTGAGTACCGGGTTCAAGGATACCAGTGGAGCGGATATTGCCGCTCCTTCGCTTACTGGTCTGCTGATGCAAAATCAATCTCAGTTTCATAAGAATATTGCTGATGCTATGAAACGGGGAATGAGCCGGACGGAGGCCACTAAAATGTACGGTGATATGGCGAATACCAATTTGGCTGTGTCGCGGGAAAATGCTATGAGTGGTTTTTCTCAAAACATGAAGGGTGTGGTCGATTCGATCCTATCCGATGATGCTTTAGACGATACAGCTAAATTTTCTAAGCTTGGTCAGGTGGATACGCTTACCGGCCAGCTTGGTCTAAAAACGAATTATGCCGGTGATTACGCGAAACTCAATACGGTGCAAACTCGTGATACCAATACGGGGGGTTATATTCAGCGTGACACGCTGAATCCTTTTGGCAAGGTAATTAATTCGCAAAATATCGCGGTGGGTATGACACCTTATCAATCCGCTTCGCTTGGCTTACAGCATGAAAAAATGGCACAGGATGAGGCGCATTTTTCTGCTACCATGTCGCTCCAGCGGGACGCGCTGACCGCTAAGCAAAATGCCGCTTCCGGCATGGCCGGGTTCCAGTTTGATCCTGCCAAAGCTTTGAAAGCTGAAAAAACTTTTAATGTTTATGTTCAAAAAGCCGCTAACGCCAAAACGAAAGCGGAACGCGATCAGGCTATAAATGAGCTGGCTGGCTATCTCCCTATGCTGGCTGCCGATAATCCCCGCCTTATTGATAAATTCCGAAATGAAAAAGTGTACTTGTATGGTGGCGGCGCTGACCAGGATTATGCTACATCCCTAAATGGCGGCTCTTTCTCTAAAGGCGGGTCTGCCGCTCCTGCTATTTCCGAAGATGATAGCAATCCATATGAATATTATGGTGATTAGCCTATGCAATGTTTTCCTTGTTAATATTTAGGGTTTACTTTTTTTATATTCCCTGCGTTATTATGTGGGAGGGATTTTTTTGGCGAACAAATACGGCTCTGATTATTTGAATGCGATATATCAGGCTTCCGAGGCGGTGACTTCGGACCTGCCTTCGATACAGGAATCGTACCAGGCTCCGAATTATTCGGGGTCTGGTATTTTTACAAATTTGATGCGTGGCTTTGTCCAGGGTGGCGCTTCTACTGTCGGAGGTCTTGGCGGTCTTGCCAAGGCCTTCGGTCTGGATACGGTTGGTGACGCTGCCGAGGGTGCTGAAAGCTATGTGAATAGATGGGCCGGTCAGACTACCTATAACACGCCTTATTCGGCTTCTACGCTGATTGATCCGAATTATTATGGTTCTGGCCAAGCCGCCCGAGATTTTGGGCAAGGTCTGGGTTCTATGGCCTCTATGCTTATTCCTGGCGGTGTTGTTGCAAAAGGCCTTTCGGGTGTTGGCAAACTGGCTGCTGCCTCCCGCCCTGCATCCTGGCTGATTGGCCGTGGCCTGGCTACGCAAGCCGGCATTGAAACGGCTGTTCCTTTGGCTATTGGCTCGCGGGCCGTTGAATCCGGTGTGGAGGCCGGGAATACCTATACGCAGGGTATTAAAGATGGTCTTAGCGTAAATGATGCCCGTATAGCTGCCGCTAAGGATTATGTTGGCAACTTAGGCATGGTTGCCTCTGACGCTGCTCAGTTCTTAGCAGCTCTGGCTCCTGTTCCTGGCGGTAAGACATTTTCCAGCAGGTTTCTGCGTAATTGGATTGCGAAACCGGCTGCGGTGGGCGCTTGGGAAGGTGCTGAAGAGGTTACACAGCAAAACATACAAAATGCAGCTCTCGGCAAAGAAACGATGTGGAATCCGGCCAATTTCGATTCGGATATGTGGCAAAACGCGATTGGCGGCTTTATGGCTGGCGGCGGTATGGCTCAGGCCGGTAATGCGGCTCGTCCGTTATTCAAAGATCCTGCTGTTCAGGCCGCTCCATCCCCGGCTGCGGTCAATCCTCAGTTTGATGCGAATGGCAATATGTCTTTGTTTGCTGAGCAAGAGGGCCAGGCTCCGGTTGTTTCTCAGTCGCAGCTTACCGATTACCTTTCTGGCCTTGAAAATAGATATAACATCACTGAGGATGAGTTTGGCCAGTTTAAAGATGCCCTTAATTCCTCTGCCACTACTGCTATTTCAAATATTGTCAGCGATATAGAAACCGGGCAACTCAATCCGCTTAGTATTAATAAGGGTGTTGTCGCTTCTTATGTAGAGCAAGATCCGGTACTCAAAACGAAAAAATCTGAGATTGTTCCTGTTATCCATGCGGCTGTTATGAATAGAGTTAATGAGATCCGGGCCAATATGCAGCAAGAGCAAGCCCCTACGGCTCAGGTGCAAGCTGCCGTAAATCCTGATCAGCTCAACTTATTTGATGAACAAGCTGCTCCGATTACTCAGGCTGCTCCTGGTCTAAACGAAGGCGCTAAAATCGTTGCTAAGGCTCAGGAATTGGGCGTAGATCTTAGTCAATTCTCTCCGAGCCTGGTCCGTCAGGCTACCGAAAAAAATCATCCTGTGGCTATTGAGAATTTGAAAAAGGCTATTGTTGAAGAGGCTAACCGTTCTCCCCGCCAGTATGATGCCGAGGTAAATCCTCTTCTGGAAGAGATCGGCGAGGCCGAATTAACTCATCCGAATATTGATCATGTGGCCGGCGGCAAGCGGGGTTATAAGGTTGACGGCCGTTCTGTAAAGTCTGCTGAGGTTGCGCGTAATTGGATCAATGATACTATTTATCATCTATCGAATGCGTATGCTAAGAATCCTGGTGAGTTTGCTAATTTCTCTATAGATAACGCTACAGCAATGGCTAAGCGTGTTGCTAAAACGGACGCTGCCGCTCAGAAGATTGGCCAGTTTATTTATGATAAGATCGGTACTAATCTTGCTGATAAAAGTATTGTTTTTAATCAGGGCGGCACTGAGATTTCCCCGGCTCCTACGGCCAATCTGGAAGAGTTTCGTAATTTTTCGCTAGGTGGACATAGCCTTTCGATTCGTCAAACCAATCATACAGAAAGGCAAAGCGGCCTTCATCGGTTGGCTAAGCTGCTTGGCTCTACCTCTCCTGTTCATTTTTTCAAGTCGGATACGCTTTCTGCAAAGAATGTTCACGGCTTCCGGTATAAGGGTGATATCTATCTTAACGAGGATACGCATAAGCCGGCCGAGTGGGTGTTTGGTCATGAGTTCGCGCATGAGCTGCAAGCGCAAGATCCAAAAACATTTACAGCAATCAAAGTCTTTATGCTGTCGAAGCTGCCGAAAGCTGATCGGGATGCTATGGTTAAGCAATATCGCGAGCAACTTGGCGAGGCTCAAACTAAGTATACTGATTCAAAAATCCATGACGAAATTGTGGCCGATCTCATTGCTGATCGAATCTATAACAATACTTTTCTTGATTCTCTTGGCGAGCTGTTTAAAAAGAAACCTGGCTTATTCGATAAAATCATTCAGTATCTTAAAGAACTGCGTAACCGACTTAAAGAGGTTCTTAGCAATTATAAAAACTTTGATGATAAGCATCTGGCCTCTATCCGGGATCATCTGGATTCGATGATTGATAAGGCACTGCGGGATCGGCTGCTGGAGAACATCAAAGATAACGTGGCCGAGGCTACCAACTCCCCTGTTGAGCTTATTCCTGCCCGACAGTACGATGTTGTGGCCGATGGCAATTCTGGAATGATCTTTAATATTGTTTCTAAAGATAAGAAGCTGGCCACTTTCATTATGTCTGATAAAGGGCTTCGTCCTTCCTCAATGATCACTACTGACCCCAAAGTCCAAAATGCGGTTCGCGCTGCTGCTCGTGATTTTTATTACGCTCATGATTGGGGCCATACGGCTGTTGCTATTTCGGCTAAAAATCCGAATAAGGGCCGTACTGGTATGGTTGAAAGTCATGTGTCTCAGGATTACATGTCTGCTGACGAATATACACAAAATGGCAATGATCCAGCCTCTTATGACGATTATAAATTTAATAACGAGATCGGCGAATCATTTCTGGAGCAAGGGCGTTTGAATGAAAGCTCTGAGCCTCTTTCTATTACTCCCCAAGATAAGCCAGCCGGTCATCGTACTATATCGAATGCGCTTCAATCCGGTGAGTTAACGGATGCTCATAGTCAATTTACCAAGGCTCCTATGATCTATGATCCTGTTACTGATCATGGCGGTGTGCCGGTGGAAGAGGAAGAAAAATGGTTACAGGCCTTGAAGTCCAAAGATCCGAATATCCGGCGCGAAGCTGCTGAGCGTTTTATTGAGCGCTTTGACAAAATGGCTCGCGATAAAGCAAGTATCATGACCTATGATCCTAAATATTTTGAGTATGCCTTATCTGACGCTCGTTATGGCATGTTGGCTGCGGTCCAGGAATATACGCCGGCTAAAGCAAAGGGCAGATCCCTGACCAAATATGTTGAGGATGCTATTGTTAAGGCAATTGCCGAGAATGTTTCTGATTATGCTAGTTCCCTATCAACAGACAAGGAATTTAATAAAACCGCCAAGCGTGTTCGTGAGGTTCGTGAGGCACTTCGTACTGAGCGTATGGAGCGCCAAAAAACCGATAAGCGAATCAAAAGGCTGGATGCTACCGATGAGGAAGTGGCGGCAAAGCTGGCTGAGCTGGATGTTCAGGATATTGGCGAAAGCAAAACCAAGCTGCAAAAGGCCTACCGCAACGCCTTCTATAACGCCTATGTCCAGAACGGCATGCTGGCCAATATTGTGGAAAAGCATGGAGTTATCAAAGGCAATAAGCTTATCAACGATATGGCCGATGAAGCGGCGGCGAAACGCAATATTTCCCAAGCTTCGTCTGAGCAGATTGCAAAAATCCTTGATGATCTTCGCGCCAAAAAGGTGGAAAATTATCTGCGGTCTATTCGCCAAATTGATTTTATACAGCGTTCTATGTTTGGCTATGATGAAAATGGCGCTGTAAACGATGAGGCCAGTGACGTTAGAAAATCCGGCCAGAAAATTGATACTAGCGGTTTCTCTCTGGCTAATCGGGTTCGCGCTGCAATGAAAGAGCTTGATCCCGCCGAGCGCAAGGCCGTAGAGCTTACCTTTGGTTTTGACAAGGTTAGCCGGTCCAGTTCTGCCGAGGACATTGCCAATCGTCTGAATGTCTCTGTCCGCGTGGTTAACTATCTCTTAAATTCTAAGCGTTCAGCCGGTCAGCTTAGCCGTATGGTTCGCATACTGGCAAATGATACGGTTGAGATTGGGAGCCAGGATAATGATCCGAATCGTTTCTATGAGCGATCTGCTTCCGAAGTCGGCAAGATTATGGCGATCTCTCCGGCCGATGTTACCAAGCTTCTTTATAGCTCTTTTGAAAAGATTTCCGCTGATGAAGCTTTCTCCAAAGCCTACCGGGAGATTCAGGCTGCCGAGCTGCCGGTTGATGAAAAGCA
>Ga0366770_1017_pt2 | contig 16202 bp, 14 predicted proteins | sample BONcelHN113001C9_FD_207086 | JGI IMG/M metagenome (GOLD analysis project Ga0366770, IMG submission 207086) | Enriched cells from coal bed in the Powder River Basin, Montana, United States - BONCAT cells N11 rep2 HSBNCT.N11.300.1.C9 ...
ACTGCCGCACATACGGCAGCGAACAGATTCCGCGCTTCACGTTGCCGGAGTTGGTGTCGATCAGGTGCGAGCCGCGCAACTCGCCGTCATGGTTGTAAATGTGGAGGCAGTATTCGTCGAGAATTTCCGCCGGCAGCGCATCGTTGCGACCGGGGCTGAACCAGCGCTCATGCGGGTAATGGACGAACGGCGCGCTGGCAATGTCTTCACCCCAGAACGCGCCAGCATAGAAATGATTGTTGCTCAGTCGCTCGATGTATTCGCCCAATGCGGACGCCAGCGCGCTTTCCTTGGTCGCTCCCTTGCCGTTGGTAAAGCACATCGGCGAATGTGCATCGCGGATATGCAACGACCACACATTGGGAATGATATTGCGCCACGAAGCGATTTCAATCTTGATGCCGAGATTGGCCAACAAGCCGGACATATTGGCAATGGTCTGCTCCAGCGGCAAATCCTTGCCTGCAATATAGGTGCGCGCATCCGCAGGCGGCGTCAACGCCAGCAGGGACTGCGCGTCGGCGTCAAGATTATCTACCTCTTCGATCACAAAATCGGGCCCGGCTTGCACCACCTTCTTTACCGTGCAGCGCTCGATCGAACGCAAAATACCGCGGCGGTCCACATCCGGGATATCCGCAGGCAGCTCGACCTGTATCCTGAAAACCTGCTGGTAACGGTTTTCCGGATCGACGATATTGTTCTGCGACAGCCGGATATTCTCGGTGGAGATATTGCGCGTGTTGCAGTACAACTTCACGAAGTAAGCCGCACACAAGGCCGATGACGCGAGAAAATAATCGAAGGGACCAGGCGCCGAACCATCACCCTTGTAACGGATCGGCTGATCGGCCACCACCGTAAAGTCATCGAACCTCGCTTCGAGGCGAAGCTTGTCGAGAAAGTTGACCTTAATTTCCATAGAAGAATTCCAGAAGCGCTCCGCGTGGTGGGGATGCTATTATCCGCCGCCGTGGGAGTGCCGTGTGATCCATCGCCATGCGCGCTTCTCCGCATGCGGCAAATCGATGCTGGGAACGCAATGGCGCCGCAAGACTGAACGACACACCGGACACGGCCGGGCTACTGATTGGTGCTGCCTCTTGCTGATGGCAATTGTGCCTGCCTGATGAATCGCTTCGGCTGACATGATCCGATGCGGCAGGCCGAAGAAGACAATGGCTTCGCCGACAAACGGTTTGCGCTATGCACCGCAAACCGTCCCGGCCAAAGCAGCAGGACTAACGCAGTTGCTGGATGCGTATCAGGTTGCCGGCAGGGTCGCGGACGGCACAATCGCGCACGCCGTACGGCTGTTCTGTCGGTTCCTGCACGATCTCGACCGCGCTCGCCTGCAGGCGCTCGAAGACGTGGTCCAAACAGCATCATGGCGTAGGTTCCCTTGGCCATCATCTCCATGACGGTGGCGCGCTCATGGTCCGTAATGCCCGGTGCCGCGCCCGGCGGCGCGAGCACGATGGAGGTACCTGGCTGGCCGACCGGACCCACCGTGATCCAGCGCATCGTTCCATAGGCAACGTCGTTGCGCACCTCGAAGCCAAGAACATCGCGATAAAACGCCAGCGACGCCTGTGGATCACTGTGGGGAAGAAAACAGGCGTGAATCGATATATTTATACAGGCAACCTCATCAGAGTAAAGGAGATTGCAGCTTAGCCGCGCTCCTGGACGAATGCTTCTTGATTCCTGATCGGGCGTGTCACCTGTTGGGCCACGCACGACGGCATCCCGTGCGTGGCTTGCGCCGGTTGTTTGCGATAGGCCGAAGGCGACACGCCAGCCAGCTCGGCGAAACGGCTGCTGAAAGTGCCCAATGACGTGCAGCCGACTTCGAAACACACCGCCGTCACACTGAGATCGCCGCGTCGAAGAAGCGCCATCGCGCATTCAATCCTGCGCGTCATCAGGTAGGAATAAGGCGATTCACCGTATGCCAGCTTGAACTGTCGGCCCAGATGGCCCGCCGACATATGTGTGCTCTGCGCCAGTGCGTCCACATTGAGGGTTGCGCGTGGTCGCGATCGATACGGTCTCTGACGCGGCGAAAGCGCGCAAGCTTCTGCAGTCGTTGTGCCGTAACGGTCGCCTCCCGCATCTGCCAACCTCCGTGTTGAAACGCGCGTCCCTGAAGCGCACAGGTGCGCTTATTTCTTTTTGCTACCGACGCGGCTTTCCTTGCCGGCGAGGAGGTTGGCGATGTTTTTCCGGTGACGCGCAATCAGCAAGACGCTCATTGCGCCCACCGCCAGCAGGACCGGATCGCCAAAGCCGAACATCAGCGCGTAATAAAAAGGCGCAAAGACGCTGGCCACCAGCGCCGCCAGCGATGAATAGCGGAATGCATAAGCGATGACGAGCCAAGTGATCAGCGTCGCCAACCCGAGCCACAAATTCAGGGCGAGCAATACGCCAAGTGCCGTAGCCACGCCTTTGCCACCGATAAAGCGGAAGAACACCGGCCATAGATGACCGACAAACACCGCAATCGCGACCAGTGCAATGCCGGCCTGGTCAATGCCTGCCGCGGGGCCGAACTGCCGCGCCAGCCATACCGCGACGAATCCTTTGGCGGCGTCACCCAATAGCGTGAAGATCGCGGCCTTCTTGTTGCCGCTACGCAGGACATTGGTAGCGCCGGGATTCCTCGAGCCGTAGCTGCGCGGGTCGTCCAGTCCGAGCGCCTTGCTGACCACCACCGCAAACGAGATCGAGCCGATCAGGTACGCCGCAACGGCGAATAAAGCTGTAAACATGCTGTCCTTTTCCAATTTGTCTTCCCCGCGCAAGCCGCCTGCCATGCCCCCTGTCAGTCCGCCAGCGCGCACGTCACGGCGGTGGCCGCAAGCACCTGCGTCAGCACCTGAGGATCAATTCCGATCAGGTAGCCGCGCCGGCCGCCGTTGATGTAGATGCGGTCAAGCGCAAGGATGCCCTGTTCCACATAGACCGGCATTGCCTTGCGCGTACCGAATGGCGAGGTGCCGCCTATCAGGTAACCGGAATGGCGGCTGGCCACATCGGGCTTGCAGGGCTCGATTGACTTGCGACCGACCTGGCGCGCAAGCTTCTTGGTCGATACCTTGCGGTCACCGTGCATCAGCACGACCAGCGGCTTGGCCGCCTCGTCCTGCATGATCAATGTCTTGACGACATGATGTTCGTCGACCCCCAGTTCGCGCGACGACACCTGCGTGCCGCCGTGTTCCTGATACGCGTAGGGATGCTCGGAAAACGCAACGCCGTGCTGCTTCAGCCACTGCGTCGCGGGCGTCTCTGAAACGTGTTCCTTCTTTGCCATGCCGTGCTACGCTGATTCAAAATTGGAGCACATTATGCAACAAGAACTTCGATTTGCGACTTTCAATGTGTGCAACCTGGCGCTGCCCGGCGTGAAGTTTTACGACGACCAGATCCCCTATTCGCCGGAAGAATACGAAGCCAAGACCGCATGGATCGCACAGCAGCTTGACCGGCTGGATGCCGACGTGATCGGTTTGCAGGAAATTTTCTCGCAACAGGCGTTGCGGCATGCGCTGTCCAAGACGCGTAACTATCGCGACGCCCAGCACGTCGGCTTCGATCCCGACCCGTCAGTCGGCCATTTGACGCCCAGCGTGGCCTTGGTGTCGCGGCTACCGCTCCTGGAAGACGCGATCGCCGTCAGCCGGCTGCCGCAGGATTTGCACATTGCGCTGCCCGGCGTGCAGCGTCCAGTAACGCACTTTACGCGGCCGGTACTGCAGGCATGCGTTCAGGTATCAAGTGACGTGCGGATACGTGTGTTTGTATGCCATCTAAAATCCAAGATGCCTGACTATCGCGTCGATGTGGCGGACAACCATCCCGACCAGACGGGCGCGGCGATGTTGCGCTCGATGATCCGGCGCGGCGTCGATGCGCTCGGCTTGCGCCACCTGCTCTCGGAACGAAACCGCAGCAAGCGCTTGCCGACCGTCGTGATGGGCGACTTCAACGACGTCGCCAGCGCAATCCCCACGCAGATGGTCATGGGACTCGGAAAATATCCGCTCGACGGCGCCGATGAGCGCCTGTTCGACAGTTACCGCATCCAGTCGCGTCGCGACCCCGCGCGCGACATCGGCTATACCCACCTGCATGACGGCAGCTATGAAACGATTGACCATATCCTGGTATCCGCCGAATTCAATCCCGCGCTGCCGCACGCGATTGGAGAAGTAACCGATGTCAGCTACCTGAACGATCACATGCTGTTCCGGCAGGCGCATGCGTCCGATCACGGACAGGTACTGGCAAGAATCGTGTTGCGCGAGCGGCCTGCAGAGCCATCCGTGATCTGAGGCGGCGCGGCCAGCGGATTCCTGTCCGCAGAGGCAAGCGGCATGGAATTCGCCTGCCTTATCTGGCCAGCGCATCGCTGGAACGCCATTCGCGGATGGCGACTGTGGTCGCGACGACATGCAGCCTGCGTGCGCTTGCGGGTCGCCAAGCGCCAGACACAATTTGCGGCTGCGCACGGCACACCGCGTTGCTGCAACGGCAGAGCCGACACGCTGCGCCGCGTCGTGCCTTCGAAGGTCGATCGGGCTCACGCCAACTTGCCGTTGCTGCGGGACGGACGCCGGCACGTTGAGCAACAACCACCTGGTCGAAATCGCGATGTCCCGTTTATCCGCGCGGATGGTGCTGGCTATGCAGCTTCTTCAAACGTTCGCGCGCGACGTGCGTGTAGATCTGTGTGGTCGAGATATCCGCATGGCCAAGCAGTAGCTGCACCACGCGCAAATCGGCGCCGTGGTTCAGCAGGTGCGTGGCAAAGGCGTGGCGCAGTGTGTGTGGCGATAGCGGCGCGCGAATATCGGCCACCGCCGCGTGCTTCTTGATCAGGGTCCAGAACATTTGCCGCGTCATCGCTGCGCCGCGTGCGGTGACAAACAGCGCATCGTCCATTTGACCATTGAGAATTGCCGGACGGGCATCCTTCAGATAGCGCACGATCCACGCGCGCGCCTCTTCGCCGAACGGCACGAGCCGTGTCTTGCTGCCCTTGCCGGTAATACGCAGCACGCCCTCGTTCATGCCGACTTCCACTACCTTCAGCTGGACGAGCTCGGTCACGCGCAGGCCGCTGGCATACATCAGCTCCAGCATGGTGCGGTCACGCAGGCCAAGCGGCGTTTCAGTATCCGGCGCCGCCAGCAGTGCCTCGACCTGCGCTTCCGACAAGGTCTTGGGCATGCGCGGCGGCTGCCGGGCGGAACGCAGTTTCAGGCATGGGTCGTCGGTGATTTTTCGCTGCCGCAGCGCGAGCTGGTAGAAACGTTTGAGAACGGCCAGACGCCGGTTGGATGAGGTCGCTTTGGTCGTGGCATGACGTGCGAAGAAGTAGGCGCTCAGGTCCTCCGAACCGGCTTCCAGCAGGCGCTTGCCGCGCTCATCCCGCAGCCACGCAGCGAACAGCCGCAGGTCGCGCCGGTAGGCCTCCAGCGTATTCTTGGCAAGTCCATCCTCCAGCCACAGGGTATCGCAGAATTCGTCGATCTCGTCCTGGCTGAGCCGGTTCTCGGCTGCGGCCCCGGCGGCGGCCCGCTTCATCGATATCCCGCCACGTTTTCATGCGCCAGCAGCCAGCGTTTGACGCCAACATGAAAGCCGCGCTGGTCTTCGTGGTTGGAAAACCCGCCAAGGCCCCCCGAAGCCGTGACCCGATGGCAGGGGATCACGAGGGGAAACCAGTTCGCCCCGCAAGCCTGGCCGACCGCACGTGGCGCCGAGTGCACGCGCCGCGCCACTTCACCATACGTCAGCACCTGCCCGCGAGGAATGGACGAAATCGCCTGCCACACCCTGCGCTGAAAAGGGGTTCCCACCATTGCCAGCGGCAGATCGAAACGAAAGTCCGGATCGTCGAGGTAACGCAACAACTGGTCTGCTGCACGCTCCGCAACGGCGTCGCTTGCAGGTTGCGCGCGAAAATCCGAGGGCAGATAAACCAGCTCACCCAACTTGTTTTCCTGCGTGCGAATGCCGATCGCGCCGAAGGGCGTTTCAACGACCGCTGAAAAGGAAGGTGCCATGAATGGATCGGGATGCCTGAACATCTGATGAGTCGCTACAGCATAAAACAAAAAAGGCGCATCTCGCGACGCGCCCTTTAAATTACTGCTGCTGTACCAGCGCTGCGTATGGCATGCCATCGCCGCATTATTTGATACAGGTCTCCTCATCAGCCCGACATGGTTGCCGTGTCTAGTATTAAACTCCCTCCGCCGCTTGTTCTTGTGAAGAGCAAATTCTTAAGAGTGGGAACGATTATAGGGACGTTTTTTTATAAAAGGAAGAGCTTGCTTGCCGGCTTTAAACTCTGAAAAATCGAGCCAACACTTCCAAAAAACCGAACAATACGTTTCCTTCCCTTTCTCAGGCGTCTTCCTTGAAGGCTTCTTCGCGCTTGCTACGCAGTGCCGGCAGCAGCACCACGCCCAGCGCAAGAATCGCCATCACCAGCATGGTGGCGCTGATGGGGCGCTGGAAGAAAACCAATGCATTGCTATGCGACAACAGCATCGCACGCCGCAGGTATTCTTCCATCATCGGGCCGATGATGAAGCCAAGCAGCATCGGCGCCGGTTCCGCCTCCAGCTTGGCGCAGATGTAGCCAAACAGGCCGAACAGGGCCATCAGGTATACGTCGAAGTCGCTGTTATTCAGGCTGAATACGCCGATCGAGCAAAACATCAGAATCGCCGGATAAAGGTGATGGTACGGCACCATGATCATGCGTACCCACAAGCCGATCATGGGCAGGTTCAGCACGACCAGGAAGAAATTACCGATCCACATCGACACGATCAATCCCCAGAACAACGAGGGCTGCTCGGTCATCACGGCCGGGCCCGGCTGAATGCCTTGAATGATCATGGCGCCGATCATCAGCGCCATCACGGGATTGGAAGGAATGCCCAGGGTGAGCATTGGTATGAACGAGGTTTGCGCGCCCGCGTTGTTGGCCGATTCCGGCGCAGCCACGCCCTCTATCGCGCCCTTGCCGAATTGCGCCGAGTTCCTGGAAACCTTCTTCTCGATCGAGTAGGCTGCGAAGGACGCCAGCATGGCGCCGCCGCCCGGCAAGATACCAAGCGCGGCCCCGAGTGCCGTACCGCGCAGCACCGGCGCGATGATGCGTTTGAGGTCTTCCTTGCTCAGCATCAGGCCCGATACCCGTTTCATCATCACGGTCCGCGTGCTTTCGTGTTCCAGATTGCGGATGATTTCGCCCAGCCCGAACATGCCCATCGCGACAATCACGAAATTGATGCCGTCTGCCAGTTCGGGCAAATCGAAGGTATAGCGCTGCGCGCCGGAATTGACATCGGATCCGATCAGTCCGAGCAGCAAACCGAGAATCACCATGCCGATCGCGTTGAGCAGCGAACCGCTCGCCAGGACCACGGAAGCGACAAGACCCAGGACCATCAGCGAAAAATATTCTGCGGGCCCGAACTTCAACGCAAGATCGGCTAGTGGGGGTGCAAACAGCGCGAGCAGCATGGTCGCCACGGTACCCGCGAAAAACGAACCGAGTGCAGCCGTCGCCAAAGCCTTACCGGCGTGCCCCTGGCGCGCCATCTGGTAGCCGTCGATGGCGGTGACCACCGATGAAGATTCACCAGGCAAATTGACCAGAATGGCCGTGGTGGAACCGCCATACTGCGCACCGTAGTAAATGCCGGCCAGCATGATCAGCGCGGAAATCGGCGCCAGCGAGAACGTTGCCGGCAGCAGCATCGCAATCGTCGCGATCGGACCGAGTCCGGGCAGAACGCCGACCGCGGTTCCGAGAAAAACCCCGAGCAGGCAGTACGCCAGATTGGTCAGCGTAAATGCCGTCTCGAAGCCCAGACCTAGATTGGAAAACAGTTCCATCGCATGCTCCCTAACCACCAAACCACGGGCCGACGATTGCGATCGGCAAGCCAAGCAGCTGGATGAAAACCACCATCGCAAAAATGGACAGACCCAACGCCAGCGGCACCGCGGAACGCCACCGGAATTTACCGCTCGCATAAGCGCTGCCCAATACCACGGCAAAAACCGCAATCAGCACGCCGCCGCCACGAATCAGGAATCCGAACAGCAGCACCGCTGACAGAATCAGCGCCGATTCCTTGACGGCAAGGCGGCCAATCGGTTCGCCCTCACGGAAGAACGAGCGCACCACAGCGATCACGCCAATGAGCGCCAGCAACCAGCCCAGCACCGCGGGGAAATACCCAGGCCCCATGCGGCCGGCGGTCCCCATTGTGTAGGTACGGCCGATGACCACCGCCGCCAGGCCGATGAAAAGAAAAATGACCCCGATCCAGAAATCTTTGGGATGACGAATAAACGATGGCACGATGCTTCCTTCCCTCCATGAATCAGGACGCGCACTGCGTCCGTACAAAAACGGGAACGCGCTGCGTTCCCGTTAGCCTTGTCCCGCGGCGTCACTCCTAGTCGGCGTAGACACCGGCCTTCCTGATGATGGGTGCCCACTTCGCGATCTCCGCCTTCAGGTGAGCAGAAAGCGCTGCCGGCGTGGCCTGGTTCTGTGGCACGGGCTCGGTGCCGAGATCGGCAAACCGTTGCTTGACCGTCGGATCGCGCAACGCTGCCTGCAAGGCAGCCGACAGCGTGTCGATGATCGGCTTAGGCGTACCCTTTGGCGCATATAGACCATGCCACACCGCGATGTCGAACCCGGGCAACCCGGCTTCGTCCATGGTCGGCACATTCGGCAGCGAGGGCACGCGGGTCTTGGTGGTGACGGCGTAAACCTTCACCTTGCCGCCCTTGATCTGGCTGGTCGTATTGGTGGTCTGGTCGCACATGAAATCGACCTGCCCGCCGAGCAGGTCATTCATCGCCGGACCGGTTCCCTTGTAGGGCACGGTGGTCAGCTCGGTGTCGATTGCCGTCATGAAGAGCATGCCGCACAGGTGCGATGCGGATCCCATGCCTGCATTGGCGTAAGTCACCTTGTCCTTGTGCGCCTTCACGTAGGCCAGCAGCTCTTTCAGGTCATTGGCCGGAAAGTCGCGGCGCGCAATGAAGGTCATCGGCACATCGGTCACGAGGCCGATCGGCTCGAAGCTATTGACGGCGTCGTAGGTCAGCTTGCGGTACAGCGCGGGCGAAGTCGCCTGGCCGATGTGATGCAGGAAGATGGTGTAGCCGTCCGCTGCGGCTTTGGCCACGCGCGCCGCACCGATCGTGCCACCGGCACCGCCCACGTTTTCGATAATGACCGTCTGCTTCAGCATGGTCGTCATCGATTGCGCCACCAGCCGCGCAACCGTGTCCGTCGGGCCGCCGGCAGCGAAGGGGACGACCATCGTGATGGTTTTTGTGGGATAGGCCTGGCCAAACGCGGATGCGCTGGCGACAAGCGCAAGGCCGGCCACGGCCTTGAGGAATTTACCGTTCATTGTCTGTCTCCTTTTTTGATATAGGAGGCACGTCATCGCAGTCCGCGTGCCTTGTCGCCCGCGCCGCCCGCGATCCAGGCTCCAGATAATGCGTGAACAGGATGATGCTGACGGCAAGGGCGTTGCCATTCTATCCGACCAAGCTTGCAGTTTTCTGACGGCGCGCCGCCTGATGCGCATTCGCGCAGTTGAAAGGTCAGCGCCGGCGCCACCGCCCGGCGGCATCGCTCTCGGTGGCGGACACGATCGCCTTGCCGAGGCGCGCTTCCAGATCGTGCGCGACCGGTTGCATTGCCTGCCGCCAGGCAATGTCCTCCCGCGGCGACAGCATGTGTACCGCAATACGGTCGGATTTTTTCAGCCACTCGAGCGCGGCGTCGTTTTCCTGTGCAGCCAGCGCGTTGCCGTAGGCTGTCGCTTCCGCCATCGCGTCTTCAATCAGCTTGCGCAAATCAGTCGGCAGACCATCCCAGAACCGCTTGTTCACGATAACCGCGTAGCCGACATATCCATGGCGGGACAAGGTTATGTTGTCTTGCAGTTCATCCCAGTGCCGCGCGCGCAAGTTGGCCGGCGTGCTCTCGGCACCATCGATTAAGCCGGACTTCAGCGCGCGATAGACATCGTTGGCCTCCATTGCCACGGGCGTCGCCCCCAGCGCTTCCATCTGCACTTCGAGCGCGCGCGAGGCGTGAATGCGCATGCGAAGGCCGACCAGATCGTTCGGCATGTTCAGCGGCTTGTCGGACGACATGACCTTGAAGCCGCCGTCCCAGTAGGCCAGACCGACCATGCCCTTGGGCCCGAGTTTGTTAAACAGGCTTTGGCCGACCGCGCCCTGCGTCACACGGGCGACCGCCGCCGGGTCGGAAAATATATACGGCAGGTCGAATACCTCGAACTCGCGCACGCCGAACAGCGCCAGCTTGGCGAGGGACGGCGCCAGCATCTGCACTGCCCCCAGCTGCAACGCCTCGAGCTCGTCCGATTCGCGATACAGCACGCCATTCGGATACACATCCACCCGCACACGATCGCGCGCCGCCTCCTCGAGCAGCTGCTTGAAGCGCATCGCGGCCCGCCCGCGCGGCGTATTGCTGTCGGCGACATGGCTGAACTTGATGACGACGGGATTGTCCGCCGCCGCGATACCCGCCAGCGACAGGGCTGCGCCGAGCAACAACAGATGCAGAGTTCTTGCTAGTTTCATCACGCAATGGTCTATTGTTAAAAAGTTGTCGCACTATGCGTAGTCACCCAGCGCATCACAACTGTGGATAACCACATTCAGCCGCGCGCAGCGCAGCGATTTGAAGCAGAATAAGGCCTCGACGGCCCGGCAGGCAAACATCGCACGACAATCCATCGCGTCCGGCCCGCGATCAGTTCCGTACAGTCCTATGAAATCCACCCTGCCCCGCTCGCCCTCGTTTGGTTTTCCCAGTCGGAAACAGGCCTGGCGCTGGCTGTTGCCGCTGTTCCTTGCGCTGCTGTTCGTGACGACCCTGATCTGGCTGCCGCTGCACGAGAAACACCAGGAAACCATCGAGCGCCAGGAGCAGCTGATCGCCGATTCACTGTGGGTGGAACAGACGATCCGCTTCCAGTTGCAGCGCAACGAAGAAAGCCTCGGGCTGATCGGCACCGAGATCGTCGCCGGCTACCTGAACGGCCCGCGGCTTGCGGATCGCATGGAACGCCTGATCCGCGACAACCACGAAATCCATCGCATCATCGAACTGGACGCGCACGGCAAGCTGCTTTCTTCCACCGACGAAACGCTGATCTCCTATCACGACCTGTCGGCCGCGTCGCGACGTGCGGCCGAACGCGCGCGCGCGACGCGCACGCCGCTTTACAGCCAGCCGGCGCAGGACATCAGCGGTCCGGTGATGATCGACTATCAGGTACCGCTTTTCTCCGGCGGCAAATACGTTGGCAGCATTATCGCCAGTTATCTTGCGTCCAGCATTCTGGACGACATGGTGCCATGGTGGTTTGCGCAAGACAATGAAATCGCGCTGACCGACATGAACGACCTCCTGATCTACAAGCGCGCCTCCGGCGGCGTCGGCCGCGACGTCTACACGCACACGCGCGCCCTTAACCTGGCCGGGCTGTCGCTGAAGCTGAAAACCAATAGCATCAAGAGTGCGCCCAAGCTGCTGCCGAGCCTGCTGGTGGATATCGTCATTCTGCTGTCGTTCGGCCTGGTGTGGAGCCTGATCGCGCTATGGCGCGACATCAACCGGCGGCTTGCAGCAGAAACCGCACTGCGTGAACAGATCACGTTTCGCGCGGCGATGGAAAATTCGCTGGTCACCGGCATGCGCGCACGCGATCTGGACGGGCGCATCACCTATGTCAATCCTGCCTTTGCGCAAATGGTGGGGATGGAAATCGACGACATCGTCGGACGCCTACCGCCCATGCCGTACTGGGCGCCAGAGGCGGTAGACGAATATCAGCGGCGCTTCTCGCAGGTGCTGGCCGGCACGGTCACCCCGCAAGGTTTCGAGACGATTTTCCAGCACGCCGACGGTCGCCGCATTCCGGTGCTGATTTACGAATCGCCACTGGTCGACGATACCGGCAAGCAGACCGGCTGGATGGGGTCCATCCTCGACATCTCGGAACGCAAGCGCATTGAAGACCTGAACCGGCAACAGCAGGAAAAGCTGCAGGCCAGCGCGCGCCTGGCCACGATGGGTGAAATCGCATCGACACTGGCGCATGAGCTCAACCAGCCGCTGGCGGCGATTTCGAGTTACACCACCGGTGCGCTCAATATGCTCGAATGGCAGCATGACGACGCCGTGCCGACCGAAGCGAGCAGCCTCACGCATGCATTCCAGATGGTGCGGACGCAGGCACAGCGCGCCGGACAGATTATTCGCAGCGTGCATACGTTCGTCAAAAAACGTGAACCGACGCGAGAAGCGGTCACCATCAAGGAGCTGATCGACAGCGTGATGACACTGGTCGAGCTGCAGGCGCAAAAGTATTTCGTCGCCGTGCGCACCGGCATCCCGCCCGGCTTGCCGCCGGTACTGGCTGACCGCGTGCTGATCGAACAGGTGCTGCTGAACCTCACGCGCAACGGTATCGAATCGATGCAGGCAGTCGCGCCTGATAAGCGCGTGCTGCAGATCACTGCCGGGCTGGATGACGCGACATCGACGAACATCGTGGTGTCGGTCATTGACCAGGGGCACGGCATCCCGCCCGAGGTGGCCGAGCGACTGTATTCGCCGTTTTTCTCTACCAAGGCAGATGGCATGGGCATGGGACTGTCCATCTGCCGCACCGCGGTCGAATTCCACGGTGGCACGCTGACCCACAGCGACAATCCCCAGGGCGGGACGGTGTTCCGCTTTTCGCTGCCGGCGTTGCAAAAAGACCTGATCGCCACCACAATGCCGTCAGGCGAAAAAACGCAACGGAACGGGAAATGAGCGTTTGGCATTCCGGTTGCGGACCGCGATAATGCGCGGATTCAGATGTCGTCATGCGTTCGTCGCGTGACGTCGCGCACGGACAGGACACTTCATGCTGCATATTGTTGACGACGAGGAAGTAGTGCGCGATTCGCTATTGTGGCTGGCGAAATCGCGTGGCATTCAGGCTGCAGCCTACGATAGCGGCAAGGCGTTTCTTACGGCGCTCGACGGGGTTGGGCGCGGGGCGCCGCAGGGCCAGTGCGTATTGCTGGACGTGCGCATGCCGGAAATCAGCGGCATCGCCCTGTTCGGCCAACTCGCCGCGCGGGGCCTGGCGCAGAGTTTTCCCGTCATTTTCCTGACCGGCCATGGCGACGTCCCGATGGCGGTCGACACACTCAAGCGCGGCGCGTTCGATTTTTTTGAAAAACCCTTCAACGACAACAAGCTGATGGACCGCGTGCAGGAAGCGCTCGCCGCATCCGAGCAGGCAGCCGCGAACGCTGCCGTGCATACCCGCCTGGCGGCGTTGTCCAGCCGCGAACGCGAAGTACTGGACCTGATCCTGGACGGAAATATGAACAAGGTTATCGCCGACAAACTCGGTATCAGCATGCGTACCGTCGAAGTGCATCGCGCACACATTTTCGACAAGATGAACGTAAAGACCGCCGTCGAGCTCGCGCGCCTGCTGAAGTAGCCGCATCGCGTGCGCGTCGGCGCCGCGCCCTCCCACTTACCGCGTTTAACGGCCTGCATGGACATCGTCAATATCCTGCTTCCTGATTTTTCGCTCATCCTGTTCGGTGCGCTGCTGTTTCGCGTGACGAACTGGACCCGTGAGTTCTGGACCGGTGCGGAAAAGCTGGTTTACTACGTCCTTTTTCCGGCGCTGCTGTTCTACTCGACCTCGCGCGCGCCGCTTGATTTTGCCGCGACCGGCGAGGTTCTGCAGATCGCGCTGGCGGCTACCGTTGGCGGCATGCTGCTGGGCTGGCTTGCCAAACCGCTGTTCAGGCCAGGCCCTATGGTGTTCGAATCGGGCGTGCAGACGGCGTTCCGGTTCAACTCCTACATTGCGCTGGCGGTGGCCGGCCGCCTAGGGGACGGCTCTGGCGCATCGACCATCGCCCTGATAATCGGCTTCGCGGTGCCGCTGACCAACATGGCATCGGTCTACGCGCTGGTGGAGCAGAAGGGAAACCTGCTACGCGAACTGTTGCGGAACCCGTTATTGATGGCAACCCTTGCCGGCGTCACATTCAATTTTCTGGGCCTGCATTTGCCGGAGGCGGCGAACGTGGTGCTGTCACGGCTGGGCAATGCGTCCATCGCACTGGGCCTTATGATGGTAGGCGCCGGCTTGCGCATCAACGGGCTGCACGCGTCCAAAGCGATTGCGGCCTGGTTCATTTTCATCAAGCTGGTTGCGGTCCCGGCTCTGGCCTATTTCCTGGCGCGCTGGATCGGGCTGTCATCGCTGCAGTTGCAACTGGTGGTGCTGTTTGCCGCCCTGCCTACCGCGTCCAGCGCCTACGTGCTGGCAGTACGCATGGGCGGCAACGGACCGCTGGTGGCGTTCCTGATTTCGGCGGGTACGCTGATGTCGATGCTGACGCTACCGTTGTGGCTCGCACTGGCGAGTTGATGCGCCCGCCCATAGGCTCGTAGAATACCGGCATGCTGCGGGGCGTCCGACGCCCGCCCGACGCCAACCCGGCACAAGGATTCACCAAAGCCATGCATCCCATCACCCTGCACCTGCACGAAGAAGCCGGCACGCTGGCGCTCGGCGCATCGCTGGCGCACGCGCTGAGGCCGGGACTGATCATTTATCTGCATGGCGATCTGGGTGCCGGCAAGACCGCGCTGACGCGTGCCATGTTGCATGCGCTCGGCCACATCGGTCACGTCAGGAGCCCGACTTACACGCTGGCCGAACCGTATGCCGTGCGGCTTGGCGACCGCGAGGCCGGCGTGATTCACTTTGACCTGTATCGCATGGCCAGCCCCGAGGAATTTCTGGACGCCGGTTTTCGCGATTATTTCAACCGCGAGACCATCTGCATCGTCGAGTGGCCGGAAAAAGCGGAAACTGTTCTGCCGCCGCCCGATCTCAGCATCACACTGCGCGTCGCCGGAGAGGGGCGTGATGTAGAATTGCTCGCGTTGTCCGAACAGGGTACTGCATGTCTGAATCGTCTAAAGTTCGCTCCAAACCTGTAAAGAACAGGTTGCGCCGCACCGTGCTCAAGGCAGGGGGCACGCTGCTGCTGTCACTGGTGGCGCCGCTGCCCGCGCTGGCGGCGCAGATTCTCGCGGTGCGCGTCTGGCCCGCCGACGATTACACGCGTGTGACGCTCGAAAACGACGCGGACCTGAAAGCCACCCATTTCCTGATCAAGAATCCGGACCGGCTGGTGGTCGACCTCGAAGGCATCGACCTCAATCCCACGCTCAAAGGCCTGGTCGCCAAGATTGAACCGAACGATCCGTACATCCAGCAGGTGCGCGTCGGCCAGAACAAGCCTAATGTTGTGCGCCTGGTATTCGACCTGAAGGAAGAGATTGATCCGCAGGTGTTCGCGCTCAAACCGGTTGGCGAATATCAGTACCGCCTCGTGTTCGACTTGTATCCCGTCAATCCGCCGGATCCGATCGCGGCGCTGATCGCACGCGGACAGTGGGCCGCCGATACACCGCCCAACAACATGCCGCCGCCCGTCGCCCAGACCACGCCGCCCTATGCAGAGCCGAAAGTCGACCGCGCGCCGCAAGTCGCACGCATGCTGACGATTGCCCTTGATCCCGGCCATGGCGGCGAAGATCCTGGCGCAATCGGCCGCGGCGGCAGTTACGAGAAGCATGTGGTGCTGTCGATTGCGAAGCGGCTCAAAGCCAAGCTGGAACAGCAGCCCAACATCAGGGTGATGCTGACGCGCGACGCCGATTATTTCGTTCCGCTCAATGTGCGCGTGCAAAAAGCGCGCAAGGTGCAGGCCGATCTGTTCGTCTCGGTGCACGCGGACGCCTTCGTGCAGCCGACCGCCAACGGCTCCTCGGTGTTCGTGTTATCGGAAAAGGGGGCCAGCTCGACCGCTGCGCGCTGGCTGGCGAACAAGGAAAATGCGGCCGACCTGATCGGCGGCACCAATATCAAGAATCACGACACGCAGCTCGCAAGCGTGCTGCTGGATTTGTCCACCACTGCCCAAATCAACGACAGCATGAAGCTGGGTGATGCCGTGCTGCGCGAGATCGGCGGCATCAACCGGCTCCACAAAGGCGCCGT
>Ga0366770_1032_pt1 | contig 16140 bp, 17 predicted proteins | sample BONcelHN113001C9_FD_207086 | JGI IMG/M metagenome (GOLD analysis project Ga0366770, IMG submission 207086) | Enriched cells from coal bed in the Powder River Basin, Montana, United States - BONCAT cells N11 rep2 HSBNCT.N11.300.1.C9 ...
GACCGCATGTTGGTTAGTACGCGTAGATCAGCTTGGGACCTTTTTCAGCATTTCAATGCCGACCTTGCCTGCGGCGATTTCGCGCAGCGCGACGACGGTTGGCTTGTCGCGGGCTTCGACCTTCGGTGTGTGCCCTTGCAACAGTTGGCGGGCGCGATAAGTCGCGGCCAGGGTCAGTTGAAAACGGTTGGGGATCTCTTTGAGGCAATCTTCGATAGTGATGCGGGCCATGGTGGTGTACTCCAATGCAGAAAACGGCGTGAAAATCAGTCTATTCGCGTCAACTTGCGTGGGCGTGAATGCCTAATTGGGCGAACAGGGAAACGTTGCGAGCCATTTGCTGAGCAAACCGGCAACGTGCGGCTTTCACGATCGCGCTCAACTCGGACAAAGCGACTGTAAACTCTTGATTGATAATAACATATTCGAACTCTGGCGCGTGCGCGATTTCGCCGCCTGCCGCCAGAATCCGGCGCGTGATCACATGCGGTTGGTCTTGGCCGCGTTTTCGCAGGCGCTCCTCCAGCGCGGGAATCGAAGGCGGCAAGATAAAGACGCCAATCGCGTGAGGGAATTGTTTTTTCACCTGCTGCGCGCCTTGCCAGTCGATCTCGAGCAGGACATCGGTGCCGGCCGTCATCTGGTCTGCAATCTGCAACCGTGACGTGCCGTAATAGTTGCCGAATACTTCAGCCCATTCCAGGAACTCGCCGGCGTCGCGGCGTGCCGCGAAATCGTCAACCGAGGTAAAAAAATACTCGCGACCATTTTCTTCACCGGGGCGCGGTGCGCGGGTCGTATAGGACACTGACAGCTTGATCGCTGGTTCCTGCTGCAACAAGGCGTTCACAAGGCTGGATTTGCCTGCGCCGGACGGCGCGACAACCAGGAACAGGCTGCCGGAGGAGAGGGGGGAATGGTCAGACATCGGACGTCCTCAGATCGAAAAAGGGGGGCGACTGCCTTCGGTTGAAGCACGAATGCATACAAGCTGAATTGTAGCTGCCTGCAGGAAATTATTCGAGGTTCTGCACCTGCTCGCGCATCTGTTCGATCAGCAATTTCATCGCCATTGCGGCATCTGCGAGCTCTTTAAGAGCCGCCTTGGAGCCCACCGTGTTCGCCTCGCGATTCAGCTCCTGCATCATGAAGTCTAGGCGCTTGCCGAGCTGACCGCCTTTTTGCAGGATTGTGCGCGTTTCATTCAAATGCGCTGCCAGTCGCGTCAGTTCTTCCGCCACATCGATGCGGATGCCATACAGCGTCACCTCCTGACGGATGCGCTCGGCCAGTTCTTCGCGCGGGACGCCTGGCATGGCGGCCGCGTCACCGGTTTTGATCGCCAGTTCAAGCGCTTCCTGCATGCGTTCGATCGCCTTTTGCTGGAACTGCGTGATTACCTGGGGCACCAGCGGTGTGATTCGCTGCACGATGGATTCCATCTCTTCGATGCGGGACAACAGCATCGCCTGTAGCGCGCTTCCTTCACGCGTACGACTGGCGATAAACGCGTCCATGGTCGTCTGCATCGCCGCACTCGCATCGGCGTGCAAGGTATCCTGACTGATTTCAGCCTCTTCGATGACACCCGGATAGCGCAGCACTTCGTTGACCGACAGCGGCGTGGCGTCGTTGAATTGCGCGCGGATCTGGTCTTGCAGCGCGCCAAGCGCATTGAGGGCGCCCGCGTTCAGGGCTTGCGACGCGTCGGTAGCGAGCCTGCGGCCAAAGCTGACGCGACATTCCACCTTGCCACGTGTGACGCGCGCCATGATGGCTTCACGCAACGCTGGTTCGAGGACACGCAGATCGTCGTTGATGCGGAATTGCAAATCAAGGAAACGGGAATTGACGCTTTTGAGTTCGATGGTCAGTGTGCCGCTGGGGGTTTCACGTGTGGTGACCGCGTAACCGGTCATGCTGCTGATGGCCAAGATAGATTCCCTGTTTCTCTTTACAAAGCTGCGATTTGTCCACACAATCCACAACGAATTGCCGCTCGAAAAGACGGCAGAAAGGCAGTGTCATCTTGCCGTTCGCTTCTCCACCGGAATGATCTGGTTGGCATTTCTATATTACTGGGACACATGGCCGCGCAAAATAACGCTCCGTTGCCGGATGGGCTTGAAATCGCTGGATATCGCATTGTAAAGAAGATTGCGTCCGGCGGGTTTAGTATCGTTTATCTGGCCTACGACGAAGACGGCAACGCGGTGGCGATCAAGGAGTACCTGCCAAGCTCGCTGGCGTTGCGGCAGCCGGGCGAGCTGGTGCCGGCGATCTCGCCCGAGAACCTGCCGATTTTTCGCATCGGGCTGAAATGCTTTTTCGAAGAAGGCCGCGCGCTCGCGAAAATCTCGCACCCCAACGTCGTGAGCGTGACGAATTTTTTCCGCGCCAACGAAACCGTGTACATGGTGATGGGCTACGAATCCGGCCGCTCACTGCAGGACCATATCCTGCGCCGACGTGAAAAAGGCGAGAAGCCGCTCGTGTCCGAGCGTTTCATTCGCAAGATGTTCAGCCACGTGATGAACGGCTTGCGCGAAGTACACACCAACAAGCTGCTCCACCTCGACCTGAAGCCCGCCAATATCTATCTGCGCGTCGATGGCACACCGATCCTGCTGGATTTCGGCGCGGCACGGCAAACGCTGAAAGCCGACCTGCCCAAGCTGTACCCGATGTACACGCCAGGCTTTGCGCCGCCGGAGCTGTATGTCAAAAACGGCAACCTTGGTCCGTGGACCGATATCTACAGCATTGGCGCATCGATGTTTGCGTGCATGGTCGGGGCACCGCCGCAACCGGCTGACCAGCGCAAGATCAATGACAAGATGGACGGCCACTTCAACAAGCTGGAAGGCGTCTACTCGCCCGAGCTGATCAAGGTGATTCGCTGGAGCCTGATGATCGATCCGCTGGAACGTCCGCAAAGTGTGTTTGCGCTGCAAAAAGCGCTGCGCGAGGAAGTGCCGGACAAGCGGGAAGGCGCGCCGTTGCAGCAGGTCGCGCGCAAGCTGAAGAATGTATTGTTCAGTAATATCGGCAGAAAGCCTGTGAATGTCGCCACCACGATCCAGGAACATACCCGTTAATCGAATGCCGGACTCCAGATAACCCTATGCGATTTTCCGTCTACCAAGAGAGCCAGATTGGCGGCCGCAAGAACAACCAGGACCGCATGGGCTACAGCTTCACCCGCGACGCCTTGTTGTTGCTGGTGGCCGACGGCATGGGTGGGCACATCATGGGCGAAATGGCGGCGCAGATCGCGATGCAGACGATTGCCTCGCTGTTCCAGGAAAATGCCACGCCTTACGTCAAGAAACCGGAACGTTTTTTGGAAGACAGTTTCTTCGCCGCACACCGCGAAATTCATCGCTACCGCGCCATCAACAACTTGCCGGAAACGCCCCGCACCACGATCGTCGCCTGCCTGATCCAGCACAACAATGCAATGTGGGCGCACTGCGGCGACTCGCGCCTGTACTGGATGCGTAATGGGCAGATCCTGGCGCGTACGCGCGACCATTCACGCATCGAAACGCTGATCGCGCAAGGCAAAGTCGATTCCTCCGAGCGCGAGACGCATCCCGACCGCAACAAGCTGTTCAACTGCCTTGGCGCGCCCAACATGCCGATCGTCGAAATATCGCGCCGCGCCAGCTTGCAGGCCGGCGATATCATGCTGCTGTGTTCCGATGGTTTGTGGTCCATGCTGCCGGATCACGAACTGGCGCAGCGCCTGCACAGCACGACCATCGTGCGCGCGGTGCCGGAAATGCTGGCAACCGCGACCAACATGGCGGGCAAGACCGGTGACAACGTGACGGCGCTGGCGATGATGTGGGAAAGCGGCGAGAGCCTGCAGGACAACAGCACCATCGTTACGCACACGCTGCCAGTTGGCAGCGTCACGACGACCATTCAGGCGCCGCGCCATATCGATCTCGAACATTCCGATTACAACGATGCCGAGATCGAAAAGGCCATCGAAGAAATCCGTAACGCCCTAGACAAATCTTCCCGTATCACTTCCAGGAACTAATCCATGTCGTCTGTTCTCCGTCCCAGCGGCCGCGCCGCTGACGCGCTGCGTGCCATCAAAATGACGCGCAGCTACACCAAGCATGCCGAAGGCTCCGTATTGATCGAGTGCGGCGATACCAAGGTCATCTGCACCGCCAGCATCGAAGACCGCGTGCCGGGCTTCCTCAAGGGGAAGGGCCAGGGCTGGCTCACGGCTGAATATGGCATGCTGCCGCGCTCGACTCACACGCGCATGGACCGTGAGGCGGCGCGTGGCAAGCAGTCCGGCCGCACGCAGGAAATCCAGCGCCTGATCGGCCGCTCGCTGCGCGCGGCATTCGATCTGCAGGCGTTCGGTGAGCGCACCTTGCATCTCGATTGCGATGTGATCCAGGCCGACGGCGGCACGCGCACCGCCGCCATCACCGGCACCATGGTCGCCGCGCACGATGCATTCACCAAGTTGTGCGAACAGGGCCTGATCGCGGCGATTCCGCTCAGGCATTTTGTTGCGGCGATTTCGGTCGGCGTCTATCAGGGCACGCCGGTACTCGATCTCGACTACGCGGAGGATTCCGGTTGCGATACGGATATGAACGTCGTGATGACCGACACCGGTCACTTCATCGAAGTGCAGGGTACGGCGGAGGGCGTGGCATTCGACCGCGCGACGATGGATCGCCTGCTCGATCTGGCGCAGGCCGGAATCAGCGACTTGATCGTGATGCAAAAGCAGGTGCTGGAAGTCACACCGTAAATTTGCGCGTCGGTCGAAGCGTAACTGCGTGCTTGTCATTTCCCCGAACCTGCCTGCCAGTCAGGCAAGAGCGGACGATGCGGGGCTACGAGTCAGCGCGTTTTGCCGGATACTGTCATCCTCTTTTTGTTGTCGAATAGTTCTGAATTGCCCATGTCGCGCACCCTCATCCTCGCCTCCAGCAACGCAGGAAAATTGAAAGAATTCAGCGCGCTGCTCGCGCCCATCGATTTCGATCTGCGTACGCAGTCGGAATTCGACGTGCCGGAAGCGGAAGAGCCGCATCTCACCTTTGTCGAAAACGCGATCGCCAAGGCGCGTCATGCATCGCGCCTGACCGGTTTGCCGGCGCTGGCCGATGATTCCGGCGTTTGCGTCAATGCATTGGGCGGCGCGCCCGGCGTGCATTCCGCACGCTATGCCGGCGAGCCGAAATCCGATCAGCGCAATAGTGAAAAACTGCTCGCCGACCTGGCCGCGCATGCAGACAAATCTGCTTATTACTACTGTGTGCTGGTATTCGTGCGCCATGCCGACGATCCGCAACCGGTGATTGCTGATGGCCGCTGGAATGGGGAAATGATTGCTGAACCGCGCGGGCAGGGCGGCTTCGGCTACGATCCTTACTTCTGGGTTCCGTCGCTGCAAAAGACAGCGGCCGAACTGAGCGCCGAAGAAAAGAATCGCCTGTCGCATCGCGGCCAGGCCTTGCGTGCGCTGATCGAGAAGTTGCGATGATCCCGATCAAGCCGATAGGCAAGAGTGCCGGATTCAATCTCGACAATTCACAACCGGCACGTGCCGCCACCGCCTACCTGAAGCCAGGTGCTCTCAATCTGACTGCATTGCCGCCGCTGTCGCTGTATGTGCATTTCCCGTGGTGCGTGAAGAAGTGCCCGTACTGCGATTTCAATTCGCATGAAGCTACCGGCGGTTTCCCGGAAGATGAATACCTGTCGGCCTTGCGCGCCGATCTGGAGCAGGCATTGCCGCTGATCTGGGGCCGCAAGATCTACACGATCTTCATCGGTGGCGGCACGCCCAGCCTGCTGTCGGCCAAGGGGCTGGACCGGCTGCTGTCGGATATCCGCACCTTGCTGCCGCTGGATGGCGCGGTAGAAATCACGATGGAAGCCAACCCCGGCACCTTCGAGGCAGAGAAATTCAAGTCGTATCGCGGCAGCGGCATCAACCGCCTTTCGATCGGGATACAGAGTTTCAACTCCCGGCATTTGCAGGCGCTGGGCCGCATACATGATGGCGATGAAGCGCAGCGCGCAGTCGATATCGCGATGGCGAACTTCGATAACTTCAATCTCGACCTGATGTACGCCTTGCCATCGCAGACGCTGGAAGAAGCACGGCAGGATGTGAAAACCGCGATTGCCTATGCGCCGCCGCACCTGTCGCTGTACCACCTGACGCTGGAGCCGAACACCTTTTTCGCCAAGTATCCGCCGGTGATTCCGGACGACGATGCCAGCGCCGATATGCAGGAAATGATAGAAGAGGAAACCGGCACCGCAGGCTACCAGCATTACGAAGTTTCGGCCTATGCACAGCCGGGACGGCAGGCGCGCCATAACTTGAATTACTGGCAGTTCGGCGATTATCTCGGCATAGGCGCCGGTGCGCACACCAAGCTGTCATTCCCGCACCGCGTGATCCGGCAGGCGCGCTACAAGCAGCCCAAGGCATACATGGAACACATGCGGCTCGGCAATCCGATCCAGGAAGAAGCGGAAATCACGCGCTCGGAAATGGGATTTGAATTCATGCTCAACGCCATGCGCCTGAGCCATGGCGTGGACGTGAACCTGTTTGCCGAACGTACCGGCATGGCCTTGAATGCGATAGAGAACGCCTTGACTGCAGCGGAAGCCAGGGGTTTGCTGTATCGCGACCATAAAACCATCAAGCCGACCGAACTGGGCCGGCGCTTCTTGAACGATCTGCAGCAGATGTTCTTGAGCGCTTAAGACATCGGCAATCGCGCATCTCAACCATGCAGATGATCCGTATTTCCTCTACTGGGATCAGATGCCGCGGCGTGCGCTAGACAGACACGCCACAAGCTTGCAGCATCCGGCTACGGTTTTAGTCAAACGATTTCCGGTGTTGGCTTGGTTTGCGCGATCGCGGCAAACCATTGAAGACGCCTATGCAGCGAGACCACCTGACCGATGATGATCAGGCAGGGGGATTCCAAGCCCAGTGTGCGGACCAGATCCGGAAAGGTTTCGAGTGTGCCGCTCAATACCTTTTGCTCGCTGGTAGTGCCTTTTTCTATGATCGCTGCCGGCATGGCGGCCGGCATGCCGTGACGAATTAGCTGCTGCGCAATCTCAGCGAATGCGCCCAATCCCATATAGATCACTACGGTCTGATTTTTTCGCGTGAGGGATTGCCAATCCAGGTCAAGCGAACCATCCTTCAGGTGACCGGTGGCAAACACGCAGGATTGCGCATAATCCCGGTGCGTCAGCGGAATTCCTGCATAGCATGAAACGCCATTGGCCGCAGTAATGCCGGGCACGACCTCGAACGGGATGCCATGCTCCACCAGCATCTCCAGCTCTTCGCCGCCACGACCAAAGATGAATGGATCGCCGCCTTTCAGGCGTACGACCTTTTTCCCTTCCTTGGCTAGCTTGACCAACAGCTGGTTGATTTCTTCCTGCGGCAGGGTGTGACATGTTTTTTTCTTGCCGACGAAAATTCGTTGCGCATCGAGATGAATGAAATTGATGACGCCATCGCTGACCAAATTATCGTAGACTACCACATCTGCCTGTGCCAGCAGTTTCACAGCGCGCAGCGTCAATAGATCCGGGTCGCCCGGGCCTGCGCCGACCAGATAAACGATGCCATTTCGTGATGCGCACCGAGGTGTAGCGGATCGTTTTTCTGATGTAGATAGGCTATTCACAAATTTCCTCTTTGATGTTTGGAAAAATACGCACAAATGATATTGAGTTTTGCGGGCAGAAATTTCATTGACACCAATTTAACTTAGGGTAGCCCAAAAAAAATTGATCTGGATTAAGGAGTTTTTCGCGCTTGCGGCGCAGTCTGAATCTGTAAAAAGAAAATAATTCATTTCGCCGGCGATGTGCCTGACTCGGAAACAGCGCGATAGACAGGCTTGAATCCCCCCCGTTCGCAAAGTGTTTTTTTCTTTGGTGAAGCTGCAACGAGCAGATTAATTTTATTAACAGGGAGCGAATCAAAATGACTATAGCGTTAGGAAAAACCACAATTCGGCCCATCGCACTAATGTTCGCGATGCTGCCGTTGATGCTGGGTGCTGTTTATGCGGAAGATGCAGATCCGCACGGTGGGGCGCATCTGAAATATCAAGCGGGCAGCTCACCGCTCGCGGGTGAGCCGATGCATCAAAACATCAACCCCAAAGCCCCGCCTATGACCAAGGCTGAATTTGATACGGGCAAGCAGATTTACTTTCAGCGCTGTGCCGGTTGTCATGGCGTGTTGCGCAAGGGTGCCACCGGCAAGCCGCTCACGCCTGACATCACGCTCGGGAAAGGCACGGATTATCTGAAGGTATTCATCAATTTCGGCTCGCCTGCCGGCATGCCGAACTGGGGCACTTCAGGCGACCTGAGCGCCGCCGAAGTCGATTTGATGGCGCGCTATGTCCAGCAGGAACCACCGGTGCCGCCCGAATGGAGCATCAAGGACATGCTGTCGACCTGGAAAGAAATCATTCCACCGGCACAGCGTCCGACCCGCAAGATGAATAACTACAACATCGCCAATATTTTCTCGACCACACTGCGCGATTCAGGCGAAGTGGCGCTGATCGATGGCGATACCAAAAAGATCATCAACATCGTCAAGACCGGTTATGCAGTGCATATTTCGCGCTTGTCGGCATCCGGCCGCTACCTGTTCGTGATCGGCCGCGATGCCCGCATCAACCTGATCGATCTGTGGATGGAAAAACCGGATAGCGTGGCGGAAATGAAAGTCGGGCTGGAAGCGCGCTCGATCGAAACCTCCAAGTTCAAGGGCTATGAAGACAAGTATGCGATTGCCGGCGATTACTGGCCGCCGCAATTCGTGATCATGGTAGGCGACACGCTGAAACCCTTGAAGGTCGTGTCGACTCGCGGCATGACGGTGGATAACGAATATCACCCGGAACCACGGGTTGCCTCGATCATCGGCTCGCATTACCGCCCCGAGTTTGTGGTCAGCGTCAAGGAAACCGGCAAGATCATGCTGGTCGATTACAAGGACATCGATAACTTGAAAATCACCACGCTTGATGCCGCCAAATTCCTGCACGATGGCGGTCTCGATTCAACCGGCCGCTATTTCCTGGTGGCCGCCAATGCATCCAACAAGATCGCCGTGGTCGATACCAAGGAAGACAAGATGGCGGCCATTGTCGATGTCGGCAAGACGCCGCACCCTGGCCGCGGCGCCAACTTTGTGCATCCAAAATTCGGTCCCGTATGGGCTACCAGCGATCTGGGCGACAATTCGATTGCATTAATCGGCACCGATCCCGTGAAACACAAGGCACAAGCCTGGAAAGTGGTGCAGACATTGCAAGGCCAGGGTGGCGGTTCGCTGTTCATCAAGACCAATCCGAAGTCGCATAACCTGTGGGTCGATACGCCTCTGAATCCTGACGCCAAATTGAACCAATCGATTGCGGTGTTCGACATCAACGCGCTCGACAAGGGTTATCAAGTGCTGCCGATCGCCGAATGGGCCGGTCTCGGCGATGGTCCTAAACGGGTGGTGCAACCTGAATACAACAAGGCTGGCGATGAAGTCTGGTTCTCGGTCTGGAATTCGAAAGACAAGGAATCGGCCATCGTGGTGGTGGATGACAAGACCCGCAAACTGAAGGCGGTGATCAAGGATCCACGGCTGATTACCCCAACCGGGAAATTCAACGTCAACAATACCCAGCACGATATCTACTAGGAGGTTTGCCATGGGAACTATGCGAAATCGATTGGTTGTGATGTTGGCCGCAGGTGCCGGACTGGCAGCATTTTTGCTGGGAGCCAACCCCGCGCAGGCGGCGGACGGCGCGGCGCTGGCGAACAAGAACGGCTGCCTGGCGTGCCACAGCGTGGATAAAAAAGTGCTGGGACCTGCCTTCAAGGAGGTCTCGAAAAAGTACAAGGGCAATGCCGATGCGGCGACTTACCTGATCGGAAAAATCAAGGGTGGCAGCTCCGGCGTATGGGGTCCGATCCCGATGCCGCCGAACAGTCCGCGGGTCACCGACGCGGATATCAAGGACCTGGCCGAGTGGATACTGTCGCTCAGCTAATTGCCCGCCCGCAGCCGTGGCGGCGGTTGATGCAGATATTGGCATTATTGACCGCAAGCATGGCCGCACAATACTGCAGCGGCGCGGGGATTGCGTCCCCGCCCGATGCAGTACGCCAGGCCCAGTTAATTTCATTGGTGCGGCAGGACTGCGGGTCTTGCCATGGCATGACGCTCAAGGGGGGCCTGGGGCCGGCGCTATTGCCGCAAACGCTGCAGGATCAGCCGGTCGCTGTTCTCAAGTCCGCCATCCTGCACGGCCGGCCCGGCACTGCCATGCCGCCCTGGCAGCGCTTCCTGACAGACGCGGAAGCCGAATGGATCGTCGTCAATTTACAGAAAGGCTTTCCCGGTGGCCGCTAATCTCGTCAACTATCTCGAAGCTCGCCTGAATTTTTCCCTGCGCGAATGGCTTGCTGGCTTGCGGCCCATGCAGGCCATGGCGGGCGTCGTTGCTTGTTCACTATTACTGGCTGCCTGCACCACCGTCGCACCGCCTCTGCGCGGCACCGGCGATCTCGGCATAGTCATCGAGCGCGCCACCGGCAGCGTGCAAATAGTCGACACCACCCATCAGGCCTTGCTGGGCCGCGTGACCGGCTTGGGCGATCTGTCGCATGCCTCGGCGGTCTTTTCGCGCGATGGCCGCTACGCCTATGTGTTCGGTCGCGACGGTGGTTTGAGCAAGATCGATCTGTTACGCGGCATGATAGAACGGCGTGTGATGCAGGCAGGCAACAGCATAGGTGGTGCGATTTCGCAAGACGGCAAACTGATTGCTGCACAAAACTATGTGCCCGGCGGCGTCAAGGTGTTTTCTGCCGATACGCTGGCGTTGATCAGCGATATTCCCGCGACCTACGGGACAGCCGGTTTGCGCTCAAAAGTGGTTGGCCTGGCGGATGCGCCGGGCAATCGCTTTGTTTGGAGTCTGTTTGATGCGGGTGAAATCTGGGTCGGCGATTTTTCCGAACCAAGCAAGCCGCGCATAGAGAAATACAAAAATATCGGACGTGAACCGTATGACGGATTGATTACGCCGAACGGACGTTACTATCTTGCCGGTCTGTTTGGCGAGGACGGCATGGCGATGTTGGATTTGTGGTTCCCGGAGCAGGGCGTGCGCCGCATTCTCGACGGTTACGGGCGCGGCCAGGAAAAACTTCCGGTTTATAAAATGCCGCATTTGCGCGGCTGGGCTGTGGCTGGGCGGAAGGCGTACCTGCCGGCAGTTGGCCATCATGAAGTGTTGGTGGTGGATACGGAAACCTGGAACGAAGTGGCTCGCATCAAGGTTTCCAGTCAACCGGTGTTTGTCGTCGCGCGCCCGGATGGCCGGCAAGTCTGGGTCATTTATGCCTTCCCCGACAATGGAAAAGTCGATGTGATCGACGTCGAAACCCGCAGTATCATCAAACAGTTGTCACCGGGAAGGACCGTATTGCACATGGAATTCACGCCGCGTGGAGAGGCGGTCTGGATATCCTCGCGCGATGACAACCGAGTGGTGGTATACGACACCGAGACATTTGCCCGGCGCAAGGTGTTGCCGGCGGAATCGCCCAGTGGCATATTCTTCACGCACCGTGCCGCACGCACCGGATTCTGAGGCGGCGATGGAAAACATCTTGGTACAGAGGCGTATTTTCGCGGCACCACTGACAGAGTTTGAACTCACGTTGCTGGATCATTTTCAGCATGACTTCCCTTTGATGTCACGGCCGTTTGCCGAGATCGGCAAACGGCTAGATGTCGACGAGATGCTGGTGATCGATACGCTGCAGTCCTTGCAGACACGCGGTCTGGTGAGCCGGGTCGGTGCCGTATTCCAGCCAAATGTCATTGGCGTCAGTACCCTGGCCGCGCTCGCTGTGCCACCAGCACGGCTGGAAGCGGTTGCGATGCAAGTCAGCACATTTTCCGAAGTCAACCATAACTATGAGCGCGAACATTACTTCAACCTCTGGTTCGTCGTAACCGCTGCATCGGCCGCACAGTTGCAAAGCTTGTTGCATGAAATTGAAGCTGTTTGCGCGACTGGACCTGTGCTTGCATTGCCGCTACTGGAGCCCTTTCATATCGATTTGGGTTTCGCGCTTGGGCACATGCCTGCGGCGCCAAATGTGCCATCACTTTCTGTCGAACGGCCAGCGGTCGCCGCGATTACCCTGAGCGCGGCCGAGCAGGGCTTGATCGCAGCCTTGCAAGGTGGGCTGCAACTTGTATCACAACCGTTTGCGCAGCTGGGGTGGTCCGAGGCGGATGCGCTGGCCACACTTTCGCTCTGGTGCAGAGAGGGCGTTATCAAGCGTTTCGGCGTTGTGGTGCACCATCGGGAATTGGGCTTTACAGCCAATGCGATGGTGGTGTGGGACGTGCCGGACGCATTGGTCACCGTAGTCGGCAAACGGGTGGCTGAATCCGGTTGCGTCAGCTTGTGTTATCGGAGACCGCGCCGCGCACCGCATTGGCCGTTCAATCTGTTTTGCATGATCCATGGCAAGGATAGAGACGCAGTCGAACAGCGCATCGCCGATCTGGCGGCCTGCTGCGAGCTGGGCGCATACCGGCAATCCATCTTGTTCAGTCGCCGACGCTTCAAGCAATGCGGGGCGCAATATGTAAAAAATCCTGGGGCTGCAGCCAACGGAGATTTGGCGGGGCTTGCCTGTGGACCCTGTTGACCGCGCCATCATCAATAATCTGCAAGAAGGCCTGGCAATATGCGAGCGGCCTTATCTGGCAGCAGCTCAGCAGCTCGGTCTGGGGGAAGAGGAGCTGATTGCACGTTTGAGCCGTATGTTGAGCGAAAACATGCTGACGCGGGTTGGGCCGATGTACCAGATCGAACGCATGGGCGGGGCTTTCACGCTGGCTGCCTTGCATGTGTCGCCGGAAGACTATGAACAGGTGGCGCAACAGGTCAATTCCTTTTCGCAGGTCGCGCATAACTACGCGCGCGAGCATGAACTGAACATGTGGTTCGTTATTGCCACCGAGACGCCGGCAGAAATCGCCAGCGTGATCAATGCGATAGAGCGGCAAACCGGCTGCCAAGTATTCAACTTTCCGAAGTCGCGCGAGTATTTCGTCGAACTGAAATTAAAGGCCTAGGCATCCAAATGACCGTCACTACACAAACGATTCAGCCGGCATTGCCAGGCGCCGCAACCCCTGGCATTGATGACTATCCTGCGATCGATGCCATTGATCGCGCCATCATCGTTGCAACCCAGGGCGGCCTGCCGCTGGTCGCGCGGCCTTACCACGCGATCGCGGCCGGCCTGCAACTGCAGCCGCAGCAGGTGATGGAACGCATGCTGCGCATGCAGCAAGCTGGTGTGATCCGTCGTCTGGGTGTAGTGCCGAATCATTATGCAATCGGCTACCGTGCCAACGGCATGTCGGTGTGGGATGTGGCGGATGAACTGGTCGACCAGTTGGGAGCCGCGGTCGGCAAGCTTGAATTCGTCAGCCATTGTTACTGTCGCCCGCGCCACCTGCCCCAATGGCGATACAACCTGTTCGCCATGGTGCATGGAAAAAGCCGCGAGGAGGTCGAACAGCAAGCCGCTCAGATCTCCGGCTTGCTGGGCAGTCATGCTCGCGCCCACACTATTTTGTATAGCACTCGCATATTGAAAAAAACCGGCTTGCGGCTCAATCACGATGCCGTGAAAACGCAGGATAGACAGTCCTCTAAAAATATGCGTGCTTAAGAAAAAGGAAATCATCATGTTTCGGATTACGCAATACATGCGAGAAATCGCCCAAGCTACACCACTCGGACCCAAACGAAATCCGCCTGGCCCGGTCGTGATCTGGAACCTGATTCGACGCTGCAACCTGACCTGCAAGCACTGTTACTCGATTTCTGCCGACAAGGATTTTTCCGGCGAGTTGAGTACGGCAGACGTGTATGGCGTGATGGATGATTTGCGTGGATTCGGTGTGCCGGTACTGATTCTGTCCGGCGGCGAACCATTGCTGCGCGAGGATATTTATGACATCGCAGCACGCGCCAGGAAAATGGGTTTTTATGTCGGCCTTTCCACCAACGGCACGCTGGTCGATGAAGCGAACATTGGGCGCATCGCTGCGGTCGGCTTCGACTATGTCGGCATCAGCCTTGACGGCCTGCGTGAAACGCATGACGCATTTCGTCGCAAGCAGGGAGCGTTCGACGCCTCGCTGCATGGTGTTCGACTCTGCCGCGACGCCGGCATCAAGATTGGCGTGCGGTTTACGCTGACGCAGGATAATGCCAAGGACCTGCCGGCCTTGCTGCAACTGGTCGACGATGAAGGCATAGACAAGTTTTATCTGTCGCATCTGAATTACGCCGGGCGCGGCAATACCAACCGCGGCCGCGACGCCTTTCTGGAAACCACGCGGAACGCAATGGATTTGCTGTTCGATACCTGCTGGACGCATCTCCAGAATGGTATCGAGAAAGAATTTGTCACAGGTAATAACGATGCGGACGGCGTCTACCTGCTGCACTGGGTGCGCCGCCACTTCCCCGAGAAAGAGGCCGCGCTGCGTGCCAAGCTGGCGCAATGGGGCGGCAATTCATCCGGTGTCAACGTTGCCAACATCGATAATCTCGGCAATGTGCACCCGGATACATTCTGGTGGCACCACAACCTGGGCAATGTGCGCGAGCGGGCGTTCTCCGATATCTGGCGCGACACCTCCGATCCGCTCATGGCGGGGCTGAAGGCCGTGCCGCGGGTGATCAAAGGTCGTTGCGGCGAATGCAGTTACTTCGATGTCTGCGGTGGCAACACGCGTGTGCGGGCCCAGCAGTTGACCGGCGACGCCTGGCAGGAAGACCCGGCATGCTATATGTCGGACCAGGAAATTGGCCTCGATGGCGAGCACGAACGAGTCAAGATGGCGCCGTATTTTTCCTTGCGTCGCGCAGCGAAGGCATTGTCATGAGGGATGTTGCGCTAAACAAGCTGCGCTGCGGTTTGATCGCGGGGCTCGCTGGCGCCACGTTTGCGGCAGGGGCCGCCAACGATGCGCCGGCCAATGCGCAGCCTTCTGCGGTGGCGACAGCCAGCATGGTTCATACGGATGTGAACGCGATTTATCAGGCCAACTGCGCATCCTGTCATGGGCCGGACCGGCTTGGCGCTACCGGACCGGTTTTGTTGCCGCTCAATCTGGAGCGTCTGCGTCGCCCAGCCGCCATCAAAACCATTACCGAAGGGCGTATTGCGACCCAGATGCCGGGTTTCGGTTCGATCTTGACGGCACAAGAGATCAATGCCCTTGCCGACTTGATTTACACGCCGCTCGCGAAGACGCCGACCTGGGGCATGGATGAAATTCGCGCTTCGCGCATAGAGTATGTGAAAGTCGGCAGCTTGCCCAACAAGCCGGTATTCAAGGCCGATCCGCTGAATCTCTTTGTCGTGGTGGAAATCGGGGACCATCACGTGACGATTCTGGATGGCGACAAGTTTGAAGCCATCGCCCGTTTCCCGACCCGTTACGCGTTGCATGGCGGTCCGAAATTTTCCCCCGATGGCCGCTATGTATATTTTGCCTCGCGCGACGGCTGGATCGCGAAATACGATATCTGGAATCTGAAGCTGGTAGCGGAAGTGCGCGCCGGCATCAATACTCGCAACCTGGCGGTATCCGGCGATGGCCGGTATGCGATGGTCGCGAATTATTTTCCGAACACGCTGGTGGCGCTCGATACCAGGGATTTGTCGCCGATACGCGTGATCGAGGCCAAGGACGACGATGGAAAATCATCGCGCGTATCTGCCGTCTACGATGCCGCGCCACGTAAAAGTTTCATTGCTGCGCTCAAGGATATTCCGGAAGTATGGGAGTTGAGTTACGACGACAAAGCGCCGCCGGTCTATGCCGGTCCGGTGCACGATTACAAGATGGGCGAAGCGATAGCCGTCAAGGGACCGTTTTCGCCGCGCCGTATCAAGCTGGGCGATTATCTGGACGATTTTTTCTTCGACCCGGCTTACAAGCATGTGATCGGTTCTTCTCGCAGCGGAAAC
>Ga0366770_1033_pt1 | contig 15965 bp, 14 predicted proteins | sample BONcelHN113001C9_FD_207086 | JGI IMG/M metagenome (GOLD analysis project Ga0366770, IMG submission 207086) | Enriched cells from coal bed in the Powder River Basin, Montana, United States - BONCAT cells N11 rep2 HSBNCT.N11.300.1.C9 ...
AATTAAATTATAATAAGCACAGACGATGAAAACGATTATCATTTGTAATGATGATCTGGAGGAAATATGTTCAAAAAAGCGGAAAGTAGTGCAGTTGCCTTAAAAACATGTCCGGTCAACGGCAGTAATAATGGCAATCGTAAAGAATACATAAAAAGACATATCCTGATTCAGCTTTATGGCAGTCAGCGCTTGCTTGCTGAGAAACATACGAATCTGGCCTTGGCTAAATGCCGTGGTGAAATCGCCGGAGAAGTCGCAGCATTGGTAGCATGCTGTCAGGCGGCGCGCGAAGCAATAATCCGGCGATTGACTGAAGCACGCTTTGCCGATGCTCTGATTGAAGAGATAGAGTTGACTTCCCTGATTTCAGAGGCTGAGCATACAGCTCTCCAACTGGAACTTGCTGAAATTATCTCTTCCAATATAATGGAGCGTTTCCGAGTCAATTATGAATTAAAGGCACCTGACACAGCGAGTGATTCCCATAATGAAAGCTCGGTTCCTATTTTGAATGACTGGCTGCTCATGAAGAAAAAATCCCTGCTGATCGTTCATGAATTAGAGAAATGCTGCAAGAAAACTCTAACTAAAGGAATAGGGTGTGTTATTCAGAGCAAGCCGCTCTTCGAGTTGGCTAAAGGACTTAAATTTAGCGGCAGTTTTCTTACAGGTGTAGGAGTTTCATCCAAAGAGCTCCAAGTAGAATTCTGCGCTCAGCTGTCCATTCGTCTGGACGCTATTCTTCATTCTTATCAATTGAGAATGATTCATGATTATCAACAGCAAGCTTCCCGAATCTTCTACCAGCTCCATGATGAGATCCTCGAGAGTAAACTTATTGGCAAAATTCAGCGTCAGGAGCAATGGCTCAGCAACCCTGTTTACTTAACCGCGAAAGAAGCCTAAGCTTTTCTATATAACCATCCCGCCATAAGCCCGCAAGGGCTTTTTTTCACTTTCAGCAAGTATAAACTTGCGTTATATACTTTCCAAGCATAAGGGCAACCAACGACTTCGCCTTCCAGATGTGTGAGCCCAAAGTTCGGCGAAGCCGGGTTTTCTTTAAATTGGGAGGAATTGATATAGCATTGCTTATATGGAATCTGGTGGTATATTCTGCCACTTGCCAACCATACTAAAGATTGTCATCCTGACCTTTCTATGGCTGGGGGCACTTAAATAGTGACAAGATGATCTTTAAGATTCAAGGGGGTACTCAGTTGAGCAGGCATTCTGAGAGATTTTTGAGAGCAATACCGGGGAGAGTGAGAACGGAAGTATTCGGACTGAAAGGGAATCGGTTTTTGGCTGAGCTTTACTGCTCTTGCCTCAAGAACTGTACAGGAATAATTACGGTCTCTGCCTGCATTTCTACGGGGAGGGTGTTAATCCAGTTTTCTAAGGAAATAACCCTGTCAGAAATTCTGTGGGAAATTGAATCACTGGAAAAAATGGCTGTCAGGAACTCCAGAGCAGGAGCAACGCTAAAAGAAGCTGTCGGTATGGAACAAGCGACGGCATTGACCAGAGCACAGTCTGAGGCGGCGGCTACGGTAGAACGGCCTCAGACCGTAAGAAGAACAGAAGCTGTCCAGTTAGGTTTGCCGGTCAATGAACTGTTCACAAGTTTACAGCAGAAAATTATGGGTAATACCGCGGTTCTCCGTCAGAAGACGGAATACAGCGTTTTTGCATTACAGGAAGCAATAAAAGAGTCTAAACCTAAAGCTTGGGAACGGCCCCGCACTCCTCCCAGGCTTTCTGCAGAGGGACAAACAGTCCCCATGAAGCCGAACCGGGAACAGGAAACTTTGCTCTCCGCCTTCTGCAGTGAGAGCTGGCATAACCGGCCTCAGGAAGAAATTCTCCACAGTTTTTCCGTGCTTCAGGAAACAGGGCTTTCTGCTGAGCAGGTCGGAAATCAGCAAAAAATCTATGGACGAAATACTCTGGCCCGGCGCCAGGAAATTCCCTGGCTGAACAGATATTTTAACCAGTTTAAAGAATTTCCCACTTTGGTCATTCTCGGAGCCACCGGGCTGGCTCTCCTAAGCGGAGATTGGATCGACGGGATTGCCATGGGCGCTGTTTTGCTGGCTAATGCCGCAGTGGGGACACTGCAGGAGCGTAAGGCCGAGAAGGCTATTGAAGCGCTGAACTCCTTCCAGGTTCCCAAATGCCAGGTCTTGAGGGCAGGTGAGCAGGTGGAGATCAAAGGCGAGGAGCTCGTTCCGGGAGATATTGTCTGTCTGGAGGCCGGGGAGCGGATCCCGGCCGATCTGCGTCTGCTCAAAGCCTGGAATTTGGAAGTCAATGAAGCGGCTTTGACCGGGGAATCTCTGCCGGTTCGGAAGATACCTCAGATACTTGCTCCGGACTGTCCCTTGGCCGAACGAACCAATATGCTTTTCATGGGTACAGATGTCTCCCGGGGCAAGGGAATCGGAGTTGTGGTGGCCACCGGAATGAACTGTGAATTCGGTCAGCTGATGTCCCTGATCCGGCCTGAAGAAAAAGTAGTCACTCCTTTACATAATAAGGTTACCGAACTGAGCAAGACCTTTATGAAATGGGCGGCAATTGCCGGAGGGCTCGTCTTTATGGCGGGACTGCTGCGTGGCCAGCCTCTGAACCAGATGGTAGCAACCTCTGTGATTCTGGCAGCATCGGCGATTCCGGAAGGGCTGCCGGTCACGATCACGATGGCCCTGAGCGCCGGAATTAAACGCATGGCGCAAAAAGATGCATTGATCCGCAAGCTGCCATCCTTGGAAACTCTGGGTAGAGCTACGGTCATTTGCATTGATAAGACCGGAACCCTGACCCAGAATGCCATGACTGTCAAGAAGATCACGACCTTTGATGGCTTATGGAATGTGAGTGGCAGCGGCTATGAGCCAGAGGGGCAAGTGCTCCGGCTTGGCGCCGTACCGGATGACGGGCAGCTTTCATACACGGGCAAAGTCGGGAAAAATCCGGAGCTTGAGCAGCTGCGCCTGATCAGCTTGCTCTGTAATAACAGCCAGCTGGAGCAATCCGGAGAAACCTGGAGGGTCAAGGGAGATCCTACAGAAGGAGCATTGCTGAGTCTGGCAGCAAAGCTTGAGAATCATCAAAACCGTCACAAGCAAGGATTGCATGAAGGGCAAATGCAGATTGCCAAACCCCAGCAAAGCGAGACGCAAAATATCAAATGCTGGCAGCGCCTTCATGAAGTTCCCTTTGATTCACTCTCCGGGAGCATGAGCGTGGTCTGCCGGGAGCAAGCCACAGGTCTGGAATATGTCTTTGCAAAAGGCTCCGATGAGGCAATTCTCAGACACTGTACCGGCTATCTGCACAATGGCGGCATTCAGCCCTTGACTGCAGAGGATAAAGAATGGCTCTTGGAGCAAAACAGAGGCTTGGCCCGGGAAGGCTTGCGTGTGCTGAGTATGGCTTATTCACCTGTAACATGGCTGGCTGAGGAAGAGTTTTTCGAGCTGGTTTATGTGGGCTCAGTGGGAATGATGGATCCGCCGAAAGCAGAGGCAGAGGAGTCGATCCGCGAAGCCTATGCTTTGGGAGTAAAGCCGATGATGATCACAGGCGACCATCCGCTTACAGCGATCACCATCGCCAATGAACTGGGGATCGGTCAGGGCGACCCTGACCTGCTTACAGGTCAGGAGCTTGATCGGATGTCCGAACAGGAGCTGGCTGCCGTTATTGAACAGGTAGATGTTTTCGCCCGGGTCACTCCTCAGCATAAATTACGTATTGTCGAAGCCTTGCAATTACGCGGGCATATTGTAGTGATGACCGGAGACGGGGTCAATGACGCTCCCGCCATTCAAAAAGCCGATGTAGGAATTGCGATGGGACAAAGCGGTACGGAGATGACCAAAGCTGTTGCCGATATTGTTTTGAAAAAAGATGATTTCGGAGCCATTATTGCCGGCATTAAAGAGGGACGAACGCTGATCGGCAGCATCCGCAAAGCGATCGGCTGTTTATCCGCCTGCAACATTGCTGAGATTTTAGTGACCGCAGGAGCTGTGCTGGGAGGCTTGCCGATGCCTCTGGTGCCGCTGCAGATTTTGCTGATTAACCTGATTGCCGACACGATTCCGGCCATGGTTCTGGCAACAAGCTCAGGGAATGCCGAGCCCGGGAACGAAATCGCTTCGCGCCAGGATGTGGTGGACCGTGAGCTTTATCAAAAGGTGATCAGCCGCGGTATTGTGCTGGCCGCAGGAACTCTGGGGATGTTTGCCGCGACCCTGGCTGCCGGAGCACCGATTACCCTGGCGCAAACTCTGGCCTTCAGTACACTGGTGGTGGGGCATTATGTGCAGACGCTCTCCTGGCGCTGGGAAGGTACGAACAAAGGAATTAAGGACAGCCTGAGGGATAAGTATCTGGTAGCCGGAATCGGAGCGTCATTCCTCGCTTTGCTGACAGCGATCTATCTTCCGGCACTTGCTCATTTCTTTCATACCACGTCCCTGAGTCCCCAACATTGGTGCTGGGTTCTATTGGTGGCAGGCTCGGTCTCCTTTGTGGCCAGCCCTTTGCTGATGCTGTTTAAGAAGACACGTGCCCGTCAGGATAACTACCTGTATTTTGATAAACATTTACACTCGCTTAAACAAGTCCCGTACTCACTATAATCAAGCGTTTACATTCTGACTCTATAATTCATACAAGACTATGGCTCAATCGTTCGTTTTGAGTCAGAATGTGAGGGAGGCTTGGCTATGAAGATTTGTGTCGTTGGTGCAGGATACGTGGGCTTGGTTTCGGCTGCAATTATGGCGGACTGGCAGCATGATGTCGTATGTGTTGACAACAATTATCAGAAAATCGAGGCCCTTCTGGCTGGAAAACTGCCGATCTTTGAAACTGGGCTTCAGGAATTGGTGGATCTTAATGTGCGTGAGGGACGCCTGAGCTTTACTGCAGATTCGGCAGAAGCTCTGGGTAATTGTGAACTGATCGTTATCGCAGTCGGAACTCCGCCTGCTTCTGACGGACATCCCAATCTGGCAGCCCTTTGGGCGGTTGTGAAAAATCTCAGGGAAAATGTACATCGTAATGTGGTAGTCATGATCAAAAGCACGGTTCCGGTAGGGACCAACGAAGCAGTCTCCCTGTACTTAAATGAGGGAAGCGGCGAGAGATTCTCCGTAGTCTCGGTGCCTGAGTTTCTGCGCCAAGGAACAGCCGTTTATGATTTCCTCAATCCTGACCGGTTGGTTGTCGGCTGTAATTCAGAAGAGATCAAGGAACAAATGGCGGAACTGTTTCGACCTCTAGACTGTCCCAGGATTTTTACGGACTGGCACAGTGCGGAGATGATCAAATATGCTTCCAATACCTTTTTGGCTATGAAAATCTCTTATATTAACACTATTGCTAACCTTTGTGAAGCAATGGGAGGCAATGTCAAGGATGTGGCTGCAGCAGTCGGTTTGGATTGCCGGATCGGTCAGGCCTTCCTCAAACCGGGCGTAGGCTTCGGCGGCTCATGTTTAGCTAAAGATACCCGGGCTCTGGTTGCTCAGGGTGAGGCTCGCGGCGTTAATGTCTGGATGTTCAGAGATATACTGAAGGTCAACTATGAGCAGCGTATGCGTATTGTCGAGCAATTAACCGAGACTCTGGGCAATCTGAAGGGCAAAAAAATCGCAGTGATGGGTCTGGCATTTAAGGCTAACACCGATGATCTCAGGGAAGCTCCTTCCGTAACGATTATTTCCCAAATTGTTAAGCTGGGTGGTCTGGTCAAAGCCTATGATCCTGTAGTTGATATCGCAAATCTGCACGGCATCTCTTCCGTTGTCGCTGCAGGAAGCCCCTATGATGCATGCCAGGGTGCAGACGCCGCAATTCTCCTGACCGAATGGGAGGAGTTCCTTAACCTTGACCTGGATCGTCTGCAAAAAAGCATGAATTATCCCTTGTTTATTGACGGACGATACCTCTTTGAGCGGAACAAACTGCAGGAGCATGGCTTTATTATTCCTGCTCAGCCCTCCGGTGAGCAAGGTCAAATCTCGGCCTGATTAATCTCAATTCTTTATCCATAACAAATTGCTATTCAGACTTTAGGATTGATATAAAAATCGAGTTGCAGCTGTCCTGACAGGGACATTTGCAACTCGATTTTCTGTATGTGGGCCGAGAGCTTAAGCTATCCGGCTAAACTGACTTGAAGATTGGCGCGATTTTTCTCCAGAACAAAATCATAGTCCCTTACCAGCTGGTCAAAAATGCTGCTCCAGGATTTCGTTGCCGCATGGGCCAGAGCATTGGCCGCCAGGGTTTCTCTTAACCGGCTATCATCGGCCAGCTTCGTAATTCCTGCAGCCAGACTTACCGCATCCCGTGCCTCACATAACAGGCCGTTCTGTCCGTCAAAGACATTATCAATAACACCGCCGCTATTTACCGTGATGACCGGCAGGCCTGAAGCCATTGCTTCCAGAACAACATTGCCAAAGGTTTCCGTACTTGAAGGGAAGACGAAAGCATCACAAGAAGCATAAAGGGCGGATAGCTCCTGGCCTTGCATGTATCCTGTAAAAAGCACATTGTCATCCGACTGCTCCTGCATTTCTTTGGTATAGGGGCCGCCACCCACCATGACAAAGCGGATTTTCGTCTTATGGGTACTGTTCACCAGTTTAATGCTTTCTGTTAAAATATCGAGATCCTTCTCAGGCGCGATACGACCTACGTAGAGGTAGAGCAACTGGTCCGGCTCCTGCAGAAACTGTCGGCGGACTTCCTCGCTGCGCAAGTCGGGATTGAATCTTACAGAGTCCACCCCTCTGGACCAGAGTGCCAAATTCTCAATTCCTTTTTCGGCCAGGACATTCATGGTAGTTTGGGAAGGGCAGAAATTCATTTCGCTGAAACGGTGGAACCATTGGAATAAAGCCCAGACCATTCCCTCAAGGTATTCCATTTTATAATATTTGAGGTAGGTATCAAAATTGGTATGAAAGGAAGAGACCACAGGAATCTGCCGCTCCCGGGCATAGCGCAGCCCAGCCAGCCCAATGCCCAAAGGGTCGGTCAGGTGAATAAGATCGGGTTGAAACCGGTCAGCGATTTGCGAGAGTTTAGCATAATTGGGGACCGAGAGACGACATTCCTGGTAAAAGGGGAGAGTCACGCTTTTAAAGCGGGTGACTGGGGAAGCATTAAAGTGAGCGAGCCCTGAGGACTCTTTTTCATATTCCGGAGCAAAAAACATGTGTTCAATCTGACGGTCATTCAGATAATCGCCTAATCTGCGCAGAGTATTGGTCACGCCATTGATCTGCGGAAGGTAGGTATCGGTAAAGTAAGCGATTCGCAAAACGATCCCTCCTCATGGTCCTTTTATAAAAAGTATAAGACCGGAGTGCTAAGGAAATTTTATGAGTTTGTAAACGAAACGTGAAATCTTGCAGTTTTTGATAAAGCTTTAGCAATCTTTTACTATGGCTTAATACAATATGTACTCAATTTATTTTATGTCGCACAAAATCCATCTTGTTAAATGATCATCCATATATAAGCAAGAAATGATAGCGGCTCTTAAGCTATTTTTGATTGCAGGAAAAAGACTGTTTTTACAGAATCAGTAATATATAGGGAGAATAAAAAGAATGCCTCTTTTTGACATTCTTACGCAATAGGATTATCTGTACTGACAGAGCAGAGGAGGATGGCATGAAAACATTATTGCTTTTAGCAAAAGGGTTTGAAATGATGGAATTCAGCGTCTTTGTAGATGTACTAGGATGGGCAAGAAATGATTACGGATACGACGTCCAAGTTGAAACATGTGGATTCAAGAAAGAGATCATGAGTACCTTTAATATCCCTGTATTAGTGGATCGCGTCATAGATGATATAAATGTTGATGAATATGATGCATTAGCGATACCCGGTGGATTTGAAGAGTACGGGTTTTATGAAGAAGCCTATGATGAAAAGTTTTTAGATATTATTAGGGAGTTTGATTGTAAGGGAAAGATAATTGCCACGATTTGTGTTGCGGCTTTACCGGTAGGGAAAAGCGGGGTACTGAAGAACCGAAAAGCTACCACCTACCATTTGAGAGATGGGTATCGTCAAAAGCAACTGGCAGAATTTCTAGTGGATGTAGTTAATCAGCCTATTGTAATTGATAAGAATATTGTTACATCATATTGCCCGGAGACAGCACCAGGAGTTGCCTTTAAACTGTTGGAGTTGTTAACATCCAAAGAACAGATGGAAGTAGTAAAAAAAGCCATGGGCTTTTCATAAGAGGTTATACCGCAAGGTCCGTATATCGATTTTTCAATGCTGCAGTCTTTGCTGGATTAGGGAGGAAGAAGAATGAAAAAGGCTTTGTTAGTGATCGATGTCCAAAACGAATATTTTACCGGCAAGTTACCTGTTACTTACCCCCAAGGATCGCTGGATAATATTATCAAGGCGATGACAGCGGCTTCTGATCAGCATGTACCTATAGTGGTTGTCCAGCATACCGCACCTCAACAAGATAGTATGACGTTTAGAAAAGGAAGCCATGAGTGGAGTCTGCACCCTGCGATCGAGGTACAATCATATGATTACCTTATAGAAAAGAATCTACCGGGCAGCTTTACTGGAACTAATTTAGAACAGTGGTTAAGGGAGCGGTCAATTGATACAGTTGTAGTTTCAGGTTACATGACCCAAATGTGTTGTGATACGACTGCGAGGCAGGCCATGCATCTGGGTTTCTCTGTTGAATTTTTATCAGATGGGACGGGGACGCTGCAAATTTCTAATGCCGCTGGAACCATTGGAGCCGAAGAGCTGCATAAAGCAATATTGATAACACAAGCAATGCGGTTTAGTAAGGTTCTGACTACTGAGCAATGGATTAACGGACTATCTTAAGATCGTTGAGTCAGTTGGTTAACACACTGACCTTGGACCTAGTGTGTTCACCTGTGACCAGCAGCGTCAAGGAGGGTGCTATGCATAAACAGCTTATTATATTATTTGCGCTCTGTTTAGTCATGTTAGGTTGCAGTGCGGTAAAAGATGGTGACCAGCCTTCTGCTGAAAGCTTCACTGAGTCAGAAGCCTCTCCCAAGGAAACAGATGGAGCAGAACAAGTTATGCAAGAGTCTCTTCAAGAAGAACGGATATCAGCAAAATATTGGTTAGGGGATGCCGGAGAAAAGGTCGTTAACTTTTCTGTTCGATACCAGCCTGATGGAAAGAAGGATCTTGTAGATCCGAAAGGAGAGACGATTTTATCAGCTGTTGAAGATTACGACCTTATGCTTAATCTCATTTTGGCTAAAAAAGAAAATAAATGGGGACTTTATGACCAAGCCGGGCAATGCGTTTTAGGTCATTTCTATGATGAAATATCCAATTATGAGATGCCGGACGGATATAAGGCCAATGGACTCGTTGGGGTCAAATCCAGAGGATTGTGGGGAGCTATTGATCAGAGTGGAAAAATAGTCATTCAGCCTCAATATGATTCAATTGTTCTGAACTATTATGAGGAAGTGGAACCCTTTATTAAGGTGGAGCAAGGCGGCAAATTCGGTTATCTGACCCGAGATGGAAAACTGCTGGTAGATACGGTCTGGGATGTAGCTTTTATGGATGTCTTAAACGTTCCTGAGGATATTATCTTTGTGAAAAGGGACGGCAAATGGGGCGGGATAAGGGTTGGAAATGACGTTGCTTTCCCGGTTGACTGGAAACTGCAGCCTTCTGAGAGAGCGAAACTGTCCTATAATAATTGGAAGTATGACTATCAGTGGAATTTTTACCAGGATCAAATGCTGAATTCGAAGACAGGCATTACGACAGCTACGAAGATTTTTATTAATGACTATTTTTCTGAGAATAGCATGGAGCTCCGACTCTTGCCTGTTTTTCCACGGAGAGGGACTCCGGATTGGGGCAGCCTTTCGGATTTTATTATCGCCAATACGGGCAGCAAAGAATGGGCAGATGGGCACATGACCAAAGAAGAATTCGATAAGTACATGATGAAGTATTTTTCAGGAATAAGTTATGAGCCTAAACCAACAACAGGACTCATTTATAAGGATGAGGGAATTTTTGTCCCGGCAGGTGGTTTCAGTTTCCACGGCAGTTTTATCTATGAACTAACGAATTTGGATATGGAGCAGGCTAAAGATGGCAGGAATATATGGAGAGCGCATATAAAAGGGTATTATTTTTATGAGATGGATGGCAGCTCAGAAGATGATGAGTATCAATCCGGCAATGCACGGATTGTCTGGGGCGAAATGAAAAAAGAAGAAAACAAAGGGCTGAGCTTTTGGGAAGTCAGGGATAGGTTGGTGTTTAATGATCCAGGGTCAAAATTGGATTTAAAAGGTGAATGGACAATAGAATTTATTGTTAATGATCCACTTGGGGAGGTCTATTTTACCTATCTGTCCTGCGAGAATAAATGGCTTCCATTTAGTTGAGAGATTTTTCTATAAAGAATTTTATTTAAGGAGGGAAAGGTACAAATGAACAATGATGCGGCAATTATTGAGGGAATCTATGATATCGCTTTTCCCGAAGTACCTACATCTCTCCATAGATGGGGACGGGTGGTCTGGCTGCAGGATATTGAAGTCGGCAGTAAAGGAAAGCTATTGTCGTTAGAAGAGGGAGTATCCATAAGCACGAACCTTAGCAGAATAACCAATATCATTAAAACTTTGGATCAGTTAGAAGTGCATACCCAAAATAGTATTTACAAGCTCAGACTTCTCCCCAGAGAGTTAAGGACAAAGCTTTAACATTTTTTTACCTGGGCTTAATCGAACCCGGCTTTAAACTTATCATTGATATGCTAATCTTATGTCTGACTAAGTCTCCGGGTGGCACCGGGGTTTTAATGGCCAGATATCTGGCCATTCTTTTTTAATGACGAAAAAAAGAATTTTTAGGCTAAAAATTTATAATACTGTTTACTTGAGCGTAATAATGATTTAACATTAATAGTGTAATATTCCCTTAAGCACTGAAGTATGATGACAGAAAGCCCTATTACAGCAGCTGAGTTGGACGAGGAGGGGTATTTATGTCCTATATTGATAGGATGGAAAACATGCATACAGAGCAAATGGCCGAGGCTGTTTGGCAGTCTTCTGCGTCTTTGCCCTCTTCTGCCTCCAGGCACGCATCTGTTTTAAGGTGTTCACAAGGCTGGGCACTCATGTCCAGGTATCAATATTATAAGGTATGAAAGCGAGTTTCCTGACGGCCGTTAGGACTCGCTTTCGTCTTTATATACGGCAATTGCAGTGAAAAGTCGGTGAGGAGGGTGAATATGTACAGCATCACGTACGGAGAGGTTACCTTTGAGGAAATGTATCAGCTGATCAGGAACTACACGGCTCATGGTGATAAAGTGGAATACAAACTTGCCGTGGGGACGGACAGCCAGAATTTCTCCTATACCAAAGTGCCGATCACAATCGGCGTTCACAAGATTGTCAACAATGTAGGGCGAGGCGGGATTTTCTTCTCGGAAATCAGAAAGGTCATGAAAATCACCAATACCAAGCAGAAGATCCTCTTTGAGACCAGCCTGAGCCTGGATTATGCCAAAAAGCTGCAGGAGCGTTTTGAAAAAGATGATGTTTTGTGCGACATTGCTGTCCATGTTGATGTGGGCTACAACGGTCCCACTGCTCTGTTTATGGATGAGGTTGTCGGCTGGGTCAAATCCTGTGGCTTTATCTGCGAGGTCAAGCCAAATTCCTATATGGCGTCCAGCGTGGCGAACAGGCTCTCCAAATAAAAATATAAATATATAGAAGAAAGGAAGAGATTGAATCGGAAGAAAACAAATAGGCAAAACCGCAATCAGTCGAAATCAATTGAATAGAAATCCTGACATCAAAATCGGTAATGCGGGAGGAAGAAAAATATGAAGAAAGTCTTTGTGCTGGATACGAGTGTTTTGCTCCATGACCCCAATGCCATTTTCTGCTTTGAGGACAATGAAGTTATCATCCCCTATGCAGTCCTGGAAGAATTGGAGCATAAAAAGAGATCACTCGACGATGTTGGGCGTCTGGCCCGCCAGGCCATCCGTTTTCTCGATGAATTGCGGGAAGGCGGGCAGCTTTCTCAGGGAGTCGATCTGCCCCGTGAAGGAAAGCTGAGAATTGAGCTCAACCACTCTTCAGGAGCTATCCTGCCGCTGTTTTCCGATCTCTCCTTGCCGGATAACCGGATTCTTGCCGTGACTCTTAATCTGGCCCAAGAAGATGAACGTCCGGTTATATTGGTCACGAAGGATATCGCCATGCGCGTTAAAGCGGATGCTCTATCTATCCAGACCGAGGATTTTTATAATGATAAACTGAGACTTGCTCCATTAAATGAGGGGGTCATAGTTAAGAATCTCAAAGATGACGAGGCGGCCGAGCTTTACGAAAAAGGCCAACTCTTCTTGCCGGAGAAAGCAGCGCCGAACAGCTGCGTCAAAGGTATTCTAACCGACCAAAGCGAAATCCCCCTCGTGGTCTCCAAGGACGGCACCAAACTTGTCAACCTCTATAAGCGAAACGGCAGCTCTTGGGGTATCTTCCCTAAGAACATCGAACAGGTTTGGGCGATGAATATGCTTAACGACCCGGAGATCAAGCTGGTCAATTTAATGGGACCGGCAGGTACTGGTAAAACTCTGCTCGCTTTAGCCAGCGCTTTGGAGCAGACGATCCATCAGGAACTCTATACCCGGATCCTTTGTGCCCGACCGGTGGTGCCCCTTGGCAAGGATATCGGTTATCTTCCCGGCATGAAAGAGGATAAGGTCCGACCCTATATGCAGCCCATCTATGATAACCTTGAATTTCTGCTGCGCCCCAAGATGGGGAAACAGCGCGATAAAAATGATGATTTCATTGTGGACAGCGCGATTGACATGCTTCGGAAAAAGGACCAGCTGGAGATCGAGGTCCTCACCTATATTCGCGGACGCAGTATTGCCAACCAGCTGATCATTATCGATGAAGCACAGAATCTCAACGCTCATGAAATCAAGACCATCATTACCCGGGCCGGTGAGGGGACCAAGATCATTCTCTGCGGCGATCCCGATCAAATCGACCATCCTTATCTGGATAAAGAAAGCAACGGTTTGGCTTATGTGGCCTCCCGACTGAAAGGACAGGCCTTCTACGGACAGGTTGCTCTGATCAAAGGGGAGCGCAGCGAGTTGGCTGCTCGTACCGCTGAATTGCTGTAGGCGACTTATTGCGGATAACTTCCATTTTTATTTGCTGAATGATTACAAGGGTGTGGAACCAATGTCAAATGAATTAGAGATCGTGGATAAGCTGATAGCGCAGATCGCTTCCGGAAGATTGGCGGCTCATGAAAAGCTGCCCTCCGAGAACGAGGTTGCCGACAAATGGCAAGTGCCCAGAATCACTGCGCGTAAAGCCTATGAGAGGCTTGAGGAACTGGGCTATATCTATAAAATTCAGGGTAAAGGCAGTTATGTCAAAGGCCGGAACCAGCAAATCGAACTGGTACTTGGTGGGGGGAGCAGCTTCACCCAAAAAATGCAGGAGAAGGGCTATAATCTGCATTCCGAGAATATTTTTTGCAAGGCCATTAAGTACAACAAGAAAGTCTACGATGCCCTCGAAGTGAACGAGGAGGAGACCGTCTTTAAAGTGGGACGGTTGAGATTTATTGACGGTCAGCCCATTGCCCTGCATATCTCTTATGTGGCTCAATCGGTCTTCGGGGATATTGAGACGGCAGGGCAGGAGATTACCTCGATGTTCGCCTATTACCGCAGCCAGGGCTACAGCGAATTCAGCTCCAAACCCAGCATCATAAGTGTTGCTTTCCCCACAAAATCCCAGCGCAAGTATCTGGAATGCACCCAGCTGACGCCGCTGCTGGTTCTGGAATCCGGCTGTTTGGATAAAAACAGCGGCAGAGTCCTGGATTATGCAAAGATCTTCTACCGCAGTGATTGCTTCTCGTCATACGTTATTACTAATATATAGGCGTGTTAAAGAACTGTTGCTGATCGGACTCGTTTTTCGCATGTTCTTTAATAAATTCTTACTAGAATTTTACGAAATCCTTCAGTTCTTTTAATAATACTCAGGTATCCTATTCTTAGGAAAAAATGAATTTGCTTTGGGGGTAATATGTGGATACGAACCCATTACTTCATGGCCAGATCGATTCATGAGTATATTAAGGAAAAGTACAATGTAACGCTGCAGCTTGACCGGCTCCAGTATGGCAGCATCAAGCCTGATCTGCAGCGCAGGTATCGGGAAAAGCCCCATTATTATGAGAGCTGCTACAGCTACTGGCTGGATGAAGTCACTCAACTGCTAAGTGATCATAAGAAACGCTCCGTCAGGAATTTCAGCGACAAGCTGGGCGTCATCCTCCACTTCACTGCCGATTTTTTCTGCTCGGCCCATAACCTGCAGGGACTCAAGGAAAATTTGTGGGATCATATGCGCTATGAAATGAAGCTCGATCAGGCATTCCGTCAGTTTGAGCCCTTTCGCAGAATCCAGCGTTTGAATTGTGATGACACTTATGATGTGATCGAACGCTACCGCCAAAGCTATCTTTCCTCCCCGCCAAGTATGGAAAAGGATATCCACTATATCTATGCCGCGTCACTAAGCATCAGTGATCTGCTCACCGCCCAAGTACTGCTCCCCACAGTCAAGCCCTTGTCCATAATCAATAGTTTGGCGGAAAGCTCCTGATAGCCGCCGTTTAACAGTTGTCTTACCCGGGCCTGTCCGCAAATTTGCAAGCGCTTGCAAATTTGCGGACAGGCCTTTTTCTTTACACTGACAGAAAGTATAAACTTGCGTTATATACTTTCCCAGCATAAGTGCAACTAGTACAACGTTCGCTAAATAAGTAAGCAAATAGATGAAGCATATTGTATCTGGGGTTGGTCTGGATGCCACAATTCCGCTTTCGGCAGATAGCGCCATCCATGGCGCTAACAGCCGCGCTCCGCATCCGGCTCCGCTTGGCGCTGGAACTGTGGCACCCAGACCTGATTTTAGGTAAAAAGAATACTATAAATTGGACAAAGAATTAGCGAACGTTGTACTAGGCAGCCGCCTTCGCCAGAGGCTTGGCGCCAACCAAGTTTTCTTTACAAAATCTTAACTGTTTTTTTACAGCCGCTGACTTGGCAACAAGTTAAGATAATTTCAGTAAGGAACCGAGGGTAAAGGAAGGTATGAATGAAGAGAAAACAACGAACGGAGATTTTGCTGAACAGCCCTCGCCATCTGGCTGAACGGCTGGCCTTGGAAATCTTCAGCCATTATGTGATCAGGAATGTCGAGGAGCCCAATAACGGCCTGGTTATGGTCAAAGTGCGGGAAACAGCAAAACAGGGGCTGTTCTATTTAGGGGAAGTTTTCATCACGGAATGCAAGGTAATGATCGAAGGTCAATTGGGGATCGGCATGGTTCAAGGGCATAAGACGGAGCTGGCCTATCATCTGGCGATCATTGATGCAGCATATAATGCGGAGCTTCCGGAGACGTTTGGCTGGACTGACCTGCTTCTGGCTGAAAAAAGAGTTATTGAAGAGAAGCGGGCAGCACAGCAGGCGAAAATCCTGAAAACCAGAGTAAACTTTGAGACCATGCAGGTCTGAGTGAACAAGTCAGAATAAACAAGTCTAAGTAAAGGGGTATAAGGATGAGCTTAGATTTAGTCCATGATATTCAAGCCGCTTATCGCAAAACCATTGACGCCATTTCCCGCCCGGGGTCACTACATAGCATCCGGGAACAGGCGGACAAGGTAGAAATAGCCTGTGGCTGCTTCAACTCCACAGTTGTCCTGGCGCTGATGCTGATGGATACGGAAGTCCGTTTTAAAGTAGTCTCCGGCCGTGAAGCGGAGCTCACTAAATTATTGAATCAACTGACCTATG
>Ga0366770_1035_pt1 | contig 15891 bp, 15 predicted proteins | sample BONcelHN113001C9_FD_207086 | JGI IMG/M metagenome (GOLD analysis project Ga0366770, IMG submission 207086) | Enriched cells from coal bed in the Powder River Basin, Montana, United States - BONCAT cells N11 rep2 HSBNCT.N11.300.1.C9 ...
AGTGTGAATCGTGAGGTGCTTGCGCTTATCACAAAGATCATGCGTGGCTACAGTTTTTCTCTCCATGATATTAAGCTGGCCCACCGGATGTGGGAAGATTTCACTCAACTCTCGACTGCTCGAGTGCAAAAACCTGAGGTTTGGGCTGCTGTTGTCGTATTCACCTATGCGCAGACAAATTACCCGCGTGGGTTATCAGCCAGGCGGCTGGCCACAGATTTTGATATAGCCAGCAAAAGCATTTACAATGGACGGAAGAGACTCAAACAAATACTTGATTTATCAACTTTCGACCCCCGATATTTAAGTGAGGAAGGACTGGTCTGTTCTCTGTTTATGAGCTGACCGGCGAAGGAGGAACGATGCACTGCCTTGATTGCGGTAAAGAAATTGATGATGCTTCAACAACCCAGAGATGTCAAAACTGCGAAAATACGCATCAAGTAACTGTTCTATCGCCAGGCGAGCGGGAACAGTTTCAAGGAGTTACCATTAATCAAGACGAGGAACCAGGTAAGGAAGACTACCAGTATACCAGCTATGGACCTAACCATCGCGTTCATGTCCGGCAAATACATGTCCATGGCAGCAGTTTCTGGAGCCGTATTCTCATTGCACTGACGGTAATGGCCTTCCTGGCAGCGCTGGTATTTGTGGCCTTACCAATTGTGCTGGTCGTAATTGCTGTGTTCGCCGTCATTTCCTTTATAATTCGATTGCTGAGATAAAAGGTTGAGGTCATCCGAGTCTGGATGACCTCAACCTTTTTAAAAATCGCCGGTGTCATTATACAACGGCCTATTTGCTTTGTCTTTGTCCTTAAGGTAGTCAAGCATGCTGGCAATATCTGCGAGTAGCGCTTGTTTATCTTTAGGCAGTGTTCCGGCAAGCGGCAGCATGTTTGATGCATGATTGCTGCGGAATATACACGGATCGCTTACCTGAATGGCTTCGATCATTTTTTCCAACTCCAGCATTAGTTCATATGCGGAAAGCGGCTGAAATTCGCCCTTGTCTGCTGCTTCACGCAGGGGTGTGCCTTCATGCAGCATAAGGGTAAGCGCACTGAGCATTGTGGGATTGATTGCATTGACGACACGGGCGGAGTTGAGGGCATGTTCGTTGGTGCGTGCTTTGCCGCCAAGGCCCAGGATGAGCATGGCCGATAGCTTCAGACCGGCGGCAATTACTTTTTGGCCGGCAGCAATCATTTCCTCAGAAGTAACGCCTTTATTTACATATGATAAAGTGGTGTCGTCACCGCTCTCAATACCCAGGTAAATAATCTGCAGTCCGGCTTCTTTTAATGCGGCAAGTTCTTCTACTGATTTTCTGTTGATATCCTTGGGGCCGCCGTAGCACGTGATACGAGCCAGTTTGGGAAAGCTCTCCTTCAGCCTGTGCATAATCGGCAGTAATCTGTCGTTTCCCAGAACCAGAGCATTACCGTCAGATAAAAAAATGCGTCTGGTATCCGGATAGTACCTTGCCGCTTTCTCAATTAGGGCGTAGATCTCCTGCTGGGTACGGGTATGGAAACGGACGCCCCGGTACATGCTGCAGAAAGTGCATTCATTATGGGAACAGCCAATTGTTACGCGGAGTATGAGGCTTTTAGCTTCGCTTGGCGGGCGGAATACCATGCCTTCGGCGTTGTCAAAATACATTAGCAGGCACCTCTCAGCAATGCTTTTTTTAGCAAGTAATACCGTGCAGTAAAGTAGGGGCTATTTTGCGCCTCCCGGTGATCAAAGCCAAAGGCTCTGCGACTGAGTGCCAGCACAGGGGGAGCTTGTATCCGTTTAGCTACCGCTATGCCGGTGTACAGCGTCCACCAGCGCTCCAAGTCGCTGATAAAGGATGCTGCGTCAGGAAAGCTTTCTTCGAGCAGTTCAGCTCTGCAGCCAATTTTTTCTGCTAGGATTCCCTGCGAATACCATTCGAGGATGTCTTCCGGGGTAGTCTTGTTCCAGCTTTCCACGAAAGCGCGGAATAGGTAATCGTGATACGGGTATATGATAGGGTCGCCTTTGCCTTGGTCAACTGACTGCTGGTCGGAAAGTTCGGCGCTGGGAACAATCTGAAAGATAGCTTCTGGAATGACCGGTTTAGCGTACACAGTTTGGTTCATATACCTGGACAGGGCATATACCTGGTGTTTCCATAGATCAGCAAGCGCAGCGAAGAAGCCGGACTGATCCCCATAAAGTGTTGAGTAGCCGACAGTAAGCTCAGCCTTGTTGGCATTACAGGTAAAGCCGCCGCCGAAAGCGGCAGCAGCACCGGCTAAAACCCGGGCAGAGCGGTCTCTGGCCTGTATGTTTTCCGACATAAAGTCACTTACCTGAAGAGTTGCCTGTTTGCCATCGGTTTGGACCAGCGCTGTTTGCTGAAGCTGACCCACGGTATGCTCAACCGAGTGTTGAATAGGAATGACAGTATAATAGCAGCCTAAGTTATTAGCAAGTTCAGAGGCCAAGTTTCTGGTCGTTTCTGAATTAAAGCAGCTAGGCATATTTACCAGAAGTACTTGATCCGGCCCCAAAATCTTTGTATACAGAGCGGCGGCCAAAGCTGAGTCAATTCCTCCCGATAGGCCGATTACGGCCCGGGTAATGCCGATACTTCTGGTGAATTTCTCAGTGCCGTAGACTAGCGCCTGGTACAGAGTCTCAATATTTGTATCGTCAGGGGCGCTTAGGGGCGGATAGCATAAGTCTCCTTCATCCAGTTCGATATCTAATATTTTAAGATCAGGGGAGAAGGGCGGACAGTATGCAATAATTTCGCCCCGGGAATTATATACCGTGCTGTAGCCGTCAAAAGCATAGACGGTTTTACCGTTGTTTTGAACACCCACGTTGTTCACGTAAATGAGCGGAGCGCCTACCTCGCGCACCTGTTTGGAAAACACACGGTTTCGTTTGTTGTTTTTGCCTAAGGTGAAGGGAGAACTGGAGATGTTGATAAATAAGTCTACCGGACCGTTTTGAGCCAAAATAGTGATTGGTTTTACCGCATAGTCGTCGCTCCAGCTGTCCTCACAGAGCAAACAGCCAACAGTAAGCGGCGAGCCCTTAATATCGAGGGTTACAGGCTGAAGCAGTTCTTCAACTGCGCAGCCAAGCTCCATGGCTAGTTTGCGGGAGCTGTAAAAATGTCTGGTGTCATCGAATTCGCGGTAATTAGGGTGCAGTGTTTTAATCCGGAATGGGTAGGGGAACGTATTATCATGATGCAGGCTTCCATTTTGGGCGATGAAGAAGGCATTGTATTTACGCACCCGGCCGTCGTCGCCGGTCTGTTGCCAATCGATGCCGACATTCCCGAACATAATGCAGGTGTTTTGTGAAGCAGCAATAATCTGACTGCCGAAATATTCGCAGTCTCTGAGGAAGGCAGACTGTTCCCAGGTATCGCCAAGCAAATAGCCGGGAATAGACATCTCAGGAAAAATGATAATTTCCGCCTGTTGCTGTTTGGCTTGGTTAATCATGATAAGCATGGTTTGAGTATTTAAATCCGGCCGTCCGGGGATAACCTCCATTTGGGCGAGCGCGATACGCAGCAAAGAGAGCACCTCTTCCAATTTGATATATAAGCAGGTATTTTTTTACATTTTATTGAAAAGTATTTATACAATACATAAATTTTCTATTAAAACAGGAGATGTCCTTTTTTTGTCACCTTAAAAGTATGTCTGTTAGGATCTTGATTTAGCTAAGGAGGGAACCTATGTACAGCAAAGTAATTGAGGCATCAAAACGTCTGGCGGGAGCCGCCCATAAAACCCCGGTATTTAGCTCCAGACTGCTTAATGAACACGCAGGCAATGAGATTTATCTCAAGTGTGAGAACTTTCAGCGCATGGGGGCTTTTAAGTTTCGCGGCGCCTATAATGCATTAAGCAATTTGACACCTGAGGCAAAAGCGAAAGGCGTAGTCACCTATTCCTCAGGCAATCACGCGCAGGCTATTGCGTTAGCAGGCAAACTGCTCAAGGTTGCAACTACTGTTATTGTACCCAATGATGCGCCTGCGGTAAAGCTGAAAGCGGCTCAAGGCTATGGCGCTAGTATCGTACTCTATGACAGGGAAACGGTTGCCCGGGAAGACATTGCCAAGCAAATGATCGCTGACCATGGGTATACGCTTATACCGCCATTTGATCATGAGGATGTCATTGCCGGTCAAGGAACAGCTGCCATGGAACTTCTTGATGAAGTGGGCAGCCTGGATTATCTTTTTGTCCAATGCGGGGGCGGCGGTCTCTTAAGCGGCTGTGCCGCTTACACCAAGAATGCCTTGCCTCAGTGCCAGGTTTATGGAGTGGAGCCAGACACGGCAGATGATGCTACAAAGTCATTTAAGACTGGAACGCTTCACACAGCCCATAACCCTCCGACAATAGCCGATGGGCTGAGGACGCCGGCGCTGGGCAAGCTAACATTCCCGCTTATTCGTCAGTATGTGGATGACATGATAACGGTATCTGATGATGAAATCTTGTCAACTATGTACTATCTATGGACCCGGCTTAAAATTGTCGTCGAGCCGTCAGGCGCAGTGAGTTTGGCGCCGCTGTTCCACAGGAAGCTTCCCCTCCAGGGCAAGCGTGTTGGTGTAATCCTGAGCGGGGGAAATGTAGATGTCCGCCTCGCCGGAGAATTGTTTGCCAATATCAGTGATTAAAGCTTGTTTGATAGTTAATATAGTGCCGGTAATCGATTCCCCTTATACAATCCAGCAAATTAGAGATAAAGTGATTTATAAAGCAGTCAGCATTTGCTGACTGCTTTATATTTTCCTGTCATGGAAAATACATCCAGCTATCAGCAGGATATAGAGCTTACTTTGCTACATATTCATATTCATTTTTGGCACAATAAAACATAGAAAGGAGGGGTTTAATGACAGATCCTTATGCGCGCAATATGTTTGGCAACAATAATCCTTATTATGCTAAACGGCCGGTAAAAGGCAAAGTTGTCGTGGTTCTTGACGGTGTTTATGACGATCGGGGCCTCAGTCTGATGAAACCCCCGTCCCGCGCGCTTGTACGCGGTGAAATACATGAATTTATTATGACTGATGAAACAAAAGGGCCTGGTGAAGTAGTAAACCAAATCGCCTACCTTGCTTTTGCCGAGATTTCGCAGGCAAGTGTAATCATAGTGGGAGATCCTGTAAGGATAGGAGATACGCTTATCGGGAATATTGCAGGATATGATGAAACACATATGCCTAACCACCTCAATATTGTTTTAAAAGGCAATCGTGAATCAGGTAGGACGATGGGCGTACATCTTGACGACGAGATTACAATCGGTTAACTGTATTGCCAAATAAAAAGGAGGGAATGTTTTTGGGCTTCGAGGACAAACTGAAAGAAATGGGTATTCAAGTGCCGGAGGCGGCTAAACCTGTGGCAGCGTATGTACCGGCGGTTAAAGTAGGTGACTATGTTTATACTTCCGGACAAATTCCGCTTGTCGCCGGAGAACTCAAGTTTAAGGGTAAAGTCGGCAAAGATCTCAGTCTGGAACAAGGCTATGAAGCGGCTAAGGTTTGTGCCATCAACTGCTTGGCAGCCATTAAATCGCTTACCGGATCGCTCGACTCAATTGAGCGTGTGGTAAAGGTTGTCGGTTTTGTTAACAGTGCGCCAGGTTTTACCGATCAGCCTAAAGTAGTCAACGGTGCATCCGAACTTATCGGCAATGCTTTTGGGCAGAGCGGTGCGCATGCCCGGTCAGCGGTAGGAGTCGGAGAATTGCCGCTTGATTCAGCCGTAGAAGTTGAAATGATTGTCAAAGTAAAATAAGAGGGGGATTATTATCAATGGCTCACAAGTTCAAATTTCAGATGTACCGTCATCTCCAGGCTAATATCGCAAACATTTATGCAGATGCCCGGAAAGCAGCCGACGAAATCGGTATTCCGAAAGAGCTTCGCGGCAAATTTGGTCTGACGGGCGCTATCTCAGGCTGCCCGGCGCCGCTTCGCCACGATATTATGGAAGCCAGTGAAAAAGGCGCGTTAGAGGTTATTCCGCTTGCGAAGCTGGTGGACGAAATCCGCGAACTTGTCAAAGAAGTATATGGCGACGAGTTTGATGCCTGCCCGGTCTCAACCTGCGAGGCCGGTTTATGGACTACCTTTGATACACTCTTTACGCCGCCGATGCTGGGACGTGGCGATAATTACCGTGCCCGTTACATTATCCCGTACGAAAAACACCTCCATCACCATGGAGCCTATGGACGCCCGTTCCCCGGGAAATTTAAGGATATCTTTGCTGACCGCGGCACCACTGCCGGCGAACTTGGGTTCTATGGCAAACGGCAGAACAATTTGGATACGGTCATTGTGCCGCTTGCCGGAGCCAGATATGACGTTCACGGCATTAAAGCTCACCCGGTACCCTTGCTCAGCGGTGTAGATCCTGAAGAATCCTTAGAAATCATTGGTCAGCATGCCGACATTCACGCAGCCTTCCTGACCGGGTTCACTTCACTTGGCTATGAAACTCCCGGTTATGGCTACGCGGTGAAAGATGAAGAGGGAACGCCGCTGCTGCAAAAGTATTTAGCCGATCTTGCTCATTCCTATGACCTTCCGTATGTGATTGATAACGCATGGGGCTTGCCGTTTGTTGGCTGCAATCCGTTGAAAAATGGCGCCGACGTAATCATCTACAGTATGGATAAGGCGACAGGAGCTGCTACCAGCGGTTTAATTATTGGCAAAGACGAATACATGGTTCCTATCCGGAGAGCAATGGGCATGCATGGAGACCGTTATGGAACAACTACCGCTTATGGTAAGGCTGCGTTTGTTGGTTTTGATCCTGGTAAAGAAGCATTGCTCAGCCAAATTCAAGCGCTCAAGGTACTCAAAGATAAACCTGAAGTTTTAACTAAGCCTGTTGATGCCTTAGAAAAAATTGTCCGTGAAGAGTTCGGCAAAATCAATTTGCCGCAGCGCTTAAAAGATGGAATTACCATTTCCAAGTCTTACAACTCAACAGCAGTCGAAGTCAATTATGAAAAAACCTGGGCCAACGGTGAAATGGGCATCCCGATATTCTCGATTGAGGACATGTATGCCGGCAGTAACATCTTCCAGGTTGGTTGTGCCCAAATGGGCGTCATTCCAACTATTGCTTATGACGGCAATATCTATATTTCCCCAGGACTGGGTACCTGTGATGACAAAGGTCAGCTAGTCGATGAAAGCATGCGCTATGCGATTAAGGCGCTGGTACGCTTAATTGAGATTACCTGTGGGTATGCCGGAATTGCAGGCAAGTAACAAAGGGGGCTGAGTGTATGGCAACAGTAGTTGTTGTAGGTGGAGGCTGGGCCGGCTGTGCTGCGGCTATCGCCGCTAAGAAAGCAGGGGCGCCTGAGGTTATCCTGCTGGAGCGTACTGATATGCTGCTGGGCACTGGGCTTGTCGGCGGCATTATGCGCAACAATGGCCGTTTTACCGCTACGGAAGAGTCCTATGCTTTGGGCGGCGGCGATCTATTTGACGCGGTTGATGAGACAGCGCGCCATAAGGGTATAGAATTTCCGGGACATAAGCATGTCACGCTGTATGACGTGGCCAAAATTGAACCGGCTGTAAGGCGCAAACTGCAAAAGTATGGGGTGCAGTATCAGTTAAGTGCCCGCGTCCGGGACATTACAGTTGATGGCAATCGTATAAAATCAGTGATTGTTGATAACGATGATGAAGTATACGGCGATGTTTTTGTAGAAACCACAGGTACGGCTGGGCCGCAAGGAAATTGCAGCAAGTATGGCAATGGCTGTGCTATGTGCATTTACCGCTGCCCGACCTTTGGTCCGCGTATCAGTATCGCGGCCCGGGCCGGTGTCAAAGAACGCATGGGTCAAAAAGCCGACGGTACGTTTGGCGCTATGAGCGGTTCTTGTAAGCTGCATAAAGAGTCATTGGACGAGCATATTGTTGCCGAATTGAACGCTAAAGGCGTCGTAGTGGTGCCCATTCCGGAAGAACTGCGGAAATCCGAGGGGTTGAGTATTAAAGCATGCCAACAGTACGCTCTAAAAGAGTTTGCAGAAAATATTATTCTGCTTGATACCGGTCATGCTAAACTGATGTCTCCCTTCTACCCGCTGGATAAACTTCGCCAAATTCCAGGTTTTGCAAATGCCCGTTTTGAAGACCCTTATTCCGGCGGCATTGGCAATTCCATGCGATATATGGCTTTATCGCCACGTAATAATGCCTTAAAGGTAGACGGTGTCGACAACCTTTTCTGCGGCGGTGAAAAAGCCGGACTGCTCGTAGGTCATACTGAAGCAATTGTGACCGGAACGTTAGCTGGACACAATGCTGCCAGAAGTTTGGCAAAGAAAGAAGCACTTACGCTTCCGGATACGCTTGCTATTGGCGATGCTATCGCACATGTGCGCGAGCGTATGGAAACAGAAGAAGGGCTGAGACTCAAATATACCTTCTCTGGCGCTCAATATTTCAAACGGATGCTCGAAAAAAATCTGTACACCACAGATGTATCTGCTGTTCGGGAACGAGTTAATAAAGCCGGCCTAGCGGACGTATACGCCAAGCCGGTTATGTAAAAAGGTGGGGAACACATGGTTGAATTAACAAGCTCCCATTGGCTGTTTCTGTTTTGGGTATTTGTTGTCATCGTCGTAATGGGGCTCCGCAAGGATCCCCTTGTTCCCTGCCTGCTGGGGCTGCTTACCGTAGGTTGGCTGTTCAAGCAGAGCTTTGTTGGCGGGGTAACGGCGGTCTTTAACTCGCTTATTGTCGCTGGAAACGAATTCTGGGGGATTATTACCGTCATTTCCCTGATTGTATCTTTATCGAAGCTGTTATCCGATACAGGTGCTGACTATTTGGTCATGAGCCCGGCTGCCAAGCTTATGATTAATGCCGATGTTGCTTATTGGGTCATGGGCATTTCGATGCTGCTGTTTTCCTGGTTTTTCTGGCCGTCGCCCGCAACTGCTTTAATTGGTGCGATTATGGTACCGGTGGCTGTTCGCGCAGGCTTGCCTGCTATGGGTTGTGCAATGGCAATGAATCTCTTCGGACATGGCATTGCCCTTTCCTCTGATTATATTATTCAGGGCGCTCCGACTATTACCGCCAAAGCTGCAGGGTTCGCCAATCCTTCTGCTCTAATGCTGGCCAGTATTCCTTTAACCATTACCATGGGCCTGGTTACTACTGTAGCCGCTTATATACTGGTCAAGCGAGACATCGCCCAAAATCCGGAGGTCCATAAAGCTGCGAGAGAAGCTATGATAGCTGGTGAAGTAAAGCGCGAAATTAATACTGTTTCTTATATTTTGGCAGTATTAACACCAGCTGCCTTTGCTTTGGACGTTGTTGCCATGTCGGTTTTAAAACTTACAGGCGGCGATGCGACCGCTTTGCTAGGAGCCACGGCAGTGCTGGTACTGGCGTTTGGCACTATGCTTAAATATGGGTGGGATGGCCTGGAAAAGATGACGGATTATATTCGCGATGGTTTTATGTTTGGTATCAAGATTTTTGCCCCTGTTATTATCATAGGCGGATTTTTCTTTATGGGCAAAGGCGATCTGGCGAAAGTCATACTGGATGCCAAGACCGCTACCGGTTTTCTTGAAGACTTTGGTATTGCACTTTCACAAGCAGTGCCACTCAATAAAGTGTTTGTTGCACTAGTGACGCTGGCTACTGGCATCGTTGTAGGATTAGACGGTTCCGGCTTTTCGCCGCTGCCGCTTGTAGGCAGTGTTGCAGCCACGTTTGGCAAAGCAGTTCCCACAATTGATGTAGCAACATTAGCTGCACTGGGACAGATCGGTGGTGTTTGGACTGGCGGCGGAACAATTATTCCGTGGGGCCTTATTCCTGTAGCCGCTATTACCGGCGTAAATCCCATTGAACTGGCCAGAAGAAACTTTGTGCCGGTCGTGCTGGGGTTTATAGCGACTACCATCGTAGCCGTTATCCTAATGTAGACAGGCAGGGGAGCATAGATAACTCGCTATGCTCCCCTTTTCCCTCTGCACATGGTTGGTGAAATGATTGATTGAGCTGAGTCTGGGCCTTGCAGGCACTGCAAAAAATACAGGCAAGACTACGACTACTGCTGCGGTCATCGGCGAGCTTCGCCGGCGTAGCATTCCTTTTTATCTGACAAGCATCGGTTACGATGGCGAAAACCTGGATAATATAACGGGACTGCCAAAACCTAAACTACGGGTTGAGCCCGGCGATATCATCGCTACAGCTGAAACCTGTATTCTAAACAGTACGGCGATAATGACTAAGCTGGCTGAAACCGATATTATGACGCCGCTGGGCAGAGTTTTTGTCACCAAAGTAGAGCGGGCAGGATTGGCTGTTACCGCGGGACCTAATAAAAGCTCTGAAGTTAAACGGCTTCAAGCCCTTATGCGGCAGTTTGGACCTGGCATCACTATCTTTGACGGGGCTTTAAACCGGATCGCACCTATGGCAGAAACCGATGGTTTCATTTTAGCTACAGGTGCGGCTAAAACACCGGATATTCCAAGACTGGCCAGAGAAACAGAGCTCATAGCAAAGATAGCAAAGCTGCCTCCAGTTCCTACAGCTTTAGAATTGGAAAAGCACAATTGTGTTAAGGCGACGCTATTTACGCCGGAGCTAACAGTTCAAAAGAGCTGGCCGACATCTTCGCTGCTAGGGGCACGCGATGTAGAGGACTTGCTGACCGAAGACTTCCCGGAGGGAAGCTGTCTCTTTGTACCCGGCATTATCAGTGAGGCTGCCATAGAACGCTTGCTAATTTTGTTTAAGCATCATGAGAAAAGACTGTTCCTTGCATTTACGGACCCAACCAAACTGCTGGTTACGGGGAACGAGAGACTGTTTGAGATATTGACGGAAAGACTGCCGGAATTAGGTGTGTTTGTTGGCGTTGTGAAAGCAATTCCGATGTTGGCGGTTACTGTAAATCCCTTTTACTCAGAATACCGGTATGAGACAAAAACGTACCAACCCGCCTATGTTGATGCCATGCGCCTTCAGTTAGCTGTACAAAGGGGAATCAGGGCGCCGGTATACAATGTAATTAAGCAGGGTGCGGGAAAACTCGTCGATGTACTACTAACCCGTACTCATCGCTGGGAAGGGCCCGAAACAGTACGTTTCTAGCCGCTAGGGGGTGGATTTAGTTGAATAGTCCATATGAACAGATTATGGACGCTTTGGATGTAGAAACCTTCTTCGTCTGCAAGAATGAAGAAGAAGGCCGCAACTTAATGCTTGGATTATTAAAGGGCTGGGGCTTTAAAGATGTCGATGTCGTTTTTGCCCAGTATGAGGGACCGGGGGCGCGAATTCGCGGCAGAGCCTATATTTACCGGCCGGCTGACCAATATGCCTGGCTGCTCCCCGCCGATAAGGGGGGGCAAAAATGAAAACTGTACTATTAGCTCCCCTGGATCCTGTGCATGATATTGGGCTCAAAATGATTGCCCGGGGTTTGGAACAGGCGGGGCACAAAATTATCTTATTGCAGCCTGATCTTAGCGCTGAAGAAATTATTGAGCAAATTCTTAGCAGTCATGTGGATACCCTATTGCTTAGCCGGACACTTGGCTACGGTGTAGGTGAGGTTTTGGCCAGATTTGTTGATATGGCAGATGCTGCAGGGGTCAGAGACCGGATTAAAATTGGCATTGGCGGCATGGCTATACGGCAGGAATTGGCTGCAGAACTAGGTTTTGACGCAGGGTTTGGCCCGGGAACAACCACAGAAGAGGTAATCTGTTTTGTTGAAGGACGGCAATACAAGCCTGATCCTACACGTAGCAATAAAAGCAAACCTGACTTAACAGCGGGCTACAATTATTCCTATCTTAATCCTGCTATTGCAGCAAAGCTTGAGACGATATCCTCCTTTATTTTAGATTGGGTAAAAGACAAGTGGTCACCCGGTGTCGAGCGCGCGAAACTAAGGGAGCAGTGGGATGTGTCACGCTGGCGCAACCGCGAAGGCAACGGCGTGTTATTTGAACATTACCCGGGATTTTGCAGCGAGATCCCGCAAAAGTTTTATGAAACCGGGGAACTGCATCCTAAGACCCGTAGGTTTACCAAGCAGGAAGTTGAGGGACTGGAACGCTATCTGGAAGAAACTAAAGCACGCATGTCGGTGCTAAAATTGCAGCATACCCGCAAAAGACCCTATGTTTTTAATCAGTACGGTACAGGTTGCCCTTTTATGGATATTGGACACATACTGGCAAGTGAAGCCTGGGGCGCCGATGGCGTTGTTCATTTTGACCCCTCCTGGGGTGCGCGGACAGAAGGTTTTCTTGATGGTTTTCTTACTCACCAGGAGGATGGGACAGTTATCACGCCTGCCAATCTAAACCGTATTCATATGGGTCTGGAGAAATCGACGCTCTGGCAAATCCGTGCACACCGCGGACTTAATACGCCGGAGACAGTTGTTTTGGCGGGAAAGATTGGCGCCGATTTAACTAAAATCAATTTCTGTTATGGATCGCTGGCAGCAGGCACCGATCCTGAGCGCATGGTTGTAGACGCTTACCACTCCATGCTGTATGCCAAAGAATACAGGCTGCCTTTTGATGTGGTAACCAATGAAGAGTTAGCTGGGGTGCCAGCCCATAAAGCATTTGCCGGCATGCTGATTGTAAGCGATTTGGCGATACGGCTTGGAGCGAGGCCCATTCTGCAGCCGCTTTTTGCGTACTCGCCGGAGGTCATGATTCATGAACTGATGAATGATAACTATATAGATTTTAACGCCGCGAAGATTTATGCTCTTCGCAGTATTATTAATGCGCCTATATGGCCTGGCGCTCCTATTGGTTTTCTTACTCAGACTGAAGACCGGGTGCAGTCGGCCATGACGACTGCGCTCCATGCTGCGCTGGCGGCTTCCCTGGGTGTTGATGCTATTTCAATCGCGTCTACAGACGAAGCATATTCCGGTGGACCTATTTCAGTACCGGCCAAGATTGATACCTTGCGGGCAGTACAGGAAAGCTTCCGTTTTCTCGGTGAAGCTCACATTACACCAACTGACATGGCTGTAACATACTCACAGCAAATTACCGAAGGTATCGAACAGGTGCTCAATCAAGTGTGCAAAACCGGCGATATTGTCGAGGCTTTGCACAGGGGATTGTTAGGAAGCCGGGAAGAAGGCGCGTATCCTGGGCGAGCCGGAAAAGGAACAATCGAAAAACGATAGAACTGCAGGTAGGAATTTTGGAATGAACATGGAAATACTAACCAGAGAAACCTTTGGAGGTGTAGAATGACCAATTGCGCGACCATAATGGCAATACTTCAAGAAAACCGAATTGAGACAGCTCCCAAAGTACAGGATGTTTTAACTGAATATGGCTGTTATATCCGGGTGCGGCTTGGGCTGCATGATGCAGGTATTGATACCTGTGCCAACAATGGGATTATTCTCTTGCAGCTTTGCGGCGAAAATGTTCCAGCCAAGGAAATGGAAGACAAGCTTCAATCTATACCGAGCGTTAAAGTAAAACATATGGTACTCGATTTTTGAGTAAGGCAAAAAGCGCAGGTAACTGCGCTTTTCCTGTACAATACCCATTGGTTGACAAAAACGTCCCTAAAATAATATACTGGAAAAATAATCAATAAGAGGAGTGGGTTTAATGCTGGCTAAGGTTTATTTTCTACCTATAACAGATGGGTTGGCTCCTGAGGAACAAGCAAAAGCGCTGGAAAAGTTATATATTGCGTGTGGGGCGGCAAAGGCGGTTACTGGTAAAGACTTTGTGGCCATTAAACTGCACGTCGGAGAGAAGAAAAATACGACTCATGTCAAGCCGGAGTTAATCCGAGTACTTGCTGATAAAATCAAAGAAGATAAGGCGATGCCCTTCATGACGGAGACCTCCACCCTGTATAAAGGTGAGCGGGAGAATGCCGTAAAGCACCTGTTGCATGCTCACAGACATGGTTTCACCATAGATAACGTAGGAGCGCCTTTTATTATGGCCGATGGTTTGGTTGGCAACACCGAACAGGAAGTGGCAATTCCCGGCGAACTGCATGACAGTGTCAAGGTTGCCCGGGAAATACTGAGCGCTGATGCACTGTTTGTTGTATCGCACCCCACCGGGCACCCGGCTGCCGGTCTGGGCGCCTGTATTAAAAATTTGGGTATGGGTTTGGCAAGCCGTATGGGTAAAATGCGCCAACACTCCGCCATGCTGCCAGAGGTATTGACGGAAAAATGCAAGTTCTGCCAGAAGTGTCTGAAGTGGTGTCCGAAAGATGCCATTATTGAAAAAGAAGGACGCGCCTACATACAGACCGAAAAGTGTATTGGCTGTGGCGAGTGTTTAGCTATGTGCCGTTTCGACGCGGTGAAATATGACTGGGGTGCAGAATCCGGGTATATGCAGAAAAGCATGGCTGAACACGCTTTCGGTGTTATTCAGGGGAAACAGGGCAAGATTATCTGTTTCAACATTCTGGTTGACATGACCAAAGACTGCGACTGTTTCAATGTTGCGCAGCCTAAATTGATACCGGATATTGGTCTGCTTGCTTCCACCGATCCTGTGGCTATTGATATGGCAACACTGGATTTGACGGCAAAGGCACATGGGAAGAACCTGGCGGAAATGTCTTATAGCCGCCTGGACGCCATGGTTCAAATTGAGCATGCGGCTAAGGTCGGTATGGGCTCTATGCAATATGAACTGATCACGGTTGAGTAGAGGGATACGAGTTGAAGAAAACAAATGCTGCCCGGATTTTGGATGGGCTCCATATAGACTATGAATTACGGGAATACGTAGTGGATGAAAACGATCTGAGCGCCACCAGTGTAGCACAGAAAGTACATATGCCTGCCGAACAGGTTTTTAAAACACTTGTGGCGCGTGGCGATAAGACCGGTGTGCTTATGGCCTGCGTACCTGGCGATGCCGAGCTTGACCTTAAAGAACTGGCTGCTGCCAGTGGCAATAAAAAGGTAGAAATGGTTTCTTTAAAAGAAGTGCAGCCATTAACCGGTTATATCCGGGGCGGTGTTTCCCCACTTGGCGCTAAAAAACGGTATCCGGTTTTTATTGATGAGACGGTATTACTGTGGCCTGTCATTGCAATAAGTGCAGGCATAAGGGGCTGCCAGATGATTGTCAGACCTGATGATTTAGTAACGGCTGTGGAAGCAAAAACCTGTGATATTGCCCGGAATGTGTGAGGTGCTATCATGCAGATTTCCATCAGCGGCGGCATTGCGGAAGTATTACCCGGTTGTAGGTTAGGCTATATCCTTATTGACGGGGCCAAAGTAAAAGAGGCTTCCCCGGCATTAGACAGTGAATTTCTTGCGATTCAAAAGCAAATTATTCAGGAATATCAGTTGGAGACGTTGTCAAATATCCCCCGGGTAGTCACTGTGCGCGCCATGTATAAGAAGCTCAAGTTTGACCCAAGCCGCTACCGCCCATCGTCTGAGGCGTTAGTGAGACGGGTGCTGCAGAATAAGGGACTTTACCGCGTAAATACAGCAGTAGATGTGAACAATTACTGCTCAGTTAAGTTTCTCCTTCCTTTCGGCCTTTATGACGCAGCACATATTAACGGCGATATTAGCTATGCAATTGCAGAGCAAGGAAGCTATGTTAATATAGCCGGCAATGAGGTTTCAACTGAGGGGAAACCGTTCTTGACTGATCAAATGGGGGTATTCGGCAACCCTACATCTGATTCGCGAAGGACGGCAGTTACTTTGGCGACTAGTCAGCTATTAGCTGTTGTCTATGCAGAGGAAGACGCCCCTGGAGTTTGGCTTGCAGAAGTTCTTGATTATACCGGAGCAAT